>JAEEGL013037492.1_pt1 | contig 16012 bp, 13 predicted proteins | sample 9134231 | NCBI WGS metagenome assembly JAEEGL01 (sample SAMN16246548, study PRJNA631951) | gut metagenome | biome: gut microbiome; feature: rumen; material: fiber-attached | host: Bos | place: Iran: Karaj | collected 2018-10 | reverse complement strand
CTCGCCGCCTTCAACGCTGAGTCCCGCCCCATCTGGAAGCCCATGCACCTCCAGCCCGTCTACCGCATGAACCCCTTCGTCACCCGCGAAGGCAACGGCCGCGCCCGCTCCAACGCCTACATCGCCGGCGGTGCCCCCGACGTCGGCGCCGACATCTTCGCCCGCGGCCTCTGCCTCCCCTCCGACAACAAGATGACCCCCGAACAGCAGGACTTCGTCATCGACATCATCCGCCGTTGCTTCCAGTGATTCGCGCTACCGCCTGCATCCTTTCCGCCTGAAGCGACTGCTCCTGCCTCTACCCAAGATGAATTCCATGAACAAAAGCGAAGCATTTCTGGCGGCGTTGGACGAGGCGAGGGCGGCTGGCATCCCGGAAGCGGTCATGGCCCGAGCCCGCCGTTCCTTGCAGGACTACTTGGCCGTGACGTGCGCGGGCGCAAAATTCCAAGAAGATAAAAACTGTGCCTATCTGGCGTTTGCCGATCCCGAACCGGGGGCATTCGCGGCCATCGGAACGGGCCGCCGGATGGCCCTGAAGGAGGCCGTCTTCCTCAACGGACTGAACGGGCACGCCTTGGACTTCGACGATGGCACCAACGCCGGCATCATCCATCTCGGATCGCCGATTTTCTCGTTGTTGCTCCCCTTGGCCCAGCGCCACGGAAAAACCGTGGAGGAGGTGTTGCGGGCCGCGGTATGGGGATACGAGGCTTCTTTTACCCTTGCCGTTTCCATCCAACCCGCCCACAAGGCGGCGGGCTACCACGCGACGGGCACCTGCGGAACCGTCGGAGCCACGCTGGCCGCCGCCGACATGCTGGGCTTTTTCTCAGCCGATCGTTTCCGCGCTTTCGCGGCGGCATGCGCGGCGTCGTCGGGGATGTTGGTCGTCTTGGACGATGGTTCCGAATTGAAACCCTATAACGTGGCCAAAACGGCTTTGCTGGCCTTGACGGCCCTCCAACTGGGCAAGGCGGGGTTCCGGGGACATCCCGACCCGCTGGGCGCCCCGCGCGGATTCCTCAAGATGATGGCCGGAACGTCCGGAATCGAATTGAAGCCCGTGCTGCTCGGCGGCACCCATGCCATTCTGAAGAGCTACACGAAGCCCTACGCCTCCTGCCGCTACACCCATCCGGCCGTGGAAGCGGCCATCCGCCTGCGCGGAGAGGTGTCGCCCGCCGACGTGGAACGCATCGACGTCCGAACCTACCGCCTGGCGGTTGCCGGCCACGATCACGTGGAAGCCCCCAGCTCCTATTCGGCCAAGATGAGCATCCCTTTCGCCACCGCCGCAGGTTTGCTTTACGGTAGGGCGGGTCTCCAGGAGTTTTCCGAAGAGGCCGTCCGCGACCCGGCGATGGTGTCGCTCGCGCGGAAGGTCCGCGTGGAGGCGGATGACGCCTTCAGCGCCGCCTTCCCCGGCAAGCAGACCGCCGAAGTGACGGTCCGTACGAAGAACGGCGAGTTCCGGGAACGCGTGGATTTTCCGAAGGGCGAACCCGAAAACCCGCTGACCGATGCCGAATTCAGGGCGCGCTACGACGCCCTGATGGACTATGCGGGTGTGGCCCCGTCGGTGCGCGCCCGGGTTTTTGACGCGGTGTCAGTCCCGGAAACGTCCGTCGACGAACTGCTTTCCGGACTCTGAATAAAGGATGGAAGCGATGTCCGAAATGAAAGTGGTGCTGGGAACGATGACGTTCGGCGAGAGCGTATTCGCGCCGGAGGTGGCGGAGTTCCTGCGGATTTACGCGGATGCTGGCGGGACGGAGCTGGACACGGCCTACGTCTACAACGAGGGACTGTGCGAAAAGTTGCTCGGTGAGACGCTGGAAGGGATGGGGCATCCGTTCAAGATTGCGACCAAGGTCAACCCGCGCATCAGCGGGCGCTTGGACGCCGCTGCGGCGTTCAAGCAGGTCAACGAAAGCCTGGAGCGGTTGCGCCTCGCAAGCGTGGACACGGTGTATCTGCACTTTCCCGACCCGGCGACGCCCGTTGAGGACGTGCTGGCGGCGATGGCCGAATTGCACAGCCAGGGCAAGTTCCGTGAGCTGGGGCTGAGCAATTTTCCGGCGTGGATGGTTGCCGACGTCTGGCGCATCTGCGACCGCGAAGGCTGGGTCAAGCCCACGGTGTACGAAGGCATGTACAACCCCCTCGCCCGCCGCGCCGAAACGGAACTCAATGCCTGCCTGAACCGCTTTGGCATGCGTTTCAACGCCTACAACCCCCTTGCCGGAGGGCTCCTCACCGGTCGCTACGCGGCCTTCGAGGACGCTCCGGACGATGGTCGCTTCACCCACCGCCCAAACTACAAAAACCGCTATTGGAAGAAGAGCTGTTTCGACGCCGTTGCCCTCCTCAAGGACGCCGCCGCCACGTGCGGGATAGGCCTGATCGAAGCCGTCTACCGCTGGCTGACCCATCATTCCATGCTCTCGGCGGCGCGCGGCGACGCCATCATCGTGGGGGCCTCCAAGACAACCCATCTTGCCCAAAATCTCGCCGCCGCCGCCGGTGGCCCCTTGCCGGACGGTCTGCCGGAGGCGTTCGACAAGGCATGGGCGTTCTGCCGCGCGGATGCCCCTGAGTATTTCACGCTTTTCAAAGCAAAAAAGTGAGTCCGCCATGCTCGACCAGACACGGGTTTTCGACGAATTGGACAAGTCCGGCGTCCGTTTTTTCGCGGGCGTGCCGGACTCCTATCTGAACGGCTTCTGCAACCACGCGCTCGCGAGTTTTCCAGAGCGCACGGTTATCGCTGCCAACGAAGGCAACGCTGTGGGCATCGCCGCCGGACATTGGTTCGCCACCGGAGAGCTCCCTCTCGTGTTCATGCAGAACAGTGGGATTGGCAACGCCGTCAATCCGCTGGCTTCGCTGGTCGATTTGCACGTCTACGCGGTCCCCATGCTCCTTCTCATCGGCTGGCGCGGCCAGCCCGGCACCGGCGACTGGCCCCAGCACGAGCTGCAAGGCGAGATCACCACGAAGCTCATGGACGTTTTGCACATTCCCTGGGCTGTCCTCTCCGACGACGGCGACGCCTTCGCCGCCACCGTCCGCGAAGCCACCGAATTCTGCCGCGCCGAACGCAAACCCTTCGCCCTGATCTCCCCCAAGGGTGTCATGGCCGGAGAAAAGGCCAACAATTGCGACGAAACCTTCCCCATGAGCCGCGAGGAGGCCATCGAAACCATCCTCGCCCGCATGCCCCCGGACACCATCTACTCTGCCACTACCGGCCGCGCCACGCGCGAGTTGTTCTTCCTGCGCGAGCGCCGTGGCGAATCCAAGGCGCGCGACTTCCTGAACGTCGGTGCCATGGGGCACGCCTCCTCCGTTGCTCTCGGCATCGCGATGGCGAAGCCAGACCGCCTGGTGGTCGTGCTCGACGGCGACTGCGCTGCGATGATGCACCTCGGCGCGCTAACCATGGCCGCTAAGACGCGCGTCCCCAACCTGCTCCACGTCGTCCTGAACAATGGAGCCCACGAGTCCGTCGGCGGCCAGCCCTCCGCAGGCCACCTCGTCGACTTCACGAAAATCGCCGAAGCCTGCGGCTACCGCACCGTCGGCCGTCCCGCCACCACGCGCGAGGAATTGGCGGCGGCCTTGGACGCCCTGCGCGCTGGCGACCCCGAAGGACGCGGCCGCCCCGCTTTCCTTGACGTCCGTATCCACAAGGGCCTCCGCGGCAAGCTCCCCCCCCTCGACTTCTCCCACCGCGACGCCATCGACGCCCTCCGCGTCGAGTTGAACCGATGAACCGAACAAAAGGCACTTCCATGAACAGCATGCAGAAAACCCGCGAATTCCTCGAAAGCATCGGTCTGCCCGGCGGCGACGCATACGACTTGCCCGATTCGCCCAAGCGCTTCAAGGACGGCGGCCAATACCGTTTCGAGGTTCCCGGCATCCAGGGGCCCAAGGTGATGAAGGCCCTGCTGGAGGCCATCGACTCCTTCGGCCTCTACCTCCACCGCGTCACCCAGACCCAGGGCATCATGCGCCTCACTGACGATGAAATCGCCAGGATGGTCGAACTCGCGCACGAGTGGAAGACGGACCTCATCCTCGCCATCGGCCCGCGCGCGACCACCGACACCTCCGCCTCCGTCCACACCGAAGAAGGCGTTCGCATGGGCTACCGCCTGCGCGGCCAGGAGCAGATTGTGCGCGCCATCGAGGACGTCAAACGCGCCGTCCGCCTCGGTTGCCGCGGGTTCCTCGTCTATGATGAGGGCTGTCTCTGGGCGCTCGGCAAGATGCGCGCCGCCGGCGAAATCCCCGCCGACTGCCATTTCAAGGTGTCCGCCCACGCTGGCCACGGCAATCCCTGTTCGGCCAGGCTGCTGGAGGAAATCGGCGCCGACTCCATCAATCCCGTGCGCGACATCCAGCTCCAGATGCTCGCCGCCATGCGGCAGGCCGTCGACGTGCCCATCGACATCCACACCGAGAACCCCAAGTCCACCGGCGGCTTCATCCGCCACTACGAGGTGCCCGAAATGATTCGCGTCGCGGCCCCCATTTACCTCAAAACCGGCGGCTCAGTCGCGGCCACCCATAGCTGGGACAGCACCGAGGACGATGCTCGCAAGCGCGCCAAGCAGTGCGCCCTCGTCAAGCGCATGATCGACGAATATTGCCCCGATGCCGTCTGGAGCCCCCGCGGCAGCCTCGTTTGAAGCAAGGAGTTTTGCCATGCGACACCATCTCTACAACCCCGGCTTTCCCTTCGTGGTGCCGCCGGAGAATTTTGACAAGCACACCGACCGCGAGCTGCTGCAGTATTGCCTCGGTGCCGCGATGTACATGCCCGGCTACAAGGATTTCCTGCCGAAAATTCTCGGCAACGCCATGCCAGGCCTCACCACCATCGTCCTTTGCTTTGAAGACGCCTGCCCCGAGGAGAAGCTGCCCGAGGCCCAGGCGAATGTCCACCGCTTGCTCGCGCGCGTGACCGAGGCCATCGAGAGCGGTGAACTCGACGCGAACAAGGTGCCGCTCATCTTCGTGCGAATCCGCAACCTCGCGCAGTTCAAGGCGTTCGCCGCCGAGCTGACACCCGCCGAGGCCCGCTCGCTCTGCGGCATCAATTTCCCGAAGTTCAACGCTGAGAACGGCTACGAATACTTTGCTTATTTGCGTGACTTGAACGAGCGCCTCGGCGATGTCATCTACGGTATGCCCATCATCGAGGACCCCGAGGTCGCCTACAAGGAAACCCGCATGGCCGAGCTGACCGGCATCAAGAAAATCCTCGACCAATACCGCGACCTCGTGCTCCAGGTGCGCGTCGGCGGCACCGATTTCAGCTCCGTCTTCGGCGTCCGGCGCGGCGTCGATTACTCCCTCTACGACATCATGGTCGTTCGCGAATGCCTCTCCGACATCGTCAACGTGTGCGGCCGCAACAACGACTATGTCATTTCCGGCCCCGTCTGGGAGTATTTTCGTGCGCCCAAGGAGATGATGTTCGAGGAGCTGCCCAAGCACGGGCTCGAAGACTACCTCATGCGTCGCAAGCCGCTCGTCAACAACGAGATCGACGGCCTCCTGCGCGAGGTCATTCTCGACAAGGCTAACGGCTTCGTCGGTCGCACGGTCATCCACCCCACCCACGTCAAGTTCGTCAATGCGCTGATGGCCGTCACGAAAGAGGAATACGACGACGCGCGCCAGATTCTCGGTACTAGCGGCGGCGTGGTCAAGGGCAGCGGCGGCAACAAGATGAACGAAATCCGCCCCCACACCAACTGGGCCAAGAAGATGGTCGCCCGCGCCCGCGCCTTCGGCGTCATCGAAAACGAAGGTGCCTATGTCAAGCTCTTCGCCGTCAATGAATAGGCCCACAATGCAACTGACCACCCCCATCCCCGACGATGCCGTCGCCGCACTGAGCGTCGGCGACACCGTCGAAATCAGCGGCTGGATCCTCTGCGGCCGCGACGCCGTCCTCCCCAAGGTCGTCGCCATGGTCCGCGACGGCACCGCCGACCGCCTTGGTGTCAACCTGCGCGGACAAGTCGTCTTCCACACCGCCGTCAGCCCCGCTGGTGTTGGCCCCACGTCTAGCAACAAGCTCGAAATCGAAAGCAGCATTGAGCCGCTCTCCGCCGCCGGCGTGAAGGTCCACCTCGGCAAGGGTGCCCTGCACCCAGAAACCGTTGCCGCCCTAGACCGATACAACTCTGTCTACGCGGTCATTCCCCCCGTGACGGCTCTGCTGGAAGCCAAGACTTCCAAGCGCAAGGTCGTCGCATTTTCCGAGCTGGGCATGGAGGCCCTGCATCTCGTCCGCGTGGACCGCTATCCTGCCATCGTCGGCGCCGCCCACGGAAGGAGCATCTATGAATGACGCCATGAACCGCATCGTTGCGCAGGTCCGCGATACGCTCGTGGCCGCCGGTTCGACCTTCCGCGAGGACAAAAAAGAGGCTTATCGCCGTGCCATCCGCGAAGAAACCGACCCAAAGTCCCGCTGGGTCCTCGAAACCATCCTCGAAAACGCAAAAGTTGCCGAAAAACGCCGCTCTCCCCTCTGCGACGACACCGGAATCCCCCACCTTCTGCTCGAAGTCGGCGACGGCGTGGCCGTCACCCCCGAACTCCTCGACGCCATCCGCGACGGCGTCGCCGACGGCCTCCGCGCCCTCCCCGGACGCCCCATGGGCATCATGGGCGGCGACCGCGAGCGCATCGACCAGTCCGGCGGACTGGATCCCGACAGCGCCGGAGTTGAGCCCGCCCCCATCCTCCTCCGGCGAGGCAAAGAACCCGGCCTGCGGCTCCACGTCCTGATGTTCGGCGGCGGCCCCGCCATCCGCGCCAAGACCTACCGCGTCTTCCACAAACACGACGCGCAAGTTGTCCTTGACGAAATCGTCGCCTGGGCCACGGACGCCGTCCGGCAGCTCGGCTGCTCCCCCTGCACCCTGGCCGTCGGCGTCGGGCGCTCCCACTTCGAGGCTTCCGCCATGATGCTCCAGGCCCAGGTTGACGGCCGCTACGGCGTCCAGTCCGACATGGAAGCCGAAATCACCCGCCGCGTCAACGCCGCCGACATCGGCCCTCTCGGACTCCACGGCAAAACCTCCGTCCTGGCCACCTTTATGAAAGTCGGCCCCCAGCGCGCCAGCGGCGTCCGCATTGTCTGTCTCCGCCCCGCCTGCTGCTTCGAACCCCGCATCGCAAGCATCAACCTGTCTCTATCCTGACATGCATCGTCCCTCAACCTTTGCTTCTTGCCGCTTTCGCCACTCTTTGCTAAGCTTTCCTGCACCATTTTCCCATGGATGGACAATGACCTGTTCCCTTTCCGTTCGCCAATCTGACCCGCTTCCAAAGTTCCAATGAATGCAAGTTTCAAAGCTTTTTCCCTTGCCTTCAAGCGCATGGCTGATGTCGCCATCAGCCTGACTTGTATTGTCTTGCTCTTCGTCATCCCTGTGTTCGAGCTGGTCTTCCTGGCCATCAAGCTCCATTCCAAGGGGCCCGCCCTGTTCACCCAGACCCGCATCGGGAAAGACAAACGACCGTTCAAAATGTTCAAGTTCCGCACCATGATTGTGGAGCAATACGACAAGGACGGCCGGGAAATCATGTCCGAGGACCGGATCACCCCCATCGGCAAATTTCTCCGTAAGACGAGTTTGGACGAGTTACCCCAGTTGTTCAACATCCTGAATGGCACCATGAGCATTGTGGGCCCCCGTCCCATGCTCGACTACCAAGCCGAACGTTGCACCGCCGAGGAAAACGGCCGCTTTGTCATGCGCCCCGGCATTACGGGGTGGGCGCAGGTCAAGGGCCGCAACAACATCCAGTGGCCGGAACGCATCCAATATGACTTGGAATACATTCGCAACTACTCTTTGTGGTGGGACGTCAAAGTGGTGTTTCTGACGTTTGCCACCGTGTTCACCCGTGAAGGCACTGACGTCAAGACCGAATACCGGGGCGTGGATCGGTTTTCCAAGCACTATGTCCCCGCCCACCCCGACGGGGCCTCCGCCAAAGGGGAGGCGAAAGCATGAAAGCGTTGGTCGTCGCCGGCGGCATGCCGCAAATCACCCTGCTTGATGAGCTGAAATCCCGGGGCATCGAGACTGTTCTGGTGGACGGGGCGCCCAATCCCTTGGCGCTGCCCCATGCAGACAAGTTTTTCCAAATCAACGTGTTCGATATAGAAGGCGTCAAGAAGATTGCTCGGAAGGAAAACGTTGATTTCGCCATCACAGTCTGCGCGGACCAGGTTTTGCTTGTTGTGGCGCAGGTCGCCGAGGAATTGGGTCTGCCGTGGTACATCGACTATGCCACCGCCAAACTTGTTTCCGACAAGGCACTCATGAAGCAGGTTTTCGTGGAAAAAGGCATCCCCACCTCCCGCCATGTCGTCCTCCCGGAACTGGACGCTTCCGCCATCGCCCATCTGCGCTATCCCCTGATCGTCAAGCCGGTGGACGCCTACAGCTCCAAAGGCGTCAAGAAGGTCCGCACCCCTGATGAACTCTGCGTGGCCTTTGCCGAAGCGCAGGCCATCGGCCGTTCCCCGAATATCATCGTCGAGGAGTTCTTCGAGGGGGAAGAAATCAGCGTGGACCTGTTTATCGAAGACGGACGTGCCCACGTCCTGTGCATCTCGAATAGCGAAAAGGTCCGCGACGCCGACCACTTCGCCATCTTCCGCGGCAAGTTCCCCGTTCGCGCCTCTGAGACCCTGAAATCCAGGATTGCCGCTGTCTGCCAGCAGATTGCGGAAGCCACCCGTCTGAAAAACGGCCCCATGCTGGTCCAGATGCTCACGGATGGAACCGACCTCACCGTCCTCGAGTTCTGCGCCCGCACCGGCGGCGCCATGAAATGGCTTCTTGTCCAGCATGTTTCCGGCGTGGACGTCATCCAGGGCGTCATCGACCTGACGCTGGGCTTGAAACCGGACATCCACGTCCGCCCGCCGGAAAACCGCTACATCGCCAACGACTTCATCTACTGCCGCCCCGGCATATTCGACCGATTGGAAGGTTTCGACGAACAGCTCCGTCTTGGCAACATTTCCGACTATCGGCTTCTTCGCCCCCAAGGCAGGTTCTTCTCCGGCACCATCGCCAGCAGCACCGACCGCGTGGCCGGATTCACCGTCCAGGCCGATACGCTCGAAGAATTCAACCGAAAACACCGCGAGTTCGTCCGTTCCGTCCGCGTCTTGGACACGACCGGCCGGGACATCATGCGCCATGATTTGTTGCCGGACCTCGCCGAATGACTTCAGAAAGGACCACCATGCAAGACAACGCTCTCAAGAGTCCCTATGAAACCGACCGTACCGGCGGCGATGGCAAAGGCACGGGCCGGGTCAAGCCTCAGGACATCGCCCTTCTCCACCAGCGCATCTTCGAAAACCTCTCCTATTTCGCAGATTTTTGCGAAAAACACGGTCTCCATTACGTCATCGGCGCCGGCTCCTGCATCGGAGCGGTCCGCGAACACGATTTCATCCCATGGGACGACGACCTCGATGTCGCGCTCCTCCGGGAAGACTTCGAAAAGTTGTTTGAGTGCTGGGAAAAGGACGGCGACAAGGAACGCTTCAGCCTCTATCGTACGACGGACGATTTCTGCGCCTACGTCCCCATCGCCCTTCTTCGCAACCAGAACACCACCTGGGTCCGCGAGCACGAAGTCGGCCTCACCGACCGCTGCCTAGGCGTGAAAATCGATGTCCAGCCCCTCGACGAAATCCCCGCCAATCCCATCAAACGGAAGATTCAGCGCTTTTTCGCCTATCCCTACATTCTTTTCCTCACCCAGCGCCCCCCGAAGCTGAAACAGTCCAAGCTGCGCCAGATCGGCTGCTCCATCCTTCTTTTCCTCGTCAAGAACAAGCGCCTTCGCAACTGGATCATCCATTTCACGGGCCGACAGGTCCGAAAATACAACGGGACGGGTTGCAAGGAAGTCGCCCTCAACGGTTTCGGCGGGGCCCGTCTCCGCTCCGATATCCTCCATCCCACGAAAATCCTTTTCCACGGGGCCACCTTCAACATTCCCGGCGAGTACGACCCCTACCTACGGCGCCATTACGGGGATTACATGGTCCGGCCCCCTGTCGAAAAACGCCTGCCGCTCGATCAGCCGGCCTTCTACGACCTCAATCTCCCTTCCAGGGAGTACATCGCCCACCACTCATGAGGTAATCTCGTGCCGCCGCCAAACTGGAACGACATCAGCCGCTACCGAGGTGAATTGTTTGGGCTGTCGATAGCGAGCGTCATGCTCCTGCATGCTCTCGGATGGCTGCGCGTGGGCCATCCCGGAGGGGTGTTCGCCCTCCTGACCCGGGCATATGACGGTGCCATCGGCAGCGTCGGCGTCGATATCTTCCTGTTCCTCTCTGGCTTCGGCATCTTCTATTCGTTGTCCTCCTCGCCCCGCGCGGGCGATTTCTACCGCAAGCGCTTCCGGCGGGTGGTCCTTCCCTACCTCCTCGTGGGTGCCGTCTATTGGTTCCTCCGCGACATCCTCTTGCTCCATGCCTCGTGGGGAACCTTTTGCTACGACTACTCCACGCTCTCCTTCTGGGGAAGCGGCACCAAGGCCTATTGGTTCATCGCCCTCCTCTGCCCCCTATACCTTCTCGCCCCGTGGGTGTGCACACGCCGTCCGGCGTGGCTTCTAGCGCTCATGCTCGCACCGTTGCTACTCTCCCTTCTCCTGGCCCGCTTCGCCCCGCGCTGGTTCGACGAGCTCGAAATCGCACTGTTGCGGATTCCCGCCTTCTGGACCGGCATGGCGTGTGCCCCTTGGGCGATGGCCAAAGTACGCATCCCTCGTAGCGTGCTGTTGGCCTCTGTCCTGGCCGTTCCCCTGAAGCTCGTCCTCGTGCTCGGGGACGGCCCGTTTGCCCGCCTGGCCAACTGGCCCTATTCCCTGTTTCTTGTATTCCTTTATCTTCTCGCTCGCAAAAACGCTGTCGTGCCCGATCGCGTCGGGAAGGCCCTGCAAGCGTTCGGAAAGTATTCCCTGGAGCTGTTCCTCATCCACATCGCGGTGCGGGACCTCGCTCTTTTGGCGGGGTTCCCCGCCACCTGGACCGTCTGCGGCGGCGGCATGGCCTTGTCGATTGCCCTGGCCATCACCCTCTCCCATCTCCTCTCCCGCTGGACCGCCCCCGGCGGAACGCCACAAAGGAGGCTTTCGTGAGCCGTGCGAAAAGATTCATCCCAGCCTTCGGGTTCTGGACCATGCGTGCTCGTTCTGGAACGTGCGGGCATTTCCAAGATGAGTCCGCTTTCGCCAACCCTTTCGTTCAAGGTGCCCCCCGCTAATGAAGAAAATCCTCCAGGTTTTTAGCGGGAACACCACTTTTTCCGGCGTCGCCAGCTACCTTTACCAGCAGTACCTGCATGCCGACCGCTCCCGTATCCGGTACGATTTCTTTGCGTGCAAGGAGAATTCCATGGCCTTGGTCATGGACGACCCCGTTTTCGCCGAATCCCGCTTCTTCTTCGCCAACGCCAGGGCCCGGAAGACCCGCTCCACGAACTATTTCAAGATTATGCGGGAACTCGACCGCGTTCTGTCCGCAGATGCGTATTCCGCCGTTGTCGTCAACACCAGCGTCGTTGCCATCGTTGCCGCCTGCCTCCTTGTGGTCCGCAAACATTCGGGGGTACGCTTGATTGCCCACGCCCACAATGCTGGCATTGTCCTCCCCGCGAAAGCCATTCGCCGCCGCATCGCCCCTTTGGTGGATTGGGTGGACGGTCTATGCCGCGCGTACATCCGGAAGCATGCTTTCGCCCTTTTCGGCTGCTCCGAGGATGCCATCCGCGTGAGCTTCGGTCCCGATGCTGTCGACCGGAAGAATTCCATGGTCATCCACAACGCCATCAATCTGCAGAAATTCAAATTCGATTCCGATGTCGCCCGCAGAGTGCGGCACGAAGTCGGAACCGTGGAATCGGCTTTCGTCCTCGGCAATGTTGGGAAATTCCAGAAAACCAAGAACCAGACCTTTCTGCTGGACCTGTTTGCGTTCCTCCATGCGCAGCGGCCCGACTCTGAACTCTGGCTGATCGGCGACGGCCCCGACCGAGCGATGCTCGAAGCGAAAGCCCGAGATTTGGCGCTTTCCGACTCCGTGCGCTTCCTCGGCCAGAAAACCGACGTCCACCGGTGGATGCAGGCCATGGATGCCTTTGCCTTCACCACACTCTCCGAGGGACTGGGGATCGTCGCCATCGAGGCCCAGGCTGCCGGCCTGCCCACGATCGTCAGCGACGGCGTCCCGGACGACGTCCTGTTGTCTCCTTTGGCCCAAAAGCTGCCCCTCTCCAAGGGCCCGCAGGCATGGGCCGATGAAATCCTGGCCCTGCACGCGGCCCATCCCTCGAAACCCGACGTTTCCGTCGCCTTGCAGAATGCCGGATATGACATTGACGAAGAAACCCGGAAAGTCATGGATTTTTATGAAAACATGTAATCCGTTCATTCCCTCTGAAAAGGAGCGTTGCTGATGCAACAGCGGACCTCCCCATTCGAAGCGCCTCCGTCTCATGCGTCCTCCCCGTGGCGCACCATCCACCACGCCGGGCCCGTTTCGCATGCGATATTTTGGCTTTGTCTCATTGTCTCCCTTTCATTCGTTTTTCATTTCTTCTCCTCGGTCTTATCCCCGCGCTTCTACGTCATGGCCGTCGCCGCGGCCGTGGCGGGCTTTGTCGTTTCCAAACCCCTGTTGATGTCCAGGCCCCCGGTCACCCCGCTCTGCTTTCTGCTTATCGGGTGCATGGCCTACTCCTTCTGGGGCTCGACCCATCTCATGGGGGCCTTCGCCGATGTCCTGACGCTCGGTTTGGCCCTCTTCATGGTCCTCTTTCCCGTCTCAAACCCGGATGATTACCACCCGGCTCTCTCCGTCATCGTCCTCTGGGGCATTTTCTTCTCCGTGGGCATGTTGTTGGCCTTTGGCGCACGGCCGGTCTTCAATGCCGTGCTCTCGGTGTTCCCGTCAGGATTCGCTTCAGCGGTCCGAAGCGCCTCCAGCAAGCGCATTTGCGGTTTTTCCACCAACCCGGGATTCACGGCTGGCTACATCACCTGCGCTCTGATCGCATTAACCTCAATCATACGGGACCGAAAATCGTTTTCGCTTCCCAAGATGTTTCTTCTGGTCTTTCTGCTTGTCGCCCTGCTTTTCACCGGTAAGCGCGGCCATGTCCTCTTTCTAGCCCTCTCGTGGGGTCTTTGCTATTTGCTTCCGTTGAAGGGGAACAAGAAGATCGAACGCTATTGGAAGCTCTTCATGTGCGCGCTGTCGGGCATCATCCTCTACTTTGTATTTGCCGATGCCTTGGTTGACATCCCCGTTGTAGGACGATTCACTCAGACGGTTTCCGGCTTTCTGGAAGGAGAAGACGTATCCAACGGGCGTAGTCGTCTTTGGAGCTGGGCCATCGAACTGATCCGCCGAGAGCCGTGGCTGGGCATCGGCTGGGGCGACTTCCGCACCACGATCGGCGGGGTCTCGGGGATCGTTTCGGAATTGGACGTCCATAACATCTATCTTCAACTGCTTTGTGAAACCGGCGTCATCGGGTTCACCATCTTTGCCTTGTTTTTTGCCTACTTTTGGACATCGACCAAGACATTCTACCGCTTGTGCATGGCCTCGGCCGACCCGATTCTTTCCTCCCTGCGGCCAATTCTCCAGTTTTCCCTTCTCTATCAAACCTTTTTCCTGCTCTATGGCATCACAGGGAATGTCCTATTTGACCAGCATTACCAACTTATCTATATGCTGGCCTGTAGCATGACCATGACCTGTCGGAATGTTTACCTCCACAGGACCGCCGAGCTCCGTCACAATGGAGGCCAATCGTGAAGATTGGCATCCTGACGTTTCATTTCGTCCCCAACCAGGGGGCCGTCTTGCAATGCTGGGCCATGCAGAAGTTTTTGGAAGGGCATGGGCATGACGTGCAGGTGGTCGACTACCGCCCCGCCTACCATGCCATCCGCTATGCCTCTTTCAAGAATCCCTTCACGTATGCCCGTTGGTTTTTCAGAAAAAACAAACGAAAATCCATGCAGTCTCGCGTGATTCTCGCGGTCCGGGCCTTTTTCCGGGCCCTGACCATGAACGCCGAGGGGACCGACCGCCGCGTGACCGCCGCCTTCCACTTGTTCTTGGACCGCCATCTTCACCTGACCGCTCCCTACCGCTCCCTGGCTGCCCTCCGCCGGAATCCGCCGTCCCTCGACGCCTGCCTCGTCGGCAGCGACCAGCTATGGAATCCCGAGCTCCTCGACCAGGACTTCGATCCCGCCTATTTTCTTGATTTCGGGCCCGATTCCCTCGTCCGCTTCTCCTATGCCGTCAGTCTTGGCACCCCCCCGAGTGGATTGCAATTGTGCCAGCTGCCACCCCTCTGCAAGCGGCTGGACGCCATTTCCCTGCGGGAAGCCGTCCCCGGCATCGCAGAAGCCCTCGGCCGCCCCATCCACATCTGTCTCGACCCCACGCTTCTGCTGGACGCGGCGGATTACGCCGAAGCCGAATCGCCGGAACGCATCGGGGACGGCGACTACATCTTCGTCTACGGATTCGAAACCACGCCCGGAATCGAAGCCGCCCTGGCCGAAGTTCGCCGCCGCCACCCCTCCTGCCGCGTCGTCAACGGCTCTCCCCACCGCGTCAAGCTCCGTTATCCCCACGAATCCCGCAGAATATACGGACCGGATGCCTTCCTTTCGTTCGTCAAGCATGCCCGGTGCGTGGTCACCAACTCTTTCCACGCCACCGCCTTCTCTGTCATCTACCAGAAGGAATTCATCACGGTTCCACACTCCACTCGCGCCTTGCGCATGATCAATCTCCTAGGCTCCCTCGGGCTTGCCTCCCGGCTCTGGGGCCACGAATCCTTCTCGTTAGATGCTCCCGTCGACTGGACAGACGTCCGTTCCCGGCTTCTTGAACTCCGCCAATCTTCTGCGACTTATCTCAAGACCGTTTTGGACGGGACCCTTCCCCGGCGGGAACAAACGGAATCCGCAGGTGATGGGGCTCCACGGTTGCTCCGGGCCTTTGCCGGCTCTTTGAAGGACGAAATCGCCCTGAGGGGGGTGGCCTCCGGAGGTGCCGCGACGGCCCTGGCCGAGCAGGCCATCCGGGAGGGCGGCGTGGTTTTCGGCGTCGCCTTCGCCCCCGATTTCAGGTCCGCCGAATACATGATGGCCGAAACCCCCGCCGACCTTGAAAAGCTGAAAGGATCGAAATATGCCGTCCCGAACCGGAAGATCGGCGGCAAATGGGTCTACGAACTCGTCTGCGAAAAACTGGAAGAAGGCCGCCAGGTCCTCTTTTTCGGCCTTCCGTGTGATGTCGGCATCCTGATGAAATGGGTGGAAAGGAGAAAATCTCCCCGCCAGAATCTGCTTGCCGTCGATCTCATTTGCCATGGAGCTCCCTCGGACAAGGCCTTGAAACGATTCGTGGACGGCTTGGAACGCGACTTCCGCTCCAAGATCGCGTCGCTGGATTTCCGCCATGTCAAAACGGACTGGAACGATCCCCGGTTGCGGGTCGTGTTCGAAAACGGGCGGGAGTTCTCGCGCCCGCTCTACGACACCGATTTCGGCTTTGCCTTCAAATTCGACGCCCAAGAAGCTTGCTACCGGTGCCGTTTCAAGGGGCCCGCCCATGCCGCGGACCTGACCATCGGCGATTGCTGGGGACTGCCGCGGAAAGCCCGCGGATACAATCCCCAGGGAGTTTCCCTCCTGCTCCCCAGGACCGAACGGGGGGTTGCGGCCGTGGAAAAACTGGATTCCGCCCGCTTCGGCCTTTTCGAAACCGACCTCCTGTCCGCCTTGCGCCACAATCCCTTCTATGCCGAGAGTGCTCGGGAGCCTTCGTTCAGAAAGAAGTTCGAGGCGGATTGCGAAACCAAGGGGCTGAGCCGGGCCGTGTCGGAGAGCCCCGGATACCGGTTGT
>JAEEGL010689916.1_pt1 | contig 16012 bp, 13 predicted proteins | sample 9134231 | NCBI WGS metagenome assembly JAEEGL01 (sample SAMN16246548, study PRJNA631951) | gut metagenome | biome: gut microbiome; feature: rumen; material: fiber-attached | host: Bos | place: Iran: Karaj | collected 2018-10 | reverse complement strand
CGCTAACCCTGATATGGTTGGTCACACAGGAGTAATCCCTGCAGCAGTTAAGGCTATTGAAGTTGTAGATGAGTGCGTTGGAAAGGTTGTTGATGCTGTAAAGGCTCAGAACGGAACAATGTTCATCTGCGCTGACCACGGTAATGCTGATATGATGATCGACTACGAGACAGGCGAGCCTTGGACAGCTCATACAACAAATCCTGTGCCTTTCATCCTTATCAACTATGACCCTGCTTATACTCTTAGAGAGGGTGGCTGTCTTGCAGATATCATCCCTACACTTATCGAGTGCATGGGCGAGGAGCAGCCTAAGGAGATGACAGGAAAGTCACTTCTTATCAAGAAATAATTAAATTGATTTAAATAATAGCCATAGGCTTCTCGCAAGGGAGGTCTATGGCTTTTTATGCAGTCACAGGGATGGTTCTTTTGACTGGTTTTATATTAAAGATTGGAGAGAAAAAATGAGTGTACATATAGATCCATTTAAAGCAAATGATTCAAAGATTGAGGGACTTAAAATAATAAACGCCAAGTGCGCCACAGATGACCGCGGCACAGTGCGCGAATTGTACAGAGGAAGCGTTTACGCAGATGTTTTGCCTGATTCAGTGACAGGCTGGAAGCAGATCAACCTCACAAGAACTAAGAAAGGCGCTGTCCGCGGACTTCACGGGGAAGCCATGAACAAGCTTGTTACAGTGGCATATGGCTCAGTTTTTGGCGCTTATGTTGACACCAGACCTGACAGCAAGACTTTTGGCGCAGTTCAGACTGTCCACATCACACCCGGTGTTCAGGTATTTGTGCCCCAGGGTGTATGTAACGGATTCCAGGCCCTTGAAGATACTGAGTATCTGTACTTTTTTGACAATGAGTGGGCACCAGGCATGCCTGGGACTGCGCTTTGCCCCATAGACCCTGAACTTGAGATTCCATGGCCTATAAATATCGATCCAAGTGACCTTAACCAGATTTCAGAGAAGGACTCCAAGGCGCCTACTATAAAGGAATTAAGGGAAAAGTTAGGGTGAGGAATTGAGCTACCTCACACGACCACAAGAGGAGCATTTTTTATGAAAAAAGAAGAAAAGACAAATGTAATGCGTGTTCTTGATGGGAAAAAGATTTCGTATGAAAGTCATGCGTACAATCCGGATCCGACAATGACAGGCGAGGAGATAGCAGGAATATTGGGTGAGAGCCCCGAAAAAGTATTTAAGACATTGGTAACACAGGGGAAATCCGGAAGTTACTATGTGTTTGTAATCCCGGTAAAAGAGGAACTTGACCTAAAAAAGGCAGCTAAAGCCTCCGGAGAAAAGGCAGTTAGCATGATAAAGCAAAAGGAGCTGCTTCCACTTACAGGGTACGTTCATGGCGGATGTTCGCCAATAGGCATGAAAAAACAGTTTCAGACATTCATTCATGAAACGGCAAGCGAGTATGAGCATATTTATGTCAGCGCAGGTAAGGTGGGATTCCAGATAGAATTGGCACCGGCGGATCTAATTGCAGTAGTAGGCTGTAAAACTGCAGATATAGTATGACTTGTAATAAAGGTATTTACATGCAAAAACTAATTGACTGAGGCCGTCATATGTGATAAAGTATTAGTTGCTTATTTTGTAGATAATAAAATTATTATAGATGTAGCGGGAGGTTATTTTTGTGAGCGTTTTAGATTATATTGTTGGTGTAGTATTCATGCTTATTTGTGCCGCTTTGGTTGTTCTTGTGCTTGCACAGGAAGGTAAGAGCCAGGGACTTGGAGCAATTCAGGGAACAGTAGAGAATACATATTGGGGCAAGAATAAGGGCCGTTCAAGAGAGGGCGTTCTGAAGAAGGTTACTATCTGTCTTTCAGCTCTTTTCATCATCATTTCTCTTGTTCTTAATATGAATATCTTCTGATATTACTTGAAATTTTAGATTTTTTAAGGCACTCTTTAATCAGGGTGCCTTTTTCATTTTGTAGAAAACAGAGGTTTTATGAGTAAAGGAAAGAGATTAAAGAGGCTCGAAGAGAGCTTGTATGGCGGTAAAAAGAATAGTAAAGATATGTTGGTTGGAACCTTCATTGCCAATTCCAGAGGCTTTGGATTTGTTTCTGTTGAGGGCATGGAGGAGGATCTTTTTATACCGGAAGAATATGTCCATGGGGCCTTTAATACTGATACGGTTGAGGTTGAGCTCCTTCCTGAGTCAACAGGCAGAAGGCAGGAGGGCAGGATCAGGAATATCCTTGTGCGTGGCCTGACTGAGCTTGTGGGAACATATCAGGCTGAGAAGAATTTTGGCTTTGTAATTCCGGATGACACCAGAATCGCCAACGACATTTTTATCCCTATTGAGCACAATGGCAAGGCTGTAACTGGCGATAAGGTGGTTGTGACCCTCACTGATTACGGCAATGCCCTTGAGAGGAGAAAGCCCGAGGGCAGGGTAAAAGAGATTATTGGAAATATCAACGATCCGGGCGTGGATATTCTTTCTATAGTCAAGAATTATGATATTCCCTACGAGTTCCCTGAGAAGGTCATAAATCAGGCAAATAAGTGTCCTGACCAGATTAGTGAAGCCGATATGATGGGCAGAATGGACTTAAGGGATGTCACCATGGTGACCATTGACGGCGAGGACGCCAAGGATCTTGATGATGCGGTAAGTCTTTCAATTGATGAGGAAGGGTTATATCACCTGGGTGTTCATATTGCGGACGTTTCCAACTATGTGCAGGAGCGCTCAGCTCTTGACAGGGAAGCACTGAAGCGCGGAACCAGCGTATATCTTGTGGACAGAGTTATTCCCATGCTTCCACACAGACTTTCTAATGGAATCTGCTCTCTGAACCATGGCGAAGACAGGCTGGCTCTCAGCTGCCTCATGGTTATTGATAAGAGCGGCGTGGTGGTAGATCATGAGATCGCAGAGACTGTGATCAACGTAAATGAGAGAATGTCTTACACCAGTGTTGCCAAGATTTTGGAGGACAAAGATCCCGAGGAGACAGAGAAGTATAAAGAGCTGGTGCCTATGTTTGAGGATATGGCCAAGCTCTCGGCTCTTTTGCGCAGTAAAAGAGAAAAGAGAGGCGCTATCGATTTTGATTTCCCTGAGAACAAGATTCTCATCGATGAGCAGGGAAATCCTGTGGATATTGTGCCAAGGCCAAGAAACGTGGCAACAAAGCTTATTGAGGACTTTATGCTTGCGGCTAACCAGACTGTGGCTGAGCACTTTTTCTTTATGCAGAGTCCTTTTGTATATCGTATTCACGAGCAGCCTGACCCGGAGAAGATTGGAACTCTGGCAGCTTTTGTTGGAAATTTGGGACATCACATCAAGACCAGAAAAGATTCCGGAATTAAGCCAAAAGAAATCCAGAAGCTCCTTAAAGATGTAGAGGGCAGCAAGGAAGAAGCTGTAATTTGCAGAATGACCTTAAGGAGCATGATGCATGCCAAGTACAGCACAGAGTGCACCGGGCATTTTGGCCTTGCTTTTGACTATTATTGTCATTTCACATCTCCCATCAGAAGGTATCCCGATCTTCAGATACACAGAATCATCAAGGACCACCTTCGCGGAAGGATGAATCAGGACAAGATAGAGCACTACGAAGAGATTTTGGATGAGGTTGCAAGACAGTCCTCAGAGACCGAGAAAAAGGCTGAAGAGATCGAAAGAGAAACTGACAGGCTCAAGAAAGCTCAGTACATGGAAAGGCATGTGGGCGAGCGCTTCGAGGGCGTTGTCTCCGGTGTTACTGCATGGGGACTTTTTGTGGAACTTGAGAATTCCTGCGAGGGCATGATCCGTGCGGCTTCCATGAACGACGATTTTTATGTCTACGATGAGACCAATATGAGGCTTGTGGGAGAGAGAACTCACAAAGAGTATACCCTTGGTCAGAAGGTATTCATAAAGGTTCTTGGTGCGGACAGGCTTACCAAGAGCATTGATTTCAGAATCATCGACAGCCTTGAAGCTGAGGATGAGGACGAGAATTATTACGATCCCGATGATTTTGTGGTATATTCAGATGCCAGAAAGGTCTCTGAAAACAGAGCCAATAAGGTTAGAAAGCTTCTTGAGAGCGCCAGGAACGAGATTGAGGCAGAGCCTCAGGAAAAAGAGAAAAATAAATCCGCAAAGGCAGTTACAAAAAGAGGAAAAGCCTCTAAAATAAAAAAAGACGATGAAAAGCCATCAAAGAGTGGGCGCAAGGTCTACAAGGTACACAAGTACAAGAAGTCTGCAACAAGCAAGGCAGCAAGAAGCGCCCAGGGCAAATCTAAACGTAAGAAAAGGTAACAGGTAATGGCAGAGGACAAGGCAAGAAAGCTGGTAGCCAACAACAAAAAGGCCTACCACGACTATTTTATTGAGGAAAAATACGAAGCTGGAATTGAGCTTTTTGGAACAGAAGTTAAGTCTATAAGACAGGGCAAGTGCAGTATTAAAGAGGCCTGGATCAGCATAGACAAGGGTGAGGCATTTATCATGGGAATGAATGTCAGCCCCTATGAAAAGGGCAATATCTTTAACAAGGATCCTTTGAGAGTTAAAAAGCTTCTTTTGCACAAGGCTGAGATCAGAAAGCTTGAGCAGCAGAAAATGGTTCAGGGATACACTCTGGTTCCCCTTGAAGTGTATTTCAAGAATGGAAAAGTGAAAGTGGAAGTTGGTCTGGCCCGTGGTAAGAAGCTCTATGACAAGAGAGCAGATATGGCCAAGAAGGACCAGCAGAGAGAAGCACTGAGAGACTATAAAGTAAGTTTGAGATGAAAAAAGGCAAGGAGATTATTCTCCCTGCCTTTTCTAATGGATTAGGCGGGAGTCGAACCCGCGTCCAAAAATTCATCCCCTGTCCTTCTACTATCGTAGTCAATTATTCTGAGGTTCTGCACCTCTGTTCCCTCAAAGACCCGGAAATTGACAACCAAATCTTATCAGTAGCTTCATGATACGACCATGACCGCAAAGCTTAAGCCATGTCGTTTCCTACAAAGTTTGACGCCAGTTACTGAATGTGTAGGTGCATTCAGGCTGACGGGCTGCACTTAGGCAGCGAATGCTAAATTATCGTTAGCGTTTAATTTTAATTTGAGGTTTGACGCACCGTCCTGCGGATAGCTTCTCCAGCTTCAAAATCCCTGTCGAAACCTTTACTAACCCATATTTAATTGTTGAGACTTTAGTATATACTTATCCGAACTGTTTTTCAATAGTAACAATTTATGTCTTGCAAAGGTTTCTTTTTCGTTTTAAACTTTAATATAATTTGTTGAGTTAAAGTGTAAAAGTAAAATAAAGGTTGGGACGATAGTAAAATGAGCGTTAGTAAGAAGAGAATTGTAGTAAAGGTAGGCACCTCCACAATTACAAATGAGAGTGGAAATATCGATATCAGAGCAATTGATCATCTCTGCAGAGCTATAGCCGGTGTTGAGAATCTGGGCTATGATCTGGTGCTGGTTTCATCCGGTGCCATCGCTGTGGGAGCAGGCAAGATGAGACTTCCGCAGAAACCTCAGGAAATCCGTATGAAGCAGGCGGCTGCAGCTGTTGGACAGACTGAGCTCATGCATCTGTATGACAAACTCTTTGGCGAGTACAACAGAATGGTTGGCCAGATACTTCTTGATAACGCCGACTTTTCCAACAAGGTCAGAAGCGAGAATCTGAAGAACACCTTCGATGCTCTTTTGGAGAATCACATCATCCCAATAGTCAATGAAAACGACTCTGTAAGCCATACAGAGATTGAGTCGGATAAAAAGCTATTTTCCGATAATGACATGCTTTCAGCCCTGGTGGCAGTTTTCTGCAATGCCAGTAAGCTCATTATTTTTTCAGATATTGAGGGCCTTTATGACGGTAATCCCGCCAAGGATCCCAATGCAAAGCTTATCAGCAGGGTAGAAGAAATTACAGATGAACTTAAGAAGGTGGCTTCCGGATCAGGCTCCAACAGAGGCACCGGCGGCATGATAACCAAGCTTGAGGCTGCTGAACTGGCAACAGCTCATGGAATTGACGTCCTTATCACCAATGGCAAGAATCCTGAGAGGCTCTATGACATTATAGATAAAAAAGTTGTTGGAACATTGTTTGTGGCTAAAAAAGACTAATAAAAAAACCTGTACTTTATGAAATTCATAAGGTACAGGTTTTATTTTTATATATTAGGAAATTCCTCCGAATTTCCTAATATATAAAAATACGCTCCGCTATGGATGCGCACTCGCGCGTATGGTATATGTTGCATAAATGCAACCGCGCTCGGCGCGAGCATGTTGCAAGCAACATGCTTTTTTATAAGATAATCATCAAGGATTCTCGTGATACTTGTCGTAGATCTGTGTGAGATAGGTCTTAACAACCTGGATGTTGGACATCTTGCGAAGATCAACGTTGCCCATAAGTACGGCAATCTCATCTGCCAAAAGAAGCATGTTGTAAATCTTGAGCTTGAACTCATCACGGGTAAGCTGGTCGATATTGATCTCCATGAGAGGTGAACCAAGCTTTAATGTGATGTTCTCATCTGCGATACCTGTCATCATCTCGTGAGTATCGGGATCAAAGTTAACATAAACAATGAGCTGTTCCTTCTCGTGCTTCTTAAGTGTAAGAGGAGTCTGGTGTGAAGTCTCCATCCACTCGTAAAGATCAGCCTCATCAGGGTTCATGAGATACTTTGTTAGGTCCTCTCTGTGCTTCTCAATATACTGCATGTATTTGCTGGCATTAGGACCTGTATAGGAAAGCTCAACCTTAACACCTGTCTCGGTGTTAACAAGTCTGCACTTTTCTGCAACTTCTTTTAACTTAAGAGTATTCTCAGAAGAGCCGATTATTTTAAAGTTACCAGTTTCTAATTCCTGTTTAAATTCCATTATTTGTCTCCTTAATTTTATATAGTATCGACCTGTGCCATTAGTTAACAAATTCAGTTCCTGCGCCAGTTGTGGGTATTATAAAAAGCTTTCGCAGTCCGCGATTAGTATAGCATAAAGACTAGAAAAATGGTATACTATTTAGAGTTTGTTTGATACAAATTATTATTAAAGTTTTGTGGTGGGATCATAATGACATCTGAAAATAAAAGGGGAAATTCTACAAGAAAATCCGGAGCAAGGAAGCAGACAGGCCGTGGTAAGACCAGGGGACCTGTACGTAATAGCAGGATAGAAGAGGAAATTGACTATTCTCTTCAGAGTGAGATCACAGTAATAGCCATGGTGGCCCTGACGATCTTTTTGTTTTTGTGCAATTTTGGCATCTGCGGAGCCATGGGAAATGCAGTCAGTAAGGTGCTTTTTGGCCTCTTTGGCATAACTGCCTATATTGCGCCATTGGTGGCTCTTGGCGCCGTTGCTATTGGTGTTGCTAATTTTGGCTCCAGTGCATCCATTAGGAAGATAGTATCAGGAATCATCATCTTTCTGATTGTGGGCATAATGGCTGAGCTCATAACAGGAAGGCCACAGGCAGCAACGGCTTACAGCATAGTTGACATTTTTTCTAATTCCAGCGCCGGTAAAAACGGTGGTGGATTCTTTGCCGGTTCTCTGGCATATTTTTCATATAAATATTTATCATTGGTGGGCACTATTTTGCTGGTCCTGGTTCTGGGAATCGGCAGCATAGTTGTATTTACACAGCATTCTTTTGTTGGAGGCCTTAAAAGAGGCTCAAAGAGACTCATTGACAAAACCAGAGAGGATGCAGCCAATTACCGCGAATACGCTGAGCGCCGCAGGGAAAAGATGGAAGAGCGCAGAGCTCAGATAGAGGAAGAGAAGCGCCTGGCACTGGAGCAGAAGGAAGATGAAAAGATCCTTCGCATGGAGAAAAAAGTCAGCGGTGTTATGATAGATACCGCCCTTGACCGTGAAGAGGATGAGGAGACTCCTGCACTTCCAATGAATAATGACAATGCTCCTGCAAATGTCTTTATTCCTGAGGAAGAAATTCATGACGATATTCATGAGATTATTCTTAATCATAATGAGATTGAAACCGACGTGGAAGAGGATGGACAGCATGTTCTTAAGAATATCCCCAGATTCCATGGCATCGGTTATGACGATATTCCTGATGAGCAGGATGACGTTGCTGATGCCTACCAGGACGTAGCCGAGGTGACCTATGAGGTAGAGGACGAGGATGACGATTACATTCCCGGAAGCAATGAAGTTAATGAAACGCCTTCTCGTGGCGGTAGGCTCGTGGCAAGAGTGGGAGATCTGGATGATATGCCGGAGGATGTCCTTGGAGATGTTCCCGTGCATGCTGAGCACCTTGGAAATGGCCTTAATGGCGATTATGTAATTCATGCTCAGGACCACATTTCCATGAGTAAGGATGCTTCGACCCAGATAAATTCTTCTGCACCGGGCAGTTCATCAGTGCCTCTTTCAGGTGGCCCGCGCACTACCAGCCCCGGCATGGAAAAAGAGATTGAGAACCATAAAAAGAAGATCAACAGAAAATATGTATTTCCACCTGTATCTCTTTTGGAAAAGGGCGTCAGAAACAAGAATGCCGATTCTGAGAGACAGATGAGAGAAACTGGTTATAAGCTTCAGGAAACTCTTAAGACCTTTGGCGTCAATGTTACAGTGACTGACATCAGCCAGGGCCCTGCAGTAACAAGATTTGAGCTTCAGCCTGAGGCAGGAGTACGTGTAAGTAAGATTGTTGGACTTGCTGATGATATCAAGATGAACCTGGCTGCCAAGGATATCCGTATTGAGGCTCCTATTCCCGGCAAAGCTGCCATAGGAATTGAGGTTCCCAACAAGGAAAATCAGGCTGTTGCCTTCAGAGACCTTCTTGAGTCTAAAGAGTATAAGGACTTTGATTCAAGACTTGCTTTTGCAGTAGGTAAGGATATTGCCGGAAAGACTGTTGTTGCCGACATTGGAAAGATGCCGCATCTTCTTATTGCCGGAGCCACAGGTTCAGGTAAATCAGTTTGTATAAATACCATTATCATGAGCCTTATTTACAAGGCTAAGCCGGAAGAAGTGCAGATGATAATGATCGATCCCAAGATCGTAGAGCTCAGTGTCTACAACGGAATCCCACATCTTATGATTCCTGTTGTCACTGACCCCAAGAAGGCTGCTGCCGCGCTTAACTGGGCAGTTGCCGAGATGACCAGCAGATACAAGAAATTTGCTGATTCCGGAGTAAGGGATCTTAAGGGTTACAATAAGCTGGCAGAAGCCGGAAATGACCCTGAAATGACCGTACTTCCTCAGATCGTTGTTATTGTAGATGAGTTGGCAGATCTTATGATGGTTTCCGCCAACGAAGTTGAGGATGCTATCTGCCGACTGACTCAGCTGGCCAGAGCTGCCGGTATTCACCTCATTATTGCAACTCAGAGACCTTCTGTAGACGTTATTACAGGTCTTATTAAGGCCAATATGCCTAGCCGTATAGCCTTTGCGGTTTCCAGTGGTGTGGATTCCAGAACAATTCTGGATATCAACGGCGCCGAGAAACTTCTTGGTAAGGGCGATATGCTCTTTTACCCACAGGGATACACAAAGCCGGCCAGAATCCAGGGCGCTTTTGTATCAGACAAGGAAGTTCAGGCCGTTACTGATTTCCTCAGAAATCAGGACATCGATACCGGATTTGGCGCTGACATTGAAAAACAGATCAGCTCAATTCAGAGTTCCGGCGGCGGAAGCACTTCATCTGGTGATTCAGGCTCCGGAAGGGATGAGTATTTTGAACAGGCTGGCAATATAATAATTGATAAAGATAAAGCTTCAATAGGAATGCTTCAGAGAGCATTTAAGATTGGCTTTAACAGAGCAGCCAGAATCATGGATCAGCTCTGCGAGGCAGGTGTAGTTGGAGAAGAAGAGGGAACAAAGCCACGTAAAGTTCTCATGACAAAAATGCAGTTCGATGAGTATATTAACGGACAAGATGCCGTATAATATTTTGTAACACAAGTTTTGTTGTTGCGGTAATTCCGCGGAAATGGAGATTCTATGGCTGTAAAGACTGATATTGAGATTGCACAGGAAGCTGAGATGCTGCACATCAGAGATGTGGCAGCAAAGGTAGGTATCGTTGAAGATGATCTTGAGTATTATGGTAAGTATAAAGCGAAACTTACTGAAGAATATCTGAAGAAAGCGGAAAGCAATAAGAGAGGTAAACTCATTCTTGTTACTGCTATCAATCCTACACCGGCAGGAGAGGGAAAGACTACTACCAGCGTTGGACTTGGCGATGCCCTCAACAGATTGGGATATAAGACAGTAATCGCACTTAGAGAGCCTTCATTGGGACCCTGCTTTGGAATTAAGGGTGGCGCTGCAGGTGGCGGTTATGCCCAGGTTGTTCCCATGGAGGATATTAACCTTCATTTTACCGGCGATTTCCACGCTATAACATCTGCAAATAACCTTCTGGCTGCCATTATCGACAATCACATCCAGCAGGGCAATGAACTTGGCATTGACACAAGACAGATCATTTGGAAAAGAGCTGTTGATATGAACGACAGAGCTCTCAGAAATATCGTGGTTGGTCTTGGCGCCAAGGCAGACGGTGTTCCCAGAGAGGACCACTTTGTAATTACAGTTGCTTCTGAGATCATGGCTATCCTTTGCCTGGCTGATGACATGGATGATCTCAAGAAGAGATTATCAAGAATCATCGTTGCTTACACAAGAGACGGAGAGCCTGTTACAGCAGGACAGCTCCAGGCAGTTGGCGCTATGGCAGCTCTTTTGAAGGATGCTATCAAACCTAACCTTGTTCAGACTCTTGAGCACACACCGGTTATTATCCACGGCGGTCCTTTTGCAAATATCGCTCATGGCTGCAACTCTGTAAGAGCTACAAAGACAGCTCTCGGAATAGCTGATTATACTGTTACTGAGGCAGGTTTTGGTGCTGACCTTGGCGCAGAGAAGTTCCTTGATATCAAGTGCAGAATGGCAGGTCTTAAGCCGGATGCAGTTGTTCTGGTAGCTACCATCAGAGCTCTTAAGTACAACGGCGGAGTAGATAAAAAGAATCTTGGTGAAGAGAACCTTGAAGCTCTTAAGAAGGGTATCGTAAACCTTGAAAAGCACATTGAAAATATCCAGAAGTATGGCGTGCCTGTAGTTGTTACCCTGAACTCTTTCCTTACAGACACACAGGCTGAGATGGACTATGTAAGAACCTTCTGCGAAGAGAGAAATTGCAGATTTGCTCTTTCAGAGGTTTGGGCAAAAGGCGGAGAAGGCGGAGAGGCTCTGGCCAAGGAAGTTATCAATACTCTTGAGAACAAGCCAAGCAACTATGCGCCTATTTATTCAGACGATATGTCTCTTAAAGATAAGATCACAACAGTTGCCAAAGAGATCTATGGCGCTGACGGCGTTCAGTTCTCCGGCCCGGCAGTAAAGCAGCTGGCTAAGATTGAGGAAATGGGCTTTGGAAAGCTTCCTGTATGTATGGCCAAGACTCAGTATTCACTTTCAGATGACCCTACACTTTTAGGAAGACCTACAGGTTATATGCTTCAGGTTCGTGAAGCTTATGTTTCAGCAGGTGCCGGCTTTGTTGTAGCTCTTACAGGTGCCATCGTTACAATGCCCGGACTTCCAAAGCACCCTGCAGCTTACGACATCGATGTAAATGAAGAGGGTAAGATAACGGGACTTTTCTGAGCGATAAAGTGACTGAGAAAATGCAATTATATGCTTGCACATATAATTGCATTTTTGAAAGGAACGAAGTGGAGCAATCCGTTTATCGCGTATAAATTAATTATTTAGGAGACAACATGAGCGCACAGATTATAGATGGCAAGCTGATTTCACAGCAGATCAAGGACGAGCTTAAGGAAAAGACAGCTGCCTTAAAAGAAAAAGGAATTGAAGTAACTCTTGCAGTTATTCTTGTGGGTGAAGATCCTGCATCCCAGGTTTATGTTCGCAACAAGAAGAGAGCCTGCGAGTACATTGGATACAGATCTTTATCATATGAACTTCCTTACGAGACCACTCAGGAAGAGCTTCTAAAGCTTATTGATGAGCTCAACAATAGAAACGACGTGGACGGAATTCTGGTACAGATGCCTGTTCCGAAGCACATTGATGAAAAGGCAGTTATAGACGCCATCAGTCCTTCAAAGGACGTGGACGGCTTCCATCCCATGAATGTTGGAGCACTCTGCATTGGTGAAAAAGGCTTCGTATCCTGCACACCGGCCGGAGTTATCGAACTTCTTAAGAGAGGCTGCGATGGAAAGATTGAGATAGAGGGAAAAGAGTGCGTCATAGTCGGTAGATCCAATATTGTCGGTAAACCCATGTCTCTTTTGATGCTAAGGGAAAATGCCACTGTGACCGTCGCTCATTCCAAGACCGGTGACCTCAAGGGAGTATGTAAAAGAGCTGACATTCTGATCGCAGCAGTTGGTAAAGCCGGCGTAATTACCAAGGATCACGTAAAGCCCGGCGCTGTGGTCATTGATGTAGGTATAAACAGAAATGCTGACGGAAAGCTCTGCGGCGACGTAGTCTTTGATGAAGTCAGTGAAATAGCAGGTGCCATTACACCTGTACCCGGTGGTGTGGGTCCTATGACAATTGCAATGCTTATGAATAACTGCTATGAGGCAGCAATAATGCATTCCAAGGAGAAATGATACCGGATGAAATGTCCTAATTGTGGATTCGAAATTCCGGAAGGACATATGTACTGCGATAATTGCGGAACGGAGATTAACTTCGTTCCGGAATTTGAGCCGGAAGTTGAGAATGAGATTAACGAGACTCTTTCCGGAGTTGCTGATGAACTGAATAAGGAAGAGCGCCTCAAGCAGGAGAAAAAGGAAAAGAGGCAGAGAGCAATCAACTGGATAAGGGACAGACACAGAATTATTTCAATTGCTGTGGGTGTCGTTGTCTTTATTTTGTTGTGCATTTTGCTTATTGTTCCCTATGCGTCCAAGTCTCCGGTCTACTATCTGAGAAATGCTGAATCTGCCAAGAATAAGGGACAGATGGATACAGCCATTTCTACTCTTATAGAAGGCAATAAGGCTCATCCTGATAATTCGGATATTGTTTTCAGAATGTCTGATTATTATCTTGAATCAGGGCGACAGGACGAGGCAGTTGCAGCACTTAAGCTTATTACGGATTCAGCTCTTTTTCCGGAAGAAACTGTGACCTATGCCTATGAGAGCATTATTTCAATTTATGAGCAGGAAAAGAGATATGAGGACATTGCAGCAATATTAAACAGCGGAGATGAGCTGGTGAGTACGCTGAAGGAGAGTTATATCCCTGCTAAGCCTGTGATGTCTCCAAACGGTGGTACTTTTGAGGATTCCGTAGTAATAGTTCTTGGCTATTCTTCCGTCAATTCAAAAGAAAACATTTATTATACTGTAAATGATGGTGTGCCGGATTCTTCCAGTATCAAATACGAAAATGAAATCGCTATTGATGCTGAGGGCGAATATAATATCAAGGCCGTATGTATAAACGAATATGGCATCGCCAGTGAAGTTACGGAATACAATTTTGTTGTGGAAAAGGGAGCTCCTGATGCCCCTGATATTATGGAACCCAGCGGCGAGTACAATCAGAATACCATGATCGTGGCTGTGGCGGAGGCAGGCTCCACTATCTTTTATACCACAGACGGAAGTGAGCCCACCATTGATTCCAAGCAGTATATTTCACCGATTTCCATGCCTGTTGGAACTTCCCACTATAGATTTATAGCCATTGATAACGAGGGCAATGTCAGCGAGATTGTGGACAGGGATTACCATCTTGTTTATACAAGGCTTGTTTCCACTGAGCAGGCTGTAAACAGTCTTGTTAGTACTCTGGTTCGACTGGATTACCTTTTGGATAACACAGGTAAGGTCAGAGGAATTGACGGACACAATGAGTATATTTTTAATTCAGCCATTGAGATTGAGGGAGCTGGCGAATACTATGTCATAGTTGAAAATCACGTGACCTATGACGGTTATTCTACACCAACCGGTCTTCTTTATGCGGTTAATACCCATGACGGCTCAGTTAACAGACTGGGATATGATTCCAGTGGAAAGTATACTCTTTTGAAAATCTCAAACAGATAGAAATACTTTAATAATTTAAAGAAATAAAGATTGAATTTTGAAAGCACTTAATTTAATATGTTTACAATAGGCTTTTAAGAAAAATATATAATGCTTTGTAGGAGGATGACTAATGTTCAAGATTTTAGAGGCTAACGAACTGGCTACGAACATCTTTCAGATGATCGTAGAAGCCCCAAGAGTAGCACAGGCTTGTTTGCCTGGCCAGTTTCTTATTATCCGCGTCGATGAGGAAGGCGAGAGAATTCCTCTTACTATCTGTGACTATGACAGAGAGAAGGGCACAGTTGAGATAGTTGTTCAGTCAATAGGGGCAGAGACCTTTGCACTTGCTAAGCTTAAAGCTGGGGATGAGCTTGCAGATGTAGTAGGACCATTAGGAAAGCCTTCAGATCTTTGCGAAGAGAGCATTGATGAACTTAAGAAAAAGAAAATCGTATTTATCGCCGGAGGTGTTGGAACAGCTCCTGTATATCCACAGGCTAAGTGGCTTAAGGAACAGGGCGTTGATTGCGATGTAATCATTGGTGCTAAGACTAAGGATCTTGTAATTCTGGAAGACAGATTTAAGAAAGTCTGCAATCTTCATGTTACAACAGATGATGGATCCTATGGCAGAAGTGGTATGGTTACAAAGGCTCTTCAGGACCTCTGGGATGAAGGAAATAAATATGATCATTGCGTAGCTATCGGACCTATGATCATGATGAAATTTGTATGTAAACTTACTCAGGAACTTGGTATTCATACCATCGTTAGTATGAACCCTATCATGGTTGATGGAACAGGAATGTGCGGCGCTTGCAGACTTACAGTTGGCGGCGAGGTTAAATTCGCTTGCGTTGATGGACCTGAATTTGACGGACATTTAGTTGACTTTGATCAGGCTATGAACAGAATGAAACTGTATAAGACCGAAGAGGGCAGACTTTTGCTCAGAGAGCAGGAAGGTAAGACTCATCACGGCGGATGCGGCCATTGCGAGTGATAAGGGAGGAAGAAAAAAATGGATGGATTTGTAAGAGTTCCTGTGCGTGAGCAGGATGCTAAGGAGCGTGCTACCAACTTCAAGGAAGTATGTCTCGGATATAACAAAGAAGAAGCTGAAAAAGAAGCTTTAAGATGCCTTAACTGTAAGAACCCTAAATGCGTTCAGGGATGTCCTGTTTCTATCGATATTCCTGCATTTATTCAGCAGGTTAAGGAAGGCGATGTAGCAGGTGCATACCAGACTATCAGTAAGTCCAGTGCACTTCCTGCAGTTTGCGGAAGAGTTTGTCCTCAGGAGAGCCAGTGCGAAGGCCAGTGCGTAAGAGGAATTAAGGGCGATGCCGTTTCTATCGGTAAGCTTGAGAGATATGTTGCTGATACAGCAAGAGAGATGGGCATTAAGCCTGAGGGAGCTAAGGAGAAGAAGGGCAAGAAGGTAGCAGTTATCGGTTCAGGTCCTTCCGGACTTACATGTGCCGGCGACCTTGCTAAGATGGGCTACGATGTAACTATCTTCGAGGCACTTCATGAGGCAGGCGGCGTACTTGTTTATGGTATTCCTGAGTTCCGTCTTCCTAAGGATGCCGTTGTTAAGAAAGAAATCGAGAACGTTAAGGCTCTTGGCGTTAAGATTGAGACAGATGTTGTTATCGGTAAGTCTGTTAAGGTTGATGAGCTTATGGAGAAGGAAGGCTTTGAGGCTGTATTCATCGGTTCAGGTGCCGGACTTCCAAGATTCATGAATATCCCCGGCGAGCAGGCTATGGGTGTATTCTCAGCAAATGAGTACCTCACAAGAAGTAACCTTATGAAGGCCTTTGATGAGAATTCCACAACACCTATCATGAGAGCTAAAAAGTGCGTAGTAGTAGGCGGTGG
>JAEEGL012780035.1_pt1 | contig 16013 bp, 12 predicted proteins | sample 9134231 | NCBI WGS metagenome assembly JAEEGL01 (sample SAMN16246548, study PRJNA631951) | gut metagenome | biome: gut microbiome; feature: rumen; material: fiber-attached | host: Bos | place: Iran: Karaj | collected 2018-10 | reverse complement strand
GGGACGCGGTCGTCAAGGCGGGCGCGAAAATGATCGACAACTCCCGCGCCTTTCGTCAGGATCCGGACGTGCCGCTCGTGGTGCCGCAGGTGAATGCCGAGGATCTCGACTGGAACAAGGGAGTGATCGCGAACCCGAACTGCACCACGGCCATCATGCTCGAGGCGGTTGCGCCGCTCCACAAGGCAAAGGGCCTGAGGCGCGTCGTCGCGGCGACGTACCAGGCGGCGTCCGGAGCCGGGCAGCCTGGCCTCAACGAGCTCGAAGACCAGATACGCGCATACGCCAGGGGCGAGAGACTGACGGTCAAGGCGTTCCAGCACCAGCTCATGTACAACCTCATCCCGCACATCGACAAGTTCGACGAGACGAACTGGTACACGCTCGAGGAGCTCAAGATGCTCAACGAGTCGCGCAAGATGCTGCACCACCCGGCGCTCAGGCTCTCGTGCACCTGCGTGCGCGTGCCCATAGCGCGCGCCCACTCCGAGTCGCTGAACCTCGAGTTCGAGAACGACATCACGCCCGAGGAGGCGAGGGAGATGCTCTCGAAGTGCGAAGGGGTGAGGGTCGTGGACGATCCGCTGAACGGCGGGTATCCGATGCCGCTCGACGCGACGGCGAAGTACGACGTCCTCGTCGGGCGCATCCGCCAGGACATTTCGCGAGACGACAGGAAGGGGCTGGACATGTTCGTTTCCGGCGACCAGCTCCTCAGGGGGGCGGCGCTGAACGCCGTGGAGATTGCAGAACACCTCGTCAGGCGGGGGCTTGTCTGACGCTGAATTTCGAAAGAGACATGAAGAAACTGCTGATAGTGGAGTCGCCGGCGAAGGCGAAGACGATAGGAAAGTACCTTGGATCCGAGTTTACGGTAAAGAGCTCGGTCGGGCACATTCGCGACCTCCCCAAGGAGAGCGGCGCCATCAAGATCGCCTCCGACGGGGCGGGCGGCTGGACGTTCACGCCCACCTACGAGATTTCCGACGGAAAGAAGAAAGTCGTGGCGGAACTGAAGAGCGCGGTGAAGGGCTGCGACGAGATATACCTTGCAAGCGACCCAGACCGCGAAGGGGAGGCGATTGCCTGGCACCTGAAGGAGGTGCTCTCTCCCGCTGCGGGCAACAAGCCGTTCCGCCGAGTGACGTACAACGAAATAACGAAGAGCGCCGTTCTGAAGGCGGTGGAGGAGCCCCGCGACATCGACATGCCGCGCGTCGACGCGCAGCAGGCGCGCCGCATCCTCGACAGGCTTGTCGGCTACAAGGTCTCCCCGATGCTCTGGAAGAGCATCAACTGCGCCAACAACCGCACCCTGAGCGCGGGGCGCGTTCAGTCCGTCGCGCTGCGGCTTCTCGTGGAGCGTCAGCGCGAGATAGACGCCTTCAAGCCAGAGACGTACTACCTTCTCGGCGTCGAGGCGAAGAAGCGCGGCACGGGCGAGACGTTCGAGGCGAAGCTTTCGAGGGTCGACGGCAAGAAGCCCTCGTTGACGGACAGGCATGCGGTCGACAACGCGCTCCTCGAGCTTTCGGGAGCATGGCTCGAGGTCTCCGACGTGAAGGCGCAGCCGAAGGTGCGCCATGCACTGCCGCCTTTCACCACGTCTACCCTGCAGCAGGCGGCGTCGAGCGTCCTGGGGTTCTCGCCCGGCAAGACGATGAAGCTCGCGCAGTCCCTCTACGAGCAGGGGCTCATCACCTATATGAGGACGGACTCCGTAAACGTGTCGGCTTCCGCGCGCGACGCGGCGAAGGCGCTTATCGAGCGCGAGTACGGCGAGGAGTTCTATCCTGCCAAGCCCAACGTGTTCAAGTCGAAGGGCGGCGCACAGGAGGCGCACGAGGCGATACGCCCGACGGACGTGGAGAGCCTTCCGGGGGCAGGCGGCCTAGAGGCCGGCGAGGCGAAGCTCTACGAGCTCGTGTGGAAGCGCTTTGTCGCAAGCCAGATGGCGGACGCGAGGACTACGGTGCGCACGGTCTTCCTCTCGGCCGTAAAGACGGGGCTTGTGAGGAGCTACGTCTTCACGGCGTCCGTCACGGACATCGACTTCGAGGGCTTTCTCAGGGTGATGAAGCTGTCGTCGAAGAAAAAGGCAAAGGACGACGAGGACGATGACGACTCCGACGAGGTGGAGTCGCTGCCGGCGCTTGCAAAGGGCGAGGCGCTCGACGCGGCGAGGTGGCTTTCGGAGGAGAAGCAGACGAAGGGCCCCAAGCACTATTCCGAGGCATCTCTCATAAAGGCGCTCGAGGAGAATGGGGTCGGGCGGCCTTCCACGTACGCTGCGACGATAGAGACCCTGAAGCTGCGCGAATACGCCAAGACCGACAAGCGAAAGCTCGTTCCGCTCGAAAGGGGCATCCTCGTCTGCGACTGGCTCGTGGAGAAGCTCAACCAGCTTTTCAGCGTAGGCTACACGGCCGAGATGGAGGCGGAGCTCGACAAGGTCGAGGAGTCGAACGAGCCGATGAACGCCATGCTTTCCGAATTCTACGCGAAGTTCACCGCCGCGCTCGAGGCATGCAAGCCGCCGGCGCCGGAGCCGGAGAAGTTCAAGCTCGTCTTTTCGCTTCTCGACCAGGTGAAGGAGTGGAAGGCGCCCGTCACACAGGGCAAGCGGGTCTATGACGACAAGGGGTTCGTGGAGAGCGTAAAGAGGGGCTTCGAGAGCGGCAAGGAGATGACATTGCGCCAGCTCGAGGTGCTCGTGAGGGTGCTGATGTCGTACGCCTCGCAGGTGCCGGACGCCGAGGCGCGGCTCAAGGACGCAAAGCTCCTTTCGGGCGGCACGGTGATGATAGAGCGGGCGAATCCGGATCTCGTGCGCTTTTGCTTCCAGACGCTGGACAGGATTGCCGGGCTGCAGAAGAACTCGTTCCTTAAGAGCCTCCGCGAGCAGTTCGACAGGGGCAAGGGTCTTACGATGAAGCAGTTCGGCATTCTAGCCCGCAGCGTCGGCGAGAACTGCGGCGCGCTGCCCGACCATGTGCAGATACGCGAAAAGCTCGGGCCGTTCGTCCCCGGCGGCTTCCCAGAACAGGTGTACGACCCGCAGATCGAGAAGGTCCTGGCGCTCCTCAAGGAGGTCACGGAATGGAGGCCGAAGACGCGCCGCGGGCGCCGCGTCTACGACGACAAGGGCTTCTACGAATCGCTCGCCATGCAGTATTCGCAGCGAGGGATGCTTTCGGCCCTCCAGGCCTCGGCCCTGAAGCAGCTTGCAAGGACATACCGCACGAAGATCCCGGACTACGACAGGAAGGCCGCCGAAATCGGCCTTGCGTCAGGCGGCGAAGACGCGAAACCGGGGGACGAGGGCGAAAAATGAGCCCTGACGCCGAGAGTCGCTTCTCGGCGTACCTAATGGCGGAGCGCAACGCATCCCGCCATACGCTTGCATCGTATTCCGCCGACTTCAGGGACTTTGCCTCGTTCATCGCGCCTGGCGGCGGCTCGGTCGACTGGGCGAAGGTCTCGAAGGCCGACGTCAGGAACTATCTTCTCAAGCTCGGATCGTCCGGAGCGTCGCCTGCGACGGTGCGGAGGCGCCTTTCCTCGCTTCGTTCGCTGTACAGGTTCCTTGCCAGGGAGGGCTATGTCGAGGACGATCCGACGCGTTCCCTGCACGGGCCGAAGCTATCGCGGCGGCTTCCCAAGGTGCTCGCGCCGCAGGAAATGGAGAGGTTCCTCTCCTGCCCGGGCAAGGCTGCCGCGGAGGGCGCAGTGCCCGTCGCAGAGGCGGCCCGTGACAGCGCGGTCTTCGAGTTCCTCTATTCCACGGGGTGCCGCGTCAGCGAGGCCACGGGGCTTTGCTGGGGCTCGATTGACCTAAGGCGCGGCACGGCCGTGGTCGTTGGCAAGGGCAGCAAGGAAAGGCTTGTCATCCTCGGGGCACAGGCGAAGGCGGCTCTCGGGAGGTGGCGCGACGTTTCGGGGGGAGGGGAGCCGTCTGCCCCAGTGTTTGCGTCGCGCACCGGGAAGGCGCTTTCGCCGCGCGATGTCGAGAGGCGCATGAAGTTCTATCTTGCCATGGCGTCGCTGCCGCTTGACGTGACGCCGCACAAGCTGCGCCACAGCTTCGCGACGCATCTTCTCGTCGGCGGTGCGGACCCGCGCCGCGTGCAGGCGATGCTTGGCCACGCGAATCTCTCCACCACGCAGATTTACCCTCATGTCTCGGTGGAGAGGCTTAAAAGCGAGTACGCCCGCTCCCACCCACGGGCGTGACCTCGCCCCTGAATGATTGACTGGCGGCGGCAATTTTGCTATAATTTGCAGAAATAAAAAGGGAGTAAAGGATTATGGATGCACAAAACAGCTCGAAAGGCAATGCGGCGGCGATCATCACGATGTTCGCGCTCTTCTTCATGATAGCGTTTGTAACGAACTTCGCAAGCCCGATGGGCGTCATAGCGAAGAACCAGTTCAACGCCTCCAACGCGCTTTCGCAACTTGGCAACGCGGCGAACTTCATAGCGTACCTCTTCATGGGGATCCCGGGCGGCCTCATCTTGAAGCGCAAGGGCTACAAGTTCACGGCGCTCGCCGCTGTCGCGGTCGGCTTCCTCGGCGTCGGCGTGCAGCTCGTCTCCGGCTACGTGAGCTCGTTCGCGGTGTACGTCCTCGGCGCGTTCATAGCGGGCTTTTCGATGTGCATGCTCAACCTCGTCGTGAACCCCATGCTCAACACTCTCGGTGGCGGCGGCAACAAGGGCAACCAGCTCGTGCAGTTCGGCTGCTCGCTCAACTCGGTCGGCGCCACGCTCTCGCCTGCCGTCCTCGGCTGGCTCATCGGCGAGATCACGAAGGACACGGCCTTCATCAAGGCCGCGCCCGCGCTCATGATCGCGATGGGCATCTTCGCGCTCGCGTTCGTCATCGTGGCCCTTTCGCGCATTCCCGAGCCGCACATGGAAACGGCCGAGGAGAAGGCGGCGCGCCTTGCGGGCGGCGCGTCGGTCCTCAAGGACATTGCCGAGACCCTCAAGTTCCGCCATTTCACGTTCGGCGCCTTGGCGATCTTCTTCTACATCGTCATTGAGGTCGGCGTCCCGTCGATGGGCATGCTCTACATGACCGAGGTCGGCAAGCCCTGGTACGTGGGCGGCGCGGTCGCGGGCGTTGTGTGCGGCGCGTACTGGTTCCTCATGATGTGCGGGCGTCTCCTTGGCGGCGTCATCGGCGGCAAGGTCTCGTCTCGCGTCCAGGTGTCGTTCCTTGCGACGCTCGGCATCGCGCTTCTCCTCGCGGCGATGTTCTCGCCCGTCAAGATGATCACGGTCTTCGGCAAGGAGTTCCCGCTTTCGATGGCCTTCATGGTTGCGGTCGGCCTCTGCACCTCCGTCATGTGGGGCGGCATCTTCAACATGGCGGCGGAGGGCCTCGGCAAGTACGTGCCGATGGGCTCGGGCATCTTCATGTCGATGGTCTTCGGCGGCATCCTCATCCCCGTGCAGGGCTTCCTCGCCGACAAGATCGGCATCCTGAACAGCTACTGGCTTTCGATAGGGCTTCTCGCGTACGTCCTCTTCTACGCATTGGTCCTCTCCAGGCCGGCGAAGAGGGCCTAAACGAAACAAAAGGAAAGACGCAATGCTCAACCAGGATGTTCACGACAAGGTCGTAGGCGAGTTCAAGGCGAGGTTCGGCGCCGCCCCCGCGGCGGTTGCATACGCGCCCGGGCGCATCGAGGTTCTCGGCAACCACACCGACTACAACGAGGGCTTCGTCCTCTCTGCGGCGATAGACAAGGGCACGTTCTTCGCGGCGTCCCCCGCCGAAGGCGACGATGTGGAGCTCTACGCGCTCGACATGGGCGAGGGCTGGTCCGGGAAGCTCGCCGACGTTCGCAAGGTGGAGAGCGGCCCCACGTGGGCGAACTACCCGCTCGGCACGTTCGCATGGCTCTTCGGCGGCGACGCGAAGAAGGCGGGCAAGGGCTTCAAGGCCGTCTTCGGCGGCAACATCCCCCTCGGGGCGGGGCTTTCCTCGTCCGCCGCGCTCGAGATGGCGACGGCGCTTGCGCTGCAGAAGATCTACGGCACGTCGTTCGGCAAGACGGAGCTTGCGAAGATAGGCCAGAAGGCCGAGCACACCTTTGCGGGCTGCCCCTGCGGGCTTCTCGACCAGGCCTCCTCGATGTACGGCAAGGCGAACTCCCTCGTGAAGAGCGATTTCAGGACGAACGAGTTCGAGAACGTCTCCCTCGGCGACAAGGTCGCGTTCATGATGGTAAAGTCCAACGCGAAGCACGCGCTCGTAGACGGCGCGTACGCCTCCCGCCGCCAGGCGTGTGAGGACGCGGCAAAGCATTTCGCGGGCGTCCTCAGGAAGAAGGTCACGCACCTTAGGGACGTCACGATGTCCGAGTGGGTTCTCTACAGGGGCGGCCTGAGCGAGACGGCCGCGCGCCGCGCCGCCCACCCGATCGGCGAGGACGAGCGCGTTCTGCAGGCGTCGGTCCTTCTGGGGCAGGGCGACCTCAAGGGCTTCGGCGCTCTCATGTACGAGTCGCACGAGTCGAGCCGCAGCTGGTTCGAGAACAGCTGCGAGGAGCTTGACACCATCGTCGACACCGCCAAGGCCATACCCGAAGTGTATGGCGCGAGGCTTTCCGGCGGCGGGTTCGGCGGCAGCTGCTGCCTGCTGGTGGACCCCGCGGCGGCGGACAAGATAGCTTCGATAATCGTGAAGGAATACAAGGCGCGTCATGGCGACGAGCCGGTGGCGAGCGTCATCCGCCCGTCCGACGGCGCTGCCTTGGTTGGATAGGCGCAGGAGGATACGATGAAGAGACTTCTTGTTGCGATTGCGGCACTGGCGCTCGTGCAGTATGCGCCGGCAGATGACCTCGACGAGGACACGGCGGACGCCGCCGACCAGGAGGAGACGGGAGAGGACGGCCTGCCCAAGCCGCCACCCCCGCCGCCGCCCAAGTATTTCACCACGCTCCCCGTCTGCACTCTCGCAGACGGCACCGTCGAGGTGAAGATACCCGGTTCCGCCGAGTGGCAGGCCGTGGAGGAGAAGCGCTTCTACCCGCTTGGTTCGCTTTTCCGCACGCTTACCCAGGCATCGCGCCTCGTCGTCACGTTCGGCAAGAACAGCGTGGTGACGCTCTACGGGCTTTCAAGCTTCGGCACCAAGGCACAGCCGCTCGACGACATGACGCGCACAATCGTGCTCGGCGAGGGCGAGCTCAAGCTGCAGCTGCCGCAGAACATGAAGGACGGCTTCTTCTTTGTCTCGACGCCCGGTTTCAAGGTAGGCGCGCTTTCGGGCGAGTCGAAGTACGTGCGCAGGATGACGGGCGACGGCGACGAGGTCCGCGTCAAGTGCTCGAGCGGCTCCATGTCGATCGAGGGGCGCCACTTCAACATCCTCCAGATGAGGGCGCAGAACGTCGTGCGCATCAGGATGTCGCAGGACCTTCTCTTCACCTGCATTACCGGCATGGGCGGCGACTACATGTGCAAGCTCGACCAGGGGCTCGTCGAGGTCAAGAACTACGAGACGGGCGTGAGCACCATTGAGCAGAAGTTCCTCGATTGGAAAATCTCGCCCCAGACGAACGTGCGCATACACCGCGCCGTGCCCAAGATAGGGGAGAAGCTCGCGGTAACGACTATGACCTTTGACGCCTCCGGCGTCCTTTGCAACAGCTGCTCGTTCGTCGAGGAGCGGTTTGAGGTCAACACGGGGGAGACGGCGCCGATGGCCAAGGAGCGCAAGGCTGAGCTCGCGAAGAAGGCGCAGGAGGCCACTGAGTCCGTCCTGGGCGCCGACGTGGCTGTGCAGCCGGCGGCCGAGGCCTCCGCCGAGGACGAGGACAAGCCGGCCGAGGAGAAGACCCAGTCGAAGTCGTCCGACGACGACTTTGACTTCTAGGAGCGGCCTGCACACGGCATTTTCAACAACAAATCAGGAATCACGGAAGACGGCAATGGTTATTCTCCAGTTCAACAAGCTAATCAGGAACAAGTGGGTGTGGGGCGTGTTCGCCCTGGCGGTTTCCCTTTTCTTCTGCTTCGACGACGTAATACTGCGCAGCGACAGTGGCGAGGCGCGCAGCGACTCCGCTGGGCTGCTGGGCGAGAAGGAGATCGAGGCGTCCTATTTCGCCCGCATCGTCGAGGACGTGCGCGGCTTCGGCTCGAACCGCGACACGAGTCGCCCCTACGCCGAGGTGAACATGCAGGCGTGGGAATTCCTTGCGGCGCTCGACGCGGCGGAGAAGAACGGGCTTGGCGGATCTGTCGACGACGAGGTCGCCGCGATGATCCGCGCTGACCGCGCCTTCCAGTCGGGCGGTGGGTTCAGCTATTCGCTCTACTCGAGCCGCCTCGCCGAGGCGGGGCTTGTGCCGGAGCGCTTTGAGGACTACCTGAAGCGCCGCGTGAAGCTAATGCGCATCGCCGACGCCGTTGCCAACGGAGCGAGCTGGGCGTCGCCCGCGGAGCTCGAGCAGGCGGTCGACGACATGACCGACGTCTTCACAGTCAAGGTTGTGCGCTTCTCGCAGGACAAGAAGGCGGCTTCCGAGGTGAAGGTCGACGACGAGGGCCTCAGGAAATGGTACGACGAGAACTCCAAGTCGCTTGCACTTCCCGAGAGGGTCAAGCTCCGCTACGTGAAGTTCGACGCCACCGGCAAGGAACTTCTCGCCAGGATGACCGTCACCGACGACGAGATGCACGACCACTACGACGTCATGAGCGACAAGTACACCTCGACCGACACCAACGGAGTCGAGAAGGTAAAGGCGTTCGACGAGGTGAAGGGCGAGATCGAGGCGGAGCTGAGGCAGATCGCCGCCGTGCAGTATTTCGAGACAAACCTCGCGCAGCGCGTCTACGGCACGCCGCCAACGGCCAAGGGCGCGTCGAAGCTCGACGAAATCGCCGCGGCGGATTCCCTCAAGGTTGCGACGAGCGACTACTTCTCCTTCGACGGGCAGTATCAGGAAGGCTTCATGAAGCGCGAGTCGGCAATACTTCCTGGGGCGAAGAACTTCAAGGAAATCGCCTCCGAGCTCGATCCCGACGTCGAGGACCTGCGCTACGGCATCGTGAGCTCCGACAAGGCCGTCTGGCTCATCGAGAGGGCGGAAGTGTCTCCGGCGCATACGCCATCCTTCGACGAGGCCAAGCCCTTCATCGGCGGCCGCGCATTGAGGGACGCGAAGGCAGCCGCGTTCAAGGCGAGCGTCGACGCGGTAGTGGCAAAGGGGGCCCAGGAGCTTTTGAAGGCGGAGAACGTGTCGACAAACCTTACGTTCGCGGTCTGCGACATGCGCGAGAACGCGTTCCCCGACCAGCGCGCCGTGCTCTCCGCCGCCGCCAAGCTTTCCAAAGGCGGGGTCTCCGACCTCGTAGTCACCATGCCAGGGCACGGGTTCGTCGTCTATTGCGTCGACCGCAAGCGCGGCGACGCGGCGAAGGCGGCGGTCATGAGGTCCCAGATCGCCGCCGACCTGCAGATGCTGCAGCGCCGCCAGATTCCCGAGGCGTGGCAGAAGTGGTATCTTGGCCGCATTGGCTTCAAGCCGAACCCCGGCGCTTCCGTGACTGCTGAGGAGGCCGCCGAATAGTGGTTAGGTTCGGCTTCAGGCTCGTCCACCCCGACGCGGCTCTTCCCTCGTATGCACATGGGGGCGATGCCGGAATGGACGTGCGTTCCGTCGAGGACGTGGAGATACCGTCGGGCGGAAGGGCTCTTGTCCATACGGGGCTCGTGGCGAATCTCCCCGAGGGCTGGGAGATACAGGTGCGCCCGCGCTCTGGGCTTGCGCTGAAGCACGGCATAACCGTCTTGAACACGCCCGGCACGGTGGACAGCGGCTACCGCGGCGAGATAGGCGTCATACTCGCGAATTTCTCCCAGGTTCCCTTTTCCGTCCGCAAGGGCGACAAAGTGGCGCAGTTTGTCGTTGCGCCCGTGTCGAAGGCCGAGGTCTTCGCCACGGCCGAAGTGGACGGCACCGATAGGGGCGAGGGCGGCTTCGGGTCGACTGGCGCGAGGTGACGCTTTCGGGGGGATGCAGGCGATGCTGCTCAAGATCTTCAAATATGGCGAGAAGGTGCTTAGGGAGAAGTCCCGCGACGTGAAGTCTGTCGGGCCGGACGACGTGCGGCTTGCCGAGGCCATGGTGGAGACCATGCGCCACGCGAAGGGAGTGGGGCTCGCGGCGCAGCAGGTCGGGCGGCTTGAGCGCGTCTGCGTCATCGACATCCCGGAGGGGTGCGAAGAGCCCGAGGACGCCGCGTTCAACGCGCCCGTGAAGATGCCCCTCATGATGTGGAACGCCAGAATCGTGGACAGGCAGGGGTCGATCTGCGAGAAAGAGGGGTGCCTTTCGTTCCCCGGCATCGGCGGCAAGGTCGTCCGCGCCGCAATGGTGACATGCTCGTATCTCGACGCCGAGAACCGGCCCCAGACGATTACCGCAAGCGGGTATCTTGCGAGGGCGATACAGCACGAGACCGACCATCTTGACGGCGTTCTCTACATCGACCGGCTCAGTGCGGTGGAGAGGCTCGCCCAGGCGGCGAAGCTCAAGCGCCTTGCGAAGGCGAACGGATCCGTGCGGTGAAGGTCTATGCATGGCTCTCGGCCGCGGCGTTCGCGGCGATTGCGGTTTTCGCCGTGCTGTTCGGCTCGCTGAACCAGGACGAGGGCTGGTATCTCTACGCGGCGCAGCTCGTGGGCGAGGGCAAGACGCTCTACCGCGACTTCTTCTTCACGCAAGGCCCCGTGATGCCGGTGGTCTATTCGTTCTTCTCGTGGATGTGGAGGGCGTGGGGAATCATCGGCGGCAGGGCGCTCAGTGCGGTCTTTGGCGCGCTCTCCATCCTGTTTGCCGCGGCGCTTGCATGGCGCATCGCGCGCGAGGGGGCGAAGGCGGCCGCGGCGGTGACGGTTTCGCTTGTCCTCGGCTCGAACCTCTACCACGTCTACTTTCTCTCGATTCCCAAGACGTATTCCATCTCGGCGCTCGCCCTTGCGGCGGGGCTCTACCTGCTTACCTTCTCGCGCGAAAGGCGCGGTACGGCATTCGCGTTCGCCTCCGGCGCGTCGCTCGCGCTTGCGGCCTGCACGCGCACGAGCCTTGCGCTCGTGCCTGCGGCAGCGCTTGCCTTTCTCGTCCTGGACAGGCGCAACCGCGGGTCTGCGGCCCTTGCGTTCGCGCTTGGGTGCGCGTTTGCGGGAGTTGCCGCGTATCTGCCGTATTTCGTCGACGCGAAGGCGCGCGAGGGCCTTGTGGCCGCGCAGCTCTACCACGCGGCGCGCGGCGGCTTCAGCCCGCTGCTCGTCGCGGGGAGCGTGAGCCGCCTTGTTCGCTGGTACCTGCCCATGTGGGTCCTTTTCGGCCTTGCGGTCGCCATTCCCGCATGCCGCGCCGACTTCCGCCGCGACTGGCTGCCGCTTCTCCTCGTGTCGTTTGCGTCGTGCGCCATTTTGCAGCTATGTGCCCCGTTCCCCTACGACGACTACCAGGTGCCGGTGATGCCGCTTGTGGCAGTCTGCGCGGCCGTGGCGGTCTCGTCGCTGCGTCCGCCCGCGGTCCTTCTCGCCCTTGGCATGACGTGGGCGTCGAGCTTCGGCTCGCCGCTCGTCGAGGACTTCTTCACGGCGGGGCACGACCGCTTCTGGGTGGTAAGGAAGGACGCCTCCGACGTCTCCCTCCTCAAGGACGCCGCATCGCGCATAGAGGCGCTTGACCCCGGTGGCAAGACGCTCCTCACGCAGGACCTCTACCTTGCGATCGAGACCCGGCGCCACGTTCCCGAAGGGCTTGAAATGGGGCCTTTCTCGTATTGGGGCGACGCCGAGAACGCGCCAGGGCTTGACGATGCGGGGCTCAAGAGGGTGATCGAGGAGTCACCCTGCAGGGTCGCAGCGCTTAGCGGGTATTCCTTCGCCATAACTGCGCCGTCCTGCATGGAGACTCCTCTTGAAAAGCAGCTCGCCTTCTGGGAGGCCGTCCGGGACCGCTATGAGCTCAAGTGCAAGATGCCGCGCTTCGGCCAGCATTCCACTTCGCTCATGATCCTCGCGAGAAAGGGGCCGGAGGGCGCGAAAGGAGCTGAAAAATGGCGGTAGTTCATGGCATAGCGGGCGAATGGGCGAGGGTGAAAGGCACTATATTCGGCCTTTGGCCGCTCTTCCTCTCGGTGCTCGCGTTCGGGTTTTCGGCGGCAGTCGCGATCTTCGCGCACCCGCGAGCGGGGGTCGCGATGTCGCTTGCATCGCTTGTCGCGATCTGGCTCATGCTCCTTAAGGGCCTTAGGCGGGTCGAGAGCTTCTACAAGGGAGCGCGCGGCGAGGAGAAGGTCTCCGGGATACTTGGGGACCTTCCCGAGGGCTACCACGTCTTCAACGACTTCAAGGCGATGTCGCGCCATGTCGACCATGTCGTCGTGGGGCCCGCGGGGGTGTTTTCTGTGGAGACGAAGTTCTGGTCGGAGAAGGTCACGATAGAGGAGGGCCACGTGCTCGTCGGCGGGAGGCTCCCCTCGCGCTCCCCGCTCGCACAGGCGAGGCGCGAGGCGCAGCTTGTGAGGGAGCAGCTCGAGAAGGCCGGCTGGAAGGGCCAGGTGACCCCTGTGCTTGCGTTTGCCTCCGATACGTTCGCGCCGCATGTCGTCGAGACGCAGGGGGTGGTGGTGCTCAATTCCTGCGAGCTCAAGCGCTCGTTTGCCACGCAGCGCGTCCTCATCGAGGCGCAGGAGCTGAGCCGGATCGTGAGCCTCATGGAGAATAACGCATGAAAAGGCCACTTGCATCGGCGGCTGCCGTGCTTCTTGCGCTTTGCGCGGCTGCGGACGTAGCGCCGCGAAAGTACTACGACGAGGTCGCCAAGCGCATGACGGGAATGCTTGCGCGCTACCACGTGCTCAAGACGCGGATGAACGACGGGCTGAGCGCGCAGGCGTGGACCAACCTCGTCACATTCTACGACTTCGACCACTCCGTCTTCCTCGCGTCCGACCTCGACGCCCTCGCGCATCGCAGGCTCTCGCTCGACGACGAGCTGAAGGCTGGCAACGTGAGCTTCGGGTTCGACGTATTCAACCTCTACCTGAAGCGGCTCGGCGAGCGCATGGCCTTCGCGACGAACTACGTTTCCAAGGCCGGCTTCGACTTCGGCGAGGCCGAGACGTACAGGATACGCCGCAAGGACGCACCCTGGCCGGCCGACGCGGCCGACGCCGAGGAGCACTGGCGAAGGCGCCTCAAGAACGAGCTTCTCGCGCAGGTCGTCGCGGGCGATCTCGACGCGGAGAAGTCCACGAACAAGTTCGACTTCGCCTCCGCGGTTGAGGCCGGGCGCACGAACCTCGTCAAGCGCTACCGCCAGTATGCGCAGTTGATGGCCGAACCAGACGAGGAGCAGGTCCTGCAGCACTACCTGAGCTCCGTCGCCCGCGCCTACGACCCGCATTCCGACTACATGTCGCCCGCCTCGAAGGAGGACTTCGACATCGACATGAACCTCACGCTGTGCGGCGTCGGGGCCGTGCTGCAGATGGACGAAGGTGCGCTCAAGATAGTGGAGGTCATGCCAGGCGGCCCGATGGACCGCGACGGACGCGTCAAGGAGGGCGACAGGATAGTCGGCGTCAAGCAGCAGGACGGCGAGATGGAGGACATCACGTGGCGGCCGATGAAGAAGTCCATACGGAAGATTCGTGGCCCGAAGGGAACGAAGGTGACGCTCGAGATACTGCCTCGCGGCGACGCGACCGGCGCCACGCGCAAGATGGTGGACCTCGTGCGCGACGAGATAAAGCTCGAAGACCAGGCCGCCACGGGCCGCGTCGAGCGCGTGGCGCTTGACGGCGTCGAGCGAACGCTCGGCTACGTCTACCTGCCGAGCTTCTACGGCACAATGGACAAGCGTCCGGGCGAGCCGGGCTACAGGTCGTGCGCGGACGACGTGGCGAAGTACCTCGCGGAATTCAACTCCCAGGGCGTGGAGGGGCTCGTCCTCGACTTCCGCGGCAATGGCGGCGGCAGCCTGCGCGAGGCAGTGATGCTTTCCGCGCTTTTCGTCCATTCAGGGCCTGTCGTGCAGGTGAAGGACGTTTCGAGCCCGCATTCGCTTTCGATACCCTATGGCAACCCCGTGGCGTTCAAGAAGCCGGTGATTGTCCTTACCGACAGGGCAAGCGCGAGCGCCAGCGAAATCGTCGCTGCGCATCTCCACGACACGGGCAGGGCGCTCGTCTTCGGCGACGGCCGCACCCACGGCAAGGGCACGGTGCAGTCGCTCATGGGCATGGGGCCTGCGTCCTTCGGGTCGATGAAGATAACGACGTCGCGCTTTTACAGGGTTAACGGCGAGTCGACGCAGATCGAGGGCATGCCTGCGGACTTCCGGCTACCGTCGCTCCTGGACGCGCTCGACATAGGCGAGGACAAGCTGCCGAACGCGTTGCCGTTCACCAAGATACTCCCCGCCTCGTATTCGCTCAGCTGGAACATGTACAAATACCTTTCCGCAGTCACAAATGCCGCGGCCGCAAGGCTTGGCGCCAGCGAGCGGTACCAGAAGCACCTTGAGAACGTCGAGGGGATGCGCAGGATAGCCGACAGGGAGGAAGTGCCCCTCGAATACAAGGCGCGGAGGGCGATGATGGCCGCCGACCGCGAGCTTCACGAGCTTGACGACCCGGAAGGGGGCGGCGACGAGGACGAGGAAGAGTCCAGCTCGCGCCGCCGCCGCAACAAGTTCAAGCGCGACGACGTCGTCCTTGACGCCGCATTGGACGCCTTGTGCGACCTTGTCCGGCTGAACGGCGGGCAGACGCTCCCGGAGGAGAGGAGATGGTGGCAGTGATTGAATTCGAGAAGATGCACGGGGCCGGCAACGACTTCATCCTCGTCGACGACAGGGAGGGCGTCTTCCCGGCAGACGACCACAGGCTTGTCGCGACGATCTGCGAGCGGCGCACCGGAATAGGCGCCGAGGGCGTCATCCTCGTGCAGAAGTCCGGTTCCGCCGACTTCAGGATGCGCTTCTTCAACCCGGACGGCACCGAAGCGGAACTTTGCGGCAACGGCGCGCGCTGCGTGGCTGCCTTTGCGCGGAAGATAGGCGCGGTCGACTCGAGGTGCATGAGCTTCGAGACGCTTGCCGGGACGATTGACGCCGAGATAGTCGATGACACGAACGTCAGGATATCGATGCCGCCGCCCAAGGGCCTCAAGGGCGACTTTGTCGTGGCGGGCGTACCGCACAAGATCGTCGCGGTAGAGAACCTCGCCGACGTCGACGTGGATGGCGAAGGGAGGCGCATAAGGCTCTCCGAGGAGTTTGCGCCCGACGGCACGAACGTCGACTTCGTCGTATACCGCGCCCCGGACAGGCTCTCGATGCGCACCTACGAGCGCGGCGTGGAGGCGGAGTCTGGGGCGTGTGGCACGGGGGCGGTCGCTGCGGCTGTCGTCGGAGTGGCGGGGCACGGGCTTGAGTTTCCCGTCAAGGTGACGACGGTGAAGGGATACTGCCTCGTCGTCGACGGCAACTACTCCGACGGAGAGTTTTCCAACATCACGCTTTCTGGCCCGGTCAAGAGCGTCTTTACGGGCTCCATCTCGATCTGACGGCGCCGCCTGCGCCCATGTGTGATTTGTTGCGGCTAGCGAATTAACGCTCCTTAGCGGGGATTATCCCACGCGGAGTCGTGGAGCCGCGGAGTCTTTGGACAGGATTAAGTCTCGCCAGGGGTGTTATTAGCCGCAAAAAGTCGCAAAGGTCGATCGGTACTGAGATCTTGAAGTTTGGGTTTGAGATTTAGTTCGAGTTGGAGTTGGAGTTGGAGTTGGAGTTCGAGTTCGAGAGCGGAATTGTAAAATTCCATTTTCACCAAGCACCAGGCACTGTCAAGTCCCCGCTTAAAGTTGACACTTCGTTGTTGAGTTGTGTTGTTCGATGGCAGGGCGGTACTTCCGCCCCTGCTGCGCCGTGCCGAACGGGGAGGCGGGCGTCCCCGAAGGGGTGC
>JAEEGL012436954.1_pt1 | contig 16013 bp, 9 predicted proteins | sample 9134231 | NCBI WGS metagenome assembly JAEEGL01 (sample SAMN16246548, study PRJNA631951) | gut metagenome | biome: gut microbiome; feature: rumen; material: fiber-attached | host: Bos | place: Iran: Karaj | collected 2018-10 | reverse complement strand
CCGTAAATAGCAATCAACTCCTCGGCGTGTTTTCGCATTGACTTTGGAGAAGGATACTTATTCTGTATCTTTCTTAGTTCGTCTCTTGTATTGAATACGACCTTCATTGAATATCCTGCATTACCTCGTTTATTACCTCTTGTTGCCCATCGGGGTATAAATGAGTTTAGGACTTGTTCTGCGTTCCTTGGGTTCAAATATCTTCCTTGAACATGAGTTGCAGAAATAGATATCCTTTAATTCAACACGATATCCCATACTGCCGGGAAAATCAAGTCCACAACAACTACATGTGAAGGGCTTACCGCTTTTATGCTTTTCAAGACCCTGAACCTCTGGCGCCCAATCTCTTGGGCTCTTAACATATTTAATAACTGCATCTTTCCCGTTTGGATTTACAATGCGGGGCAGATAAAGCATCATATAATAGTTTTGAGTTTGAGGGTGGGGACTACTTGAAAAGCCTCGGACAGTACACCTTACATTCTCTCCTGCCGCATAGGATGTACATGTACTCGTTAGTATATGTTTAATACCAAAAGAGTCTTCGACTAGCTGGCGGCATTTGTCATCCCTTTCGTCTATGGCAACAAACAAATAACGTTTACCGACATCATAGTTTCGTTTCAGGAACTGTGGGCCAAAGCCGGATAGTTTCTTTTTTCGGGGAACAAGATACTTCCCTGTGAAAGGCTGTTTCTTTTTCGCGACATCAGCTTCAGTTTTAGGAGAAAGGACAAGATAGTGGCTGCCGGTAATCTCGCTTGGACTATGGGAATACCCTCGTACCACTAGTTTGATGGACTTACCTATAGGATATACCTTGTCTGTTCCAGTTAGCAAATGTTTTATCCCGTTGGCATCTTGAACTAGCTGGCATCCCGAGGCATTTTTATCGGCAGTAACAACGAAAACATACATCTTATCTTTTTGATAAGATTGCTTAAGCTGTTGCCGGCTCTGCTTGGGTTGTTTGCTGTTCACTTTTATGGTAATTAACGAGTATTGCCCAACTAGATACTTACATATCTAAAACGCTCTCAAGTTTCTTCAGATATGTCTTATCCAGATACTCAAAACAGTTCGTCCGGTTATACTTATCTCTTGCAAGAAGGAGCCAGTCGCCATCTCTTTCCTGTGTTTCAATACTGAACACTTCTATGAAGTCATTCTCGATACGCTCACTAGTTTTTACCCATAAACGCATCTCGCTATAATTATCAAAAATAAGATGTATCTCAGTATTGCCTACAGTCTTTTTGAGCATTACATCATTACCATTGTAGTACCCAATCTCCTTCCAAACATCGTATTGTTCCGGCCAATTGTAGGCATACGAGTATTTCTGAGCAATTACATCAATGAAATTATTCCGCTCAGTATCCATCATTAGCTTTGCATACCAGCTGCTCCGCTTCGCCATAAAGATGTTATCCTTGAATTCTACGAGACGGAAGGCATCGTGATCTTGAATCCAATTTTGTAAGCGACGCTTTTTATATAGGGCTTGATGTATATGGCGGTATTTTGCGATGTCTTCCACTTCCTTTCCATCAAACAAAAGCTTTGAATCCTCGTCAACCAAAACTCTCAAGAAAGATAGGATTTCATCATGGTCATCACAGTCAAGGCACATGGCAAATAGATCGTGAATATTATGATTACTAGATATCCAATGCTTGAGATACTTCTGAGTCTCAGCCTTGTCAGTCATATTGAGCTTGAACATCTCCTTCCAATCCTTGAGCTGGCTAATAATGGCTCTAAGAAGAAGATGTCCTTCAGCCCGATACGGCCCTGTTACACCATCCTTATCGAAGATGTCTCGCACCATTTCATACCTATGCTGGAATTGGGGAATAGTCATATCCTTTGAATAGAAGAAAATAACCATTCCCTTGAAGAAAGGATGTCTCTCCGCTTCGACAAAGACGGATTCCCACTGTTCATCTTCAGAAATACGCCCCGCTTTGACTATTTCCTCTTGAATGATTCGACTACGTTCCTTCGAATCGGAGTCCTCACCAGAATCATCAGTACGGTACCGAGACAAAGCCGTATAGAAAGAAACTCCTTCTTTTGCGGCATCCGCAATATGATGAATTACGTTGCCCAGGCTCCTGTTCAGCGCTGCGACTTTAGTGAGGTTATCAATATTAGTGTTCTCAACTACATTCCATAACACACGCATCCACTTTCGGAAAACATCCGGCCGAAACTCATCATAAGATTCGATAAACTCCGTGACACCGAAGAAAATAACTCTTGTTGTTTGCCTAAATGTATTAGGCGCTCCGAAGAAACCGGCATTCCCCTTCAAAGGATCGTCCCAGACAGGAATCAAAGAAGGCAAAATAACATCCGAATAGTGCCTTTCAAATGTGTCCAGCACCTTTTTTATGCTTTGAAAGTAATCTGGATGCTCATCAAACTGCTTCTGATAATATGAGAATCCAGGATAACGTTCGGTGGTCTCCGAATCATTAGCGAAGAACTTCAATTCGGAGTCATTTCGGACGGAATCTCCAAGAGTATCATATTTCTCAGCTGCAATTTTATTGGCTAAATAGCGATAGAAAAACCTGAAATAATCAGAGTCATACTGAGGGTTTTCACGATTCCAGAAGACATTAATCCAACGCGTGTCCATCCGAGTAGAGAAATCCAAATAATATGGAACTTCTGTTCCTTTAATTGAATTCTCTAAACGAACAGTAGTATTACCAAGTTCCGTACTACGAATATACCCAATCAGTTCAGCCTTAAAATTATCGAAAGGAGAAAGAGACAAACCACGAGCATTCATTTTTATGTACAATTCCTCAGTTAGGCCAAACTCACCAAGAGAAAGGATATAAAAGGTAATCTTGTCAAGGTTAGGAAATAACCTTAGTTCCGGAGCTTCACTAGTGGCCTTTTCATAGCGATCGTGTATGGCATCAAGCATTCGAAGCATACCCTCAATAGTGGAATCCATATCAAATGAACGGAAATACCACTTAGTATCTCGAATAACAGTTGACGGCGCTTGAATCGGCTGTTCTGCATCTAACCCATATGATTCATAACGAGATAAGTACTGGCAAAAATCTGTTGCTGTGACTCTTGTCTCATAGACGAACTTAGATAAGTTCTCTTTCAACTTTGTATACTGGTCGGATTCCCGGTCCAGTTCTCTGTTCCCAAGGTACCAGTACAAGAGGAATAGCGTAGAAAGACGTTGTTGCCCATCAATAACCTCGAAAGTGAATTTATCGGGCTCATCTTGTTTATGAACCGCTCCATAAATAAAGTTGAGATCCATCTCATTCCCTTCACGAAGACACTTGAAGATCTCATCAAGGAGGTTCTTCCGAACATAACCTTCCTCTCTACGGCCTTGAGCATACGCCCGCTGAATCTTAGGAATAACGCATTTCGTGATAAGGACTTCATGATCCTTATCGTATGCAATCTTCTCCTCAAACAGATTAGAGTAGTTGAATATCTTTTTCATCGAACGTGAGGAAAGGCTTTAGTTCGTTAAACACATAGTTATGATACGCTCGCTTATCATCGGCTCCCCATTTAAAGAAGTTCCTATTGGTCGAGGTATCAAAATCTTTATTAAACACCATACTGGTTGATGCAGGGACAAAGGTCCCACGAGTAATTCTCTCTCTGATTATCCTGTTCTTCTGGCAGAACAAACTGTTCCCATAACTCTTGTTCGTTTTCTCGTCAAGAAGAGTGAGATTGCCAATCCCATTCTTCTGATCCTCGTCAGCGTCTTCCTCAACAATCTCCTGAATGAGGGGAATAATCTCTTTGTACTTCCCAGACTGATACAGGGCATCTATTCTCAGTTTTGTGCCATTCTTATCCGGCACATCACGAATCTCCTTCATCGCATTATCGACCCAGGCTTTCTGCTCATCTGAACTCATTAGAGCATTAGTAGTATATGAGTCGATATGCTCAATGTTCCAATTTTGGCTCACGAAAATATCGAAGGGGAATTTATAAATGCTAGCATTAAAAGAATAATCCTTATCCTTCTGAATTGATGATAATTCCTTGTTCTTCTGGTTGATATTCAAGAATAGAAGGAGTTTAAAGATTGCCGCACTGTCTTTCCCATACTGTGCATTAATCCGATACTCCTGTTGTAAAACGCCTTCCTGTTCAACATTGACAAGACCGATTTTTATTCCTTCCAACTGTTTCTTGATTTGCTCTACAAAGAATCCCTCAATCTCATGTTTCGTTGCGTTCTCGGGAAGGCTGAAGTACTTGATATACAACTTGGCGATATCAATCCCACATTGGCTGAGAAAACCCACATAGTTATACATCTTAGGATCCTCATACCAATCTTCCAAGGTCCTGAAAACCATGATGACTTTATCCCATTCCCTTTTTATAGCATCCTGGAGAATCTCACCCTGAAGGCCATCAAATTTCTGGTAATAATACCGGAAAATACGGTTTTTTTCATTCAATTGAGATCGACGTTGAGAAATACTTTGATCAACGACCTTCTCGTGGAATTCCTTTAACCCATCCGTTTTGTAGATAAGCTCAAAAATCTCATCAATCCGATTGGAGCGGGAACGTTTACTAGAGATGAAATACCAAAAGTCATCCTTGTGCAAAGTATTCTCAATACCTTCCCACTGCATTGCAATCTCCAGTTGCCTGCTTTCTCGTTCACTTGATACGAAGTTTCTCTTTTGCAGGAACAGTGCTTTGATTAGTTCCGCATCTGTTAACTCTATCTTCCCTGTATTGATTTTTAAAAACTCGGAAATTGCTTTATGTTTGGACGACTCACTTCCATCCGAAGCCAATTCATACCAAATAAATTGAGCAGATCCGCAATCTTCAGCTGCTGCATCACGGCTACAATTGAGAAGCCTGAACAGTGCGTCGCAGACACTTCCAACAGACGAACTCCGGTGGTATCTCTCGCTAATCTTCTTGGCATCGTCCCTAACCCAAGCATCAATTATCCTGTATGCGTCTGAAATGTGAGAAAAATCCACATTGTCATCACTAAGTTTCTCCTTCTGAAGATTCTCTAGGAATGCGGCTGAATCTTCTCTTGTCTCGTATCGGATATGGAATAGTTCCTTATCCTCATCCTCCTTGAGTCGCTCCTTATCCCACCCTTTCTTTTCGAGCAAGTACTTGTAAAGTATAAGAATTGATGTCAGCCGCTGCTGGCCATCAATAACCTCCCACACTTCCCTAGAAGAAGAATCAATTCCATCCAAAATGGCAGAGATTATCGCCTCATCTTCGATTCTTTGGACAATGATGGGTTGAAGGCAATAAAACTCACCATCATTCTTCTTGCCTCCAATGGTAAAACTATAGAGGTCACTTAAAAGATCTGTAACTTCTTTTGTCGTCCATCTATAACCTCTCTGATATGATGGGATATAGAAGGTGCGACCATCTAATATCTCGGCAATGGATATGAGCTGTATGTTGTTTTCCATAATAACTCTTAAGACACGTTCGACACAGAAAACGAAGGCAGAAACAATTCAATTCTAGAAATCAGTACTTTCTAATGAGTTTATTGCTTCATCAAGGCTTTTAATACCCTCTTCGAGATTGTCGAAATAATCATCCAATTCATCAATGATGTTCTCATGCTCTTCATCATTAGGGATGAGTTTGGCGGCGGCTTTTTCGTTGTCAAATATGGCTTTTAAATTATCGCGGACTTCCTGAAGAGTGGCCAAGCTCTTTGCGATTTGCTTTCTCCTGGAGTTATTCATAGCTCACTATTTGTTAATCGTCAAAAAACCGTTTTCAAATGCAGCCGGGAAATTGAAGCGAGCATCTTTGGTCTGAAAATGGATAGTTATAAATCCATCATCAACACATAAGACAATTCCAGTCCCGAACTTTTTGTGATTGACAGAAACGCCGTCTGTGACATTATCCCAAGGATTTCTTGTCACAAATGCTTCTCGAGCTTCCGAATTTGAGGCATCGTAAAGATAACTCAGAGAGTCATCTAGGCTATAAATAATATCATCGAGTGCGTCTATCCCTTCCTGCATTGTATCGCCTCGCTCACTCATCTGGATGCCTTCTGGAAGATTATCATAGGCCATCTCTTCATCGTCCTTGACCATTTCCAAAGTGCCTTTTGCATCTTCAATCAAATTGAGACACTCTTCAAGAGATAACAAATTATCAGTTTTCATATCAATGTGTGTTGATTCCGTGCCTACGGGTTCACCATCAGGATGAATTTCGACGATAACTAAATGCGTTTCCGGGTTGGGTTTATTAAAAAGGCTTTCTACTAGGATATTTTGCGCCGCCGAGTCGGTTATTCTTTTGTATGGTTGCCATTCAATCAATCCTGTCACTTTATTCTTAACTTTTTTTGTAGGCCGTCCCTCTTCATTTTGGAAAGGATAGCACGCCTGAATAAGCGCATCAACAGTCCGGTATTTCCCTTTACAGGCACTATATAAATCACGAACCTCCTTCTTGTCAGACGATTGTAGCATCTGTCCATAAATACAGAGGAGAATCATTTCTTGATGGGAAAAGACCTCGCTATTTTCAATTCTTAATTTACTTCCCATACACTAAACATCTTTTTAGGACGGCTACTTTTTCCCGCCCAAAAACGATTCTTTCATCTTATACAAACTGGTTCCTCCTTTAGTGAAATACTTCGGCCCCTGACAGACGCCGGAGACGCTGCGTTTGTTCCTAGGCATAAACTTGGCAGTGAACTGTGCCAGCGTGTACATTTCATCCTCGTATTCCACCTCATGGGGCCCCTTTACGGTAAGAACGGCCCCCGTCGGAGTGTACACGATCCTATCGCCAGTCTTGACGCCGCACTCGTTCAAGTCGAAATCAGCAAACTCTGGATCGATGTAGGCATCGGCATCGAAGAGAGCATCCTCTCCCATTGGCTTGATTATTGACTCGATATAATCGATTTCGTCCTTAGAGAGTTTGTACTTAAGATACAACTCCTCATCGGTCCAAAGCTTTGACCAATCCTGAATGGGGACAAACTGATATACCTCCTTATCTCCATGCTGTGTCTTCTTCTTCAAAGAAATCAGGTATCTTACAAAGCGAGTTTTAACATAGGAAAGAATACTCTCACATTGTTGCTTTGTGTAATTGTGTTTATCAGGATCGTAGCCAAGAACAATATAAGTTAAAGAACAAACACTCCCAGGTTCACCTAAAAACGGCTTTCCTAACACCATTGCATCATTTCCATCACCCCCTGCTTCAGGGATATAAACCTTATTGATATCAATGGAACGCTGATTCTTGTAAACCTCCTCTCTTGCCATCCACCCATATCCAGAAGGAGAAAGGCGTTTATTCACATAACACTTTATACAGTTACGTTCACTCTTTGTATTAGAAAAACCTGTCCAATTAGATGACAACGTAATATCCTGTCCAAAAAAAGCTTTAGAGCTAACCAGCGTACTGAAATTATTCGATTGATAATACTGTCCTTCAATAAGGATGACTTTTTGAAGAATAGACACTCCATAATGATCACGTACAACGACGCCAAGACCATCTTTGTCAAGTTTGTCAATAACGGTCACGACAGATTCACCTTTGTGGATAAACCTTTCACAGGCGCCATCGTACTTTTCGGAATACAAGAAGTAATTAACACCACCCTTGATTTCTACTCCTGTGAAACATTCGGACGCAAGAAGATAATCATGCATCTTTATGAAATGATTGCACTTTAACATATCATCTATCCACTTATCGGGAATCGCCTGTGCACCTCTTGACATCCAGCGACTGGGAGTAATCATACTGACATACTCCGGCTTCAGTTTAATAGCAATACTGATGAAATGATGATATAAAGAATTAGCTCGATTCGTACCCTCAAGCATCTGTTGATAAGGAGGATTTCCCACAACTGCACTAAAAATCATATTCTCTTCTAAACCTTTATTATTCCAGTAATTGACTCCGTTGTGGACCTTCATAAGGAACAGGTCCGGTTGATTGGTAATCTTGTTAATCAAATCCTCAAAATACCTAGCATTGACCTTCGTTTGCCGGAAGCCCCGAAGTGTTCTCTTAGTAATGGATTTCGCCATCTCCGTCTTACAAATCACGAAGATATTATTACGAAGGACATCATCCCAAATCTGATTCTGTATCTCAATAGGGACCTCGGTAGGAAGCATATGAGACTCACGATAGGCTTGAAGCTTCTCGGCAAAGACGCTATATGCCATATAAAGCGGATACAAACCAGTCTTGGAGTTTATTTCTAGGATGCGAGTATTTGGTGCCTTGAAAACTGTTGCCGTAACCTCACCGCGATCAACAAATCGTGGCTTAAGGGCTTCAGTCTGCATCTCGGTATCGAAGAAAACTTGTCCACCAATGCAGTCGCCTATATGCATATTGACTACCCTCCACGGCGTTAGAACAGTTTCCTTGTCCGGATTTCTGAAATAGGAGAAAATCCGGGCCACGTCTTTTGTCCTTTCCATGGGAGCCAACTTATCAGCAGCCCGAACTAGATCACGATAATTACGTCCGACCGCCCGGAACATATCCGGATCATAATAGGGGGCGAATTCTTTAAAAATCTCCTTCGTGACGCCCCTGGGCATGAACTCTTCCCAGGATTGTTCATCGATGAGATCTACGAAATTCTCAAGGGTGATATCCTGTCCCTCATCTTTCAACTCGGCTCCATACATCAGCAACGGGAGTCGAATTGATATGCCTCGGAGGATGGATATTGCGGCATCGGCATTCTTCTTTTTCTCTTTTGCCTCCTCCAGTCTGCGTTTTTCCTCCTCGGTAAGATCCTTCTTTTTCTTCTTCTGAATCTTCTCCAGCTCCTTATACTGCTCATTTGTTAGACCAGTATTCGTGATGTCAACGTCAGAAGAGGTATGGTTTGCCTTCGTGGAACCGATGATTGCATGGAGTCCCTTGAACTTTTCCAGGGCGGCTGCATCCAGTTTCCGAAGCATTTCCTGATTGTAAAGCCGTGGATCATCACAACCGTTCCTGGTGACACGGCTAATATATGCTCTCTTCAGCTGTTCCAACATCTTCTCCACGTTGAACTTATCCATCTTCGTCCCATTATAACCGATAACAGGGCAGAAGTTAAGGAATTCGCCGAGTTTGATGCGTTCGGCCTCGGTAGCGGTGCTCTTCGCCCTACTACTAACATGAGCAGTGTCGGCCAGCACCTTTAGAGTCCGGTCGGGAGCGAAGTCAAAGACATAGCAGTTCTCCTTCCGGCGACCATCCTTTGTGGTATACGGGCTCTGAACACGGAAAATGGTCTGCATATAAGCCTTAGCATCTGTATTATGGGACCCCGCCAGCATCATAACGGCAGTCCACGGTCTTACAGTGACACCGGTTGTGAGCTTACCGCAGGAGAGGGTGATAGTTCTCGTCTCTTCTGGATTCTTCCCCAGAGCCTTCTCAACGAGATTGATCGCATCATCGTTCGGGACTTCCTCATCACCATCACCGGCAACATTGACAATCTCGAACTGACCAAATATCATATGTTCCTTTAAGAGGGCAGACAGGGCTCGAGCCTCTTTCACTCCTGGAACCATCCATAGTGTATGACGGAAGGAGTTTCTAAATTCAAGCGTTGAGAACGGATAATTGCTCTCAGGATCATACTTTACAATAAGATCCAAGAAACTCTTGACATGCTCCTCGTGGACGAACTTTCCTTCCGCCCCCTCAGGCATAGTACGATGGTCCCTCTCCGGATCTCCAGTCCATGTCCTGAAGAACTCCTTGAAGTTAAACGCGGAATCCTCGATGTCTTCAAATCCGGCTAGCGCTTTTCCCAGGTCGAATGTGAAAATATTGAGACGGGGCAGACCAGCATAGGGGTTGGGGTCTCCAAAATGATAAAGGTCCCAATCCTCCTTTGCCTTCTGCTCCATCACATAGTCCCAGGTGTAAATCTCATCTTCCTTGTAGTCGTCCAGCAGGTTAAATGGCGTTCCAGAGAGATTCAGCACCTTTGTTTTATCCTTTGTCAGTAGCTTGATAACATTCTGGCCGAGTTCAGTCTGTGTACCTTCATGTGCCTCGTCGATTATCAGCAAATCGTAGTCAGCCTTGAAAATCGAGGAATTCTTGTCGAATTTGCCGCCAGCCAGCTGAGCACCGCGGAGGTCCTGCATCGAAGCGAAATAGACATAGTGGCTATTAAGATCCTTCTTGGCTGCTTTTTCAAGCTCCTCGAATTTGAAGCCCTGCTCTCTGGAGCCATAGCTATAGCCGTCCATGAAGCCGAAGATCTTACCGAAATCCTCGAACCAGTTCTTGTCAACTACCGGCCGATGGGTTATGATGATGGTACGATGGAAACCGCATTCCTTGATGACCCGCAAAGCTGTAGGAGTCTTGCCGAATCTCATCTTGCAATTCCAGAGCATCATCTTTCCGCCGGACTGGAACTTTTTCACGGTCTTGTCGATGGCATCTTGCTGCTCCGGCCTGAAAACAAACTCTTCTTCATACTCTACAATTTCAGCCGAATTGATAGCGGATCGACCTTCCTTGACGGCCTGGATAGCTTTCAGAGCTGTCTCTACAGAGCACTCGAACCACTCCTTCCCCTGGTTATTATGACTAAAGTCGTGACGTTTGATTCCCGATCGCATCAAAACCTCATGTACAGCCTTGTCATTGAAGGTGGATATTATACCACCGTGGATAGAGACGGTCAGCTCCGTATACCGAAGGTCATACTTGATTCCAGCGGTTTTGGTGTATTGGTCGATTCGCTTTCTTGCTGCCTCATTCAGCTCCTTGCAATTTGGAGCCAGAGTGAGGTTGGTCGCTTCTTCCAGGGTCGCTTCTCCAATTTTCACACATCCATGGTGCGCTTGGTCAGGGATGGTGAAAATGTAGATCAGTTTGGCCTTAAGTGTAGAGTAGTACTGCATACGCCTTCTATTTTAGGAGGTCAATAAATCGTATCGTCTTCCTCGCTCCCCAATCCTTTATGTAGCAATAAATGCCATTATGCTTCTTTATATCATCCTTCTCACAACCTTGACAATGGGTAATAATCTCGTCTCCATCACCGAAAAGAGAAGGTATAACTTCGATATCATCATGGCAGGAACCCGGAATAACGCCCTTCAGTCCATCCATCTGCCAAATGTTCCAAGAAAGAATGGTGGCTATCTCACGGACTGCTTTCTTTGTCGGCTCCTTCCCAAACTTTGTCCGAAAATAGTCGAAGTAGGTGAATAGCAGATTCTCACGGGCTAGCAGAAGATTATCTCCCTGCCATTCATAGCCGTAGATGCTTTTATATGCCTTTGTTGCCCACTCGTGCCATTCCTCTTCGCTCTCGTTATTCTCTGAAACGACCCTTAGCTTTCGGTCGAGCAACCCTATTCGTTCCTGGACAGGGATGATATTGCCTGTTATAGTGTCATAACGGCTGGCAAGATAAGGGGCTTCACCACAGGTTATCTCTAGGCGGGTATCATCCACATAATCCTGCCAAGTCTTACCGCCGGACGTAGGGAAAGGAATGGGATTCGGATTCGTTTCCCAGCCGGTCTCTGTCTCTTTGTTGAATACCCTCTCGGAGCCAAACCACTCATTATCGACTAAGTTATTCTGCTTGTTGCAAATCCAGGAAGGAGTGAATACCTCTGCCTTATCCCTGGACCGATACCGCTGCTCTTCCTCACTCTTTTTGGTCCTAGGCATCACAATATCACCATTCTCACCAGTAATAGCATCAACGGTTATTTGAGCATTCTCTTTATATGCTTCCCCTCGTTTTTCATAGATGTCGGTCGCCCAGATGATATGGCCGGACTTTTCACCGCTTTTGATACGGCTTTGGTCTAGCAATATCGTTTCAAGCAACACTGGATCACGTTGAAGGATATCGTTCTCTCGTATATCGACTTCGTTACTCATTCTGTGGTATTAGGTTATAATTAACAAAAATACAAAAAAACACTGGCTTTCAATAGCACAACCAATTAAATGACTCTTTTCTAAGCAACTGATTCCAGTACTGGTACCGATTTCTTTCAGTTTAATTACTAAATTTGTAGAACCCACAAAACACTATGACGATGGCAAACGAGCATACCCCCATTTGGCTGAATATAAAGCCTGAGTATATCGATGAGAATCTCGGCCAGTTTATTGAATACCTCGCGTCTGAATCAAGTAAAGCTGAACCTGACGCATTTTATATCAAGACTTCCGAACTTTTTACTGTCCGCGTCAAACAGCTTATAGAGAATCTCCAGGCAATCACGTTAGTAGAAGAAGATCAAATGCTGGATGCCGAGGAGCTCATGAAAGCAGTCAAACTTTTAGCTGCCTTTGTCCTCTTGCATCGAGATAAACCAGAATTATACAAGGAATCATACTTCTTTCTTCTGGTCGAATTATCAAAGATGGTTCCTTTCCTGACAGAAGACCTCGTAGAAGTTGCTCTGAATACGATCACCAAAAAAGAAATGACTTATCCAGGCTATGCCTGGAAAGATATTATTTCATTGGATTTGCCAGATGACCTAGCGGAAAAGATAGTAAATAACGTGAAGTTCGGCTTAGCCCCAGCTAAGGAGAACTGGTACCAAAAGAATGGCTCCATAAAACTTGCCGAAGGATTACTGAAAGTCTATGCTCTGAATAAATCCAATACAATTAGTAAAGGGCTTTCTTTTCAGCCTTCTATCGGGGTTCTTGATGATTCCCTCGCAGTGTATACTGCAAGTTCTGATCGCTTAAGCCAGCATGAGGAGAATGATGTCGAAAGAATAGCTAGATTTACCGCTGACTTTATTGCCGAACAGAGAACCGTTAAGCCGACACCAACCGTTTCACTCAAAGAATACGAAAAGAATGCTATCGTTCCGGTTCGTTTCTTAGGATGTGAGCCTAATGGGGATATGATGGTTGAGTCTGTTGAAGGCACCTACGAATATATCTCTGGCATTATACCAGAGAGTGAAGATGTCTTCTACTATTACAAGGCTCATCAAGTAAGTTCCTATCTTCAAGAAGGTGATATCTTTGATGCCGAGTATGTTGATCCTAAACAAGGAATCTTTTCATTAAAGAAAACATTCCTTTCCGCTCTGATTGACAACACGGTTAAAAACGGAGATGTAGTATTAGCCCAATTCCGTACAACCAACTCTAAAGGAGATATGATGTGGTGGACGGAAAATGGGTATCCCGTGTATGTCTCGTCTCAATCGAACGAGTATATCAATGCTGGCACTTATGCATTACTCAAGATAGTTCGTGTTAGTTCTAACGGCTACATCACCGCTTCCATTCTCGAACTCTCAGGTGAACGCTTCTCTGAAGACGATTCCCGGAAGTATTGTATCGATGGCATGCTTTATCCTCTTGATCATACATTTACTGCTGCACCAAAAGGGATTGCCATAGAATCATCAATCGTTAGAGGTCTTTATCAGCTTCTCATGCAGTACCAGCGAGCTCTGGGTAAGGCGACGGAGCGATTCCGGGTCATTAGCCTCTGTCGGATTCTTGCTACATTATCCGGAAGTGAGAAAGACTTGCGATATCTCGATGTCGTTGGGGAATATTTGAAGAATCTCATCTTCTTTGCAGAGGGCAAAAATGATATGATTACATCTTTGACCCCGGCAGTTGAATTGATGGATCTTCCTCCAATTCATAAACGTCAACAGATTTGTGAGATATTAAAATGCTATGGAGCGGCAGATGATAATCTCCTTTCGGACACCATTGAAACTGAGACAGACCCTGTGGTCCTCCAATTAGCCAAGTTAGTGCAGTCTTGTAATCGAATAGATGAGGTGTATCCTGCAATTAAAGGTGTCATCAAGCATGAGATTACAAGGTTCCTGGCAGTAGAAACCGAAGACCATACTGACTTCGATGAAACATCAGGTCCGAATCTCGGTGTTGAAAACGACATACAAGAATTCAAAACATCCTTCTTCTTTGCTCCCAAGGACGCATATGAGCAGAATCAAGAGAAGAACGTTTTCAAAGATATCTGTTCCTTCCTAAATACCCAGGTAGGAGGAGTCTTATATCTTGGCGTTCATAACGAGGGGTTTGTTTATGGTTTAGAGGGGGATCTTGAATACCTGGAGAAGAAAACAAGCAACGCATACTCGGGTCTGGATGGCTATATGCGTTATATAGCAGACAGGTCAAAAGAATACTTTGATTTAGACGTGCGACTCAATATTAGGTTGACACCTATGTACGAGAATCGAGTTATCGCTATCTCTGTCTCCCCGTATAGGAACAGTGTAGTCGAATTCGAAGGAGTACCCTATATTAGATGGAATGGTGAATCCGTGAGAATGAACAAGTCAACTCGTCGGGAAATTGAAAAGGGTCTGATGAAGGCTGATAAGGACATCTCCGAAGTCGTTTTTGCGTTAAGAGAAGCCATTCGCGAGAAGTCCTCTATTATCATTCATGGGTACTGGTCTTCCAATAGTGGCGAGCCAAGGGACCGCAGAGTTGAGCCATTTGCCTTTATCGGGGAGAATCTATATGTTTGGTGCTATGACCTTGATAAGAATCAGGTGCGGCCATTTAGAATCTCAAGGATGGGCAGTATTGAGATGAGCGCCCCCTGGAAGATGGAAGCCATGCATAAGAAAGGGAAGATAGACGCCTTCTATTTTACTGGTGATAATGAGATTCCGGTCAAACTCGAGCTGGATATGCTAGCGAAAGACCTCCTTTCCGAAGAGTTCCCCGAGGCCGTCAAGGATATCATCGATTTAAAAGAAGGGCGCTGGCTACTTGATACTTCAGTATATGGGATAAAGGGTATAGGTCGGTTCTATGTAGGGCTTATGGATCACATCGAAATCATTGATGCCCCTGAATTGAAGGAGTACGCAAAAGAGTTCATCGCCAAGAATCAGGGGAAGCTTTGATCCTCCGGTATTTGCAGAATCAAAAAGAATCACATATCTTTGTCATGCCATCTGCTGCGGGGTCTACTAATGTTAGACGGGGCAGAGTCAAGTGATGGCTAAAAACCATTTTCGCTCGAGACATAACATCCGAGCACGGGGGCGAGCCGAAGAGGCCGCCCCCATTTGTTTACTTACGACATCATAACCCTCTCTACGTTGGAGTCAAAGTACTCTTCTGACAGGCTATACTTCTTGAGAGCTTCAGCCTTGGTCGCACCTCTGTTCATTGCACCACGGACTGCCATAACCAGGAAATCCTCTCTAGTCATTTCGCCTTGCATAAACTCCCAGTGCATTTCAGTTGTTAATTCGTCTTGCATGGGCTTGTCTACTAAAGGTCTTCTCCCCGAGGCCTATTCTTGAGGTTGTCGTAATAGAGTTCAATCCTATTGTCGTTTGGCAACGTAAACCAAACTATGCCTATAATTGCATCAGATATCCTTTTGGGCAAGCTAAATAGCACTTCTTCTATCTCAATCTGAGTTAATCCAGACAGTGGCTTTTTATATCTAGCGTTGTATTCACGATAGAAATCTTCTTTCCAAGAACTAGCATCGACATCCGACCGAAGAAGATAATAAACGGCATCATATACCTTGTCATGAAACGCTATTTCATAAGAAATGTCTTCATCTTCAGGGATGACCTTATTCTCTCGAAGTTCCGTGTACTTGGGATTTCGTCCGAAACGAGAAATCAGAGTATTATACTTTACCTTGTTCAACCTCTCTTCTGTGTAAGGGAAAACAACCTTAATCCGGTCGACAATGCCATGGTTTGTTCCTATATGGACCCTAACATTCTCGCCATTAAAAATCCCTTCCAGATACTCATCCCACGAATACCCACTAAAGCCTTTCTCCTTCAGCCGATTGTACATTTGTTCTTTTGAGCCATCAATCGGAATTCCCAAGAACTTTAATACATCATTATCTTCCGATCTTGCCTGTGTCTCCGAAACGTCGAACTTAAATGTAATTGTCCCTGTCTGAACAACGGGCGCATCAGCGG
>JAEEGL010988952.1_pt1 | contig 16013 bp, 10 predicted proteins | sample 9134231 | NCBI WGS metagenome assembly JAEEGL01 (sample SAMN16246548, study PRJNA631951) | gut metagenome | biome: gut microbiome; feature: rumen; material: fiber-attached | host: Bos | place: Iran: Karaj | collected 2018-10 | reverse complement strand
ATCAATAATTATCTTACTTCCATTGCATATTTTGAGCCTTTCTTTATGAATGTAAGTGATAATCTTCAGACAGAGATAAATGATTCAGGAATCTCTTATAACGCTGCTGATTACAAGAAAAAAGGAGAAATTGAAAAACTCCCTGTTCATGAAAAGATAGAACTAAAGAACATAACCTATCACTATCCTAATACAGAGGCTTATGTTCTTAAGAATGCTGATATGGAGATCCCTGTAGGAAAATCCATTGGTATAGTGGGAACTTCCGGCGCAGGAAAGACAACCATTGTGGACATTATGCTTGGACTTCTTCAGATCGAAACAGGAGAAATTCTTGCAGACGGAGTGGAGATAAGAAGCCACTATCCAGAGTGGCTTAAGAATATCGGATATATTCCTCAAACGATTTTTATGCTGGATTCCACAATCAGAAAGAATGTGGCATTTGGTGTGCCGGATGAGGAGATTGATGATGAAAAGGTTTGGGCTGCACTTAAGGAAGCTCAGCTTGATGAATACGTAAGATCACTTCCTGACGGACTTGATACAACTATAGGAGAGAGAGGAATCAGGCTCTCAGGAGGTCAGAGACAGAGAATCGGAATTGCAAGAGCTCTGTTTGAGGATCCTGAGGTACTTGTTCTTGATGAGGCTACAAGTGCTCTTGATAACGAGACTGAGGCAGCGATCATGGATTCCATCAACAGACTCCACGGAAGAAAAACTCTTGTAATTATCGCGCACAGACTGCAGACTATCGAGAAATGCGACATGGTCTACAGGGTAAATGGTCAGAAGGTAACATTACAGAAATAATATCGCTTGGGATAAGGGTGAAAAATGCTTACTTTAAAAACGCTTAGGGGATATGTATTCAGATTAAAAAAATATCAGAGACCGATAGAAAAATGGGTTTTCCCTGTTTTGCTGTTTTTATATCCATTTATCGGAGTGACTCAGGGTGTGGATGTGACTGATACTACCTACAGTCTTGGTAATTATCAGTTTATGAACAGCCTTGATCCCATGTGGATAGTGGCAACCTTTATTCCCAATATATGGGGAAGATTTTTAACCTTTCTGCCTATGGGAAATACAATGCTTGGAATGAGCATTTATTGTACGGTTATTATTTCAGCTACTGCGCTTATCGCTTATTACATGCTTCAGAGATGGCTTCCCGGATGGATGGCTTTCCTTGGGGAGTTTATAGCAGAGAGTCTTTGCTGGTGTCCCAGAGTTATTTTATATAACTATATGACATACCTTTTCTTTACGCTTGGTGTGCTGTTCATGCTTCATGCCATGACTGATTATGAAAAGAAAAACTACAGGTTTGTTCTTGCAGGACTGTTCTTTGGACTTAATGTAATGGTGAGATTCCCCAACATTGTTGAGGTTCTCCTTATTATTGCACTCTGGTATTATGAGCTTATCCACAGACATGACTGGGTGCTTATCCGCAAAAATACAGGACTTTGCATTCTTGGATTTTTAATAGGTGTTCTTGTTCCGTTTGTTTTTATAAGTATCATGTTTGGAATAGGCGCTTTTCCTCAGATGATCTCATCTCTTTTTACAATGTCAAAGGGAGCTTCAGATTACACCTTCATGGGTATGATAAGTTCAATCCTTGCTGCGTGGTTTACGAGCCTTAGGCATTTGCTTATTGTTGTACCCTTCATGATGGCAGCAGCTATTTTGCTTATGCTTAAGCCGGGACAGTACTACTGGATAAAGAGACTCTTGTATGTGGCAGGCCTTCTTGTGCTTATTAGATATTTCTTTATGTCAGGAGTTGTTACAAGAAGCTATCACTACTATGACAGTATGTTTGAAGCAGCTATGATGTTCCTTATTGTAGGAATGATCATTCTCTGCATAGGTGTTACGCCTTTTCTTAACGGACAGGCATCAGAGAGATCACTTTGCCTTGCTGCAATTTTGATAGTTCTCATCACTCCTCTTGGAAGTAACAATTACACCTATCCTGTGATAAATAACCTGTTCATAGTTGCTCCGGTTATTTTGTGGATGTTTAGAAGAATCAGACAGGCAGCAGGAAATGCGGAGATTCATTTTACCTGGAAAGCAGTGTACATGACGCTTCTGGTGCTTCTCTGTGCTCAGGGCTTTTTCTTCCATATGTGCTACAGCTTTGTTGATGGAACAGATGGCGAGAAAAGAGATGTGCTTGTAGGCTCAAGGGATATCCCTAAAGCTGTTGGAATGCATACCACAAGAAGTAATGCGGACAGTCTTTCAGAGCTTTACCAGTTCCTTGGAACTAAGGAACTTACAGATAAAAAACTTTTGCAGTTTGGAAAGGCTCCGGGACTTTCATATTTATTTGATATGGAGCCGGCTATTTTCAGCACTTGGCCGGATCTTGATTCCAACACAATTGAAAAGTTTGACGAAGCGCTTGCCGGCATGAAAGATAAAGGCGATGCTCCGGTTATTATAGTAAATCCTGATTTTGAGGGAGAGATGGGTGCTCCGGACAAATATGAGCATCTATTGGACTTTATTGACGCACAGAAGTATAATAAGGTCTTTGATAATAATCGGTTTGTAGTTTACACAGTAAACTAAGAATTATTGCCGGTGATAGAAAGCGAGGATTAGAATAGTATTTATGGAAGATAGTCAGAACAAGGATATTTTTGACAGGATCATGTCACTTCCTGTCCTTAATATATTTGAACCATTTTATAAAAAGTATAAAGAAGGCCTTATGTACCTCTTTTTTGGAGGGCTTGCATTCTTTTTGAGCATCTTTCTTTTCTGGTTTATGGACAGTGTGATGCACCTTAACGAGGTGCTTAACAACACCATTGACTGGGTGATCTGCGTGGCATTCCAGTTCTTTACCAACAGAACCTGGGTGTTTGATGGTAAGGTTGATACAAAGAAGGATTTCCTTAAGCAGGCCGGAGCTTTTACAGCGGGACGACTTTTTACTCTTGTAGTTGAGGACCTTTTGATCTTTATTTTCATTACACTTATGGGCTTCCCCAAGATGCCTGTTAAGCTTGGAGCTACCTTTATTGTTATCGTGCTCAACTATATTATTAGTAAATTGATAGTTTTCAAAAAGAAAGACTAAATGACTACAGGTATTTTACTTGGAGGAACATTTTATGCGTATAAATTTTAACGTGCCACCTTTCACTGGAAAGGAAATGGACTACATAAAAATCTGCGTGGAGAATCAGAAAATCTGCGGTGACGGTGAGTACACCAAAAAGGATAATGAATGGTTTGAGAAAAAGACCGGAGTAAATAAGTGTCTTCTCACAACCTCATGCACTCATGCTACTGAGATGGCAGCGATACTGGCAGGAATCAAAGAGGGGGATGAGGTTATCATGCCTTCCTACACCTTCGTTTCCACAGCCAATGCCTTTGTTTTAAGAGGTGCAACAGTAGTATTTGTGGACATCAGACCTGATACCATGAATATTGATGAAAATCTCATTGAGGCTGCTATTACTCCAAAGACCAGAGCAATCGTTCCTGTGCATTACGCAGGTGTTGGCTGCGAGATGGACACAATCCTTGATATAGCCAAGAGACATAATCTTTTTGTTGTGGAGGATGCAGCTCAGGGCGTTATGGCAACCTACAAGGGAAAAGCCCTTGGAGCCATCGGAGATTTTGGTAACTACAGCTTCCATGAAACAAAGAACTACAGCATGGGAGAGGGTGGAGCGCTTCTCTTAAGGGATGAGACCTTCGTAAATGATGCGATAATCATCAGAGAAAAGGGAACAAACAGAACTCTCTACCAGCTTGGTAAGCTTGATAAATATACATGGCTTCAGCCCGGTTCCTCATATCTTCCAAGTGATATGAACGCAGCTTATCTGTATGCACAGCTTCAGATGGCAGATGAGATAAATGAGGACAGATTAAAGAGCTACAACAAATATATTGAAGCCTTTAAGCCTCTTGAGGAAGCAGGGCTTATTGAACTTCCTTATGTGCCAAAGGAATGTGTGCACAACGCTCACATGTTTTACATCAAGTGTAAGGACACAGAGGAGAGAGCAGGACTTATCAATTACCTTAAGAGTAACGATATTCTTCCTGCTTCACACTATGTTCCGCTTCACACATCCACTGCAGGACTTAAGTACAGCAGATTCCACGGGGAGGACAGATATACTACGAAGGAAAGTTTGAGACTGTTAAGACTTCCTATGTATTACAAGCTTTCAGATGAGGATCTTAATGAAGTAGTTCTTCGTGTAAAAGAGTTCTATAGGGCGGTATGAATAACGAAAAGAAAAACATTTCATTAAATTTCATGATCACAGGTCTCATGGTCACTGCATTTGCAGTGATCGTGGGACTTTTGTACGATTATTTCTATGATCTTAATGATGATGTTTTGATGAAGGATATTTTATCCGGGATTTATACCGGTACTCCTGAAGGGCATAATATTCAGATGCTCTTTCCCATAAGTTTTGTGATCAGCCTGTTTTACAGGATAAAAAGAGCCTTTGACTGGTATGGATTGTTCCTTGTTTTCTGTCAGTATTTAAGTGTATTTGTCCTTATTTATTTTGGGGTAACTCTGGTAAGGGCAAGTGATGGAAAGATAGAAAAGGAAAAAGAGAAGGCAGAGGGCAAGGGATATGTATCCTATTACAGATACATAATAACTCCTGTACTTATGCTGGTGGTTGTGTCAGGGCTTTTCCTGGGGCACCTTCTTATTGTTCAGTATACCTTTACTGTTGCGCTTATGTGTGCTGCTGCAGCAACTCTGATTGCAAGGGGCAAAGATAAGGCCGCGATTGCGTTTGTATTAGTAGCTTTTCTGATAAGGTCAGAGATGACTCTTCTTATGCTCCCCTTCGTGCTTTTAGTGCTTTTTTACAGGTACTTTTCAGAGAGGGAAAACAAGGATGCGTTAAGGAGCGTGCTGACTACTTTTGGCGTCATTGTGGCAGGCGTTATTCTGGCAGAGGTACTTAACTTTGCTGGCTACAGATCAGAAGACTGGAGAGAGTTCAACGCTTTTTTTGACAACAGAACTCAGGTCTATGATTTTTATCAGATACCGGACTATGCAGAAAATAAGGAGTTTTATGACAGAATAGGGCTTGATAAGAGCGAATATGAGCTTCTTGTTAATTACAATTTTGCAATTGATAAAAAGATCGATTCTGAGCTAATGGGCAGAATCGCTGAATATGGAAAAGAGTTAAAGAATAATGAGAGTCTTTTTAGCAGCATAAAAAGAGTGCTCCCGGACTATTTTTACAGATTAAGAAACTTTAAACGTCCGATACTTTTTGAATATCCGATGACGGATTCTCCATGGAATCTTATGACATGGATATTGTATCTGTATGCATTCTTATTGTGGCTGTTTGCTATTAACAAAAAGGATGGATGGAAAAACAGGCTCTGGGGAGCTTTTTGGAGAGTAGCGCTTCTTTTTGGAGGGAGGACTCTCATATGGATGTATATTCTGGTAAGGGGAAGAGACCCGATCAGAATAACCCATTCCCTGTATCTGATTGAGATATTTGTTCTTATTTCCCTGGCGTATCTTGCAAAGAAAAAGTGTGAGGGCGGCGCTAAGGCTATAGAGAAGAAAATCTCGTTCTGGATAGTCGGAGTGATACTTATGCTCAGCATTGTCATGGTTCCTGTTATGTCGAGGATCACCAGAAGAGAATGCACGGGAAGAGCAGAGTATAACAAGGCGTATGAAGCGCTTGATTCATATTGCAGAGAGCATCCCGATAATTTTTATTTCGTGGATGTGTATACTTCTGTGTCTTATGCGAATGAAGGTTATACATATTCGCAGAAGATGTTTGGGCCTTCTGATAATGGCATGTCCAATCAGATACTTATGGGCGGCTGGGCGTCAAAGAGCCCAATTGAAAAGGAAAAGCTTATAAAGGTGTTTGGCAGCGATGATATGGAAGAGGATATTTTTGCTGACAACGCATATGTTGTTATAGATAAGGACTCTGATACAGAGTGGCTAAAGAACTATTACAGCTATAAGAATACAGATATTACGATAGAACAGACTGACCTTGTGGCGGATGAATTTGCAATCTATAAGGTTTCAAGGTGAGATATGGAGATATTTTAATGGGAGTTGTCACAGGGGAAAAGATTTTTATAAGGGATATCACTTTTGACGACACAAAGAGTGTTGTGAAATGGAGAAACAATCCCAGAGTCAGAAATAACTTCATTTACAGAGAGGTTTTTACTGACGAAATTCATGAGCAGTGGATGAAGATAAAGGTTGCTTCAGGTGAAGTTTGTCAGATGATAATCTGCGAGCTTGAAAGCAAAAGACCTGTCGGAAGTGTTTACTTAAGAGATATCGACAATGAGAAGAAGGAAGCGGAATACGGGGTTTTCATTGGTGAGGATGATGCCCTGGGAAGGGGCTTTGGGAATGAAGCAGCAATCCTTATGTGCGATTATGCAAGGGATGAGCTTGGCCTTAAAAAGCTGATACTTCGTGCGTTTTGTGACAACGAGCCTGCTATAAAGAGCTATGAACACGCGGGTTTTAAAAAGCTGAAGGACCTGCCGCAGGTTGAATGCTCGGACGGCGAAGTCAAGGATATGATACTTATGGAAAAGGTTTTATGGTAAAATAGGCGTATGCATAAATTAGTTAGTTTTGTGATTCCCTGCTATCGCTCGGAACAGACAATTGAAAGTGTAATAGAAGAAATAGAAGGCGCCATGGACATGCTTGTCCTTTACAGCTACGAGATCATTCTGGTGAATGATGCTTCTCCTGATAATACCTGGGAGAAAATCTGCGAGCTTGTTAAGGAGCATGACGAAATAAGGGGCTTTAATCTTGCGAAGAATTTTGGGCAGCATGCAGCTCTCATGGCTGGTTTTAATGCAGCTAAGGGTGATATCATAGTCTGCCTTGATGATGACGGACAGACTCCCGCTGATGAAGTGGGCAAGCTCCTTTATCAGATTGAGAAGGGCGCTGACGTGGCTTATGCCAGATACGCTCATAAGAAGCACAACATTTTCAGGAATTTCGGAAGTGCCATGAATGACTGGATGGCATGCGTGATGCTTGGTAAGCCCAAGAATCTTTCGGTATCAAGCTATTTTGCAGTAAGAAGATTTGTTGTGGATGAGATGATAAAGTACAAGAGCTCATATCCTTATGTTATTGGACTGGTTCTTCGTACAACCAAGAATATAGTTAATGTTGATGTTACACACAGAGCAAGGACTGTGGGCAGCAGCGGATATACCTTTGCAAAGCTCATGGGCCTTTGGATAAACGGATTTACAGCTTTTAGTATAAAGCCCTTGAGGATTGGAACGCTTATAGGCGGATTTGTTGCCTGCTTTGGCTTCCTTTACGGGATTTATACCATTATCAAAAAGCTTTTATATCCTGACCTTCCAATAGTTGGTTTTAGTGCTCTTATGTCCATGATGACCTTTATGTCAGGTATGATCATGATCATGCTTGGACTGGTCGGAGAGTACATAGGAAGAATTTATATATCACAGAATAATAATCCACAGTATGTAATTCGCGATGAGGTTACACATGAGGAACAAAAGTAGTAACAATAAGACCTGGCAAAGTCCGGTCTTATTTGGTGTAATGCTATCCCTTGCCATAACCTTTGGATACCAGCTTGAGAAATATGATCGCCTTGACTTATCCGGTATAAACTGGATGCTCATTGCCGCTGGTCTTACGGTAGTCATCTATTTTGTCTACAGGATAGCTGTTGCATTTATTGAGGATCATCACAAAAGACATGTTAAGACAAAGGGGTATACAAAGGCAGAGTTCAGGTTTGTATGGCTGTTTCTTATAATCTGTAACTTTATTGTACTTTTGGGCGTTTATCCGGGATTCTTTGTCTATGACGCGCAGACAGAGGTTACGGAGGTTTTAACAAGGAGTTTTACAACTCACCATCCGCTTTTGCATGTTCTTTTGCTTGGAGGAAGCGTTGCATTTTTCCACAAGATAACAGGAAGCTATAATCCGGGAATCTTTGCATATATTTTTATGCAGATGCTGGTCATGACATGGATATTTACTTATATCCTGAACTTCCTCAAAAAATGTGGATCAAGCAGAGCTTTAAGAAGAATTACAGCACTGTTTTTCGGAGTTTTCCCGACAGTTGTAATGTACACGCTGTGTTCAAGTAAGGACGGCCTGTTCTCGGCATTTTTGGTGCTTACGGTAATCCTTATCTTTGAATGGGAGAGCGAGAAAAAAACAGATAAAAGAAAAAGCAAGGGCTGGCAGGTAGTTTGCAGTGCACTTATCTGCATGCTCTTTAGACACAACGGATTTTATGCGTTTTTAGTATTTGCAATCTTCGTGATCATAGCTCAGAGAGGGAATGCAGAGAGTGACCTTATAAAAAAGGAGAGAGCTAAAATGATGGTTCTTCCTTTGGTACTCTATATTCTGGTCTCCACAGTTATGTCGCATGCCCTGGCAGCAGAAAGCGGTGAACATCAGGAGATGCTTACGGTGCCGCTTCAGCAGCTTGCAAGGACCTACGTTTATGAAAAGGATGATTTTTCAGAGGCAGAGGTAAGAACACTTACAAAGTATATAAGTGAGGAAGGCTTATCCCACTATACACCACGTATTTCAGATATCTTAAAGACCTATTTCAACAATAAAGAATATGACATAGATAAGATGTCCTTCTGGAAGCTGTGGTTTGATCAGGGGGTAAAGCATCCTCTGACTTATGTGAACGCATGGTTTCTGACTTCCTACGGATACTGGTATCCGGGGGCAGTCATAAACGTATATCAGGGAAATACAGTATTTACCTTTACTTATGAGGACAGCTCTTACTTTGGATATGAGGTTGAACAGCCGGGAGAAAGGCAGTCCTTCATTCCTGTGATTGATAATTTGTATAGAAAGCTTTCAATTGAGAAATTTCAGCAGAACATACCGGTGATCTCACTTTTGTTTTCACCTGCAGCATATTTCTGGGCATGCCTGTTTTTATTCCTTGCAGCCTGGGAGGATGGAAAAAAGGGAATGTATCCCTATATCCTTTTGATGCTTGTGTGGATGACAGTCCTTCTTGGACCCACATATCTTGTTCGCTACGTAATATATCTTTGGTACATTATTCCTGTTTTGGTTTTCCATAGCACAAAACGGGGGGAGGTTTTATGAGAAGAACAGTAGTTAATAAATCATATGCGATAAAGGCAGTTGTAATTTTATTTGCTGTCATTTTTGCGCTGTCCATCTATCCTGTCAGATTCTGGCAGAGAATTATAACAGAGCATGGAGATGCTGAGCTTGTAGGTACATCAGAGAGAATAAATGACTACAGGGACGTTGTGCAGAAGTTTACAGCTCAGTATGACAGAATCGAATCCATTGATGTTTATGTGGAGAATCTGGAGAAGGGACAGTATCTTACACTTCTTTTCTACAATCCCGACATGACAGTGCTTTATAGAAAGTTCTACCATATCGAAAATGAGGGATTACCCGGATATGTAAAGCTGCCGCTTAAGCTTGATGTCGAGGTGGGGCAGGTTTATACCGCGCGAATCTGCGGATGCTTCAGTACCTTCTACCTTGGCTATGTAAGAGAAAACTATGCACAGTATCCATACCTGCAGAGGGCAACATATTTTGGTAAGGAACTGGTTCTTCAGAACCTTGCCATGAGAATTAACTATCAGCAGCCCTGGTCAAAGACAACATCAATTATCATCATCCTCGCTGATCTTCTGGCTGCAGCCCTTATCTGCTTTGGTGTAAATCTTTATTACAACAACAGAGAGGATAAGCTGATAACGGTCCACAGGGTTGTGAAGTTTGTGGGTAATCCGATAGCTGCCGCAATTGTGGCTACTTTGATGATAATGATATTCCCGATGAAGACCTTTGATGACAGAGTTATAGACATTGTCTTTTACGAGGCGGGAATTGCCATAGCTGGATTTTTCCTGTTCTATGCCATCAACCATGAAAATGATGCAACACTTGATACGAAGATGTGGCATAATGTGCTCAATCTCATGAAGATGAGTACTATCGCAGCAGCGCTCTGGTTCTGCTGTGAATACATGAATGCTTTTTATACCATCTATCAGACTATTGCAGAGAGAAAGGAAATGATCTGCCTTCTACTTTTGCTTATTCTGATGATTCCAAGGGATAAGATTCTTAGGGGAATAAACCTCGTTTATCTGGTTGTTGCATCGATAATCGGTATGGTTTATCGCCATGGACATCTCATGGCAGAAACTGAGAATGAGTATGACCTTAATAATGCAGCTCTGACATACGGTGTGATCGTTGTTATACTCGCCGGCTTTGTGGTTATGCATATCTTGATTGAGGCATATAACCTTATCAAGGAAAAGAAGTTTGGCGCAAGGCTTACCCTTACAGGTATTCTTTTCCTGGTTCTTAGTGTGGCGCTTATTGTTTTCAGAAACACAAGATGGTGGGGCGTCGTTCTTGTTGCATTTACTATTGCACTGATATTCTGCTATGCGCAGTTCGAGACCTCAATTGCAATAAATAAAAAGGGCTACATGGAGATCGTTATTGGAGGCATACTGCTTAACTTCGTTGTGTCCATGATTTACTGCTGGCTCTACAGAGCATTTGCTGCGTTTAATACAGGAAGATTTCCTTTTGTTTTCCACACGGTTACTGTTACTGCCGAATATATGACGGTTATGGTGGCTGCATCCATGACTCTTCTTCTTTATAAGATTTATGAGACAAGGGATAAAAAGGGAATCCGTGAGAAATTCAGATATATGTGGAAGGAATTTATACTGTTTGGATTTGTTACTGCGTACATGATCTTTACAATGTCCAGAACAGCATACCTTTCATGCGTAGTGATGTTCTTCTTTATAAGCATTATTACAATAACTGATTGTGAGACAAAGAGAATCAGATACTGGCTCAGCCAGGTTTTCATCCTGTTTTTCTCAATTGTAATATGCTTTGTACCTGCGTTTACACTTCAGAGAATACTTCCTGCCATTTATGGCCATCCCAAGTATTTCTCATTTGAGAGTGTTAACCTTGCGCTTAATGGCGGCGGAGACCCTGCAAGTACTCTTTACATGAGCGTTGAGAGATTTGTGGATCTGTTCTCAGAAAAGGTACTTGGAAAGGATCTTTTTGATTATAACGAGCCTGAGGATAAGCTCAACTATGATGATGAGGGCTATCCGCTTTACGGTGATAACGGTGTAACTCTTACAGAGAGACAGTCAAAGGAAAAGCTGACAGGTCTTAGAGATATCGTATTTGCAGAAGATACAGATGATGAGACAAAGATCTACCTCATGGAGTCAGCAGGTCTTGACCTTAACATCGATTATAAAGAGATTAAATTCGGTAAGAGAATTCTTCGCTGGAAGAAGAAAAAGATAGAAGAGAAAGAAGAGGAAGAGACAGATCTGTTCTCTGAAGAGGGAATTGAGACTGTATCGAACGGAAGACTCTCAATCTTCAAGGCTTATTTAAGAGAGATGAACCTGTTTGGACATGAGGAGATGGGAGCTGTTCTGGATAGCGGAGAAGTTGCTATTCATGCGCACAATACCTATCTACAGGTTATGTACGACAATGGTATTATTGCGGGAATTGTGTTTGGCATTTTTGTGTTTGTTTCAGCAGTATCGGCAGGAATTTATTACAGGAAAAACAGAGAGAAGGTGCCTGGAGCGCTTCTTGCATACGCAATGGTATTGTGCTTTGCGGTAGCGGCAGTTACGGAATGGGTATTCCAGTTCAGCAATCCTATGACTATTGCTTTACTTCTTGCGGTGATTCCTGTTGCAGTTAATAAGCAAGAATTATGAAATTGTGATATTATAGATTGATATGAACTCAGAAAAGAAACCTTTTAATTTTGCAAAACTATATAGAAGAGTAGGACTCATATTTTATGATGTGCTCAGCATCGTGGCTGCAAGTTATCTTGCAATCCTTATGAGATATGAGTTTAACCTGGACCTTATACCCACAGAATTCATGGTGCCCATTACGGGATTCTTAGGAATAAATATAGTGCTTACACTGGCTATATTCTATTTCTTCCGCCTGTATCACAGTCTGTGGGCATATGCAGGTGAGACAGAGCTTCAGAATCTGGTTATGGCATGCGTGTGCTCAGGCGTACTTAATGCCGTTGGTCTTCAGTTCTTCAGAGTTGGAAGACAGCCTGTTCCGCAGAGCTATTATTTCCTGTACACATTCCTGCTTATCACCTTTATCTTCGTGAGCAGATTCAGCTACAGATTTTTCAGAAGCGTTAAGCATAAATCTGAAAACAGGAAGAACTCTACATCTGTAATGGTGATTGGAGCCGGTGAGGCTGGTAATGTGATAATTAAGGAGATAGTTAACAGTAATTTCTCCACAATGGTTATCAGATGTATCATCGATGATGATCGCAGCAAATGGGGCCATTATATTCAGGGTATCAGAGTTGTCGGCGGCAGAGACAAGATCATAGAGTGCGCTGATCTTTATGATATTGAGGAGATCATAGTTGCTATTCCTTCTCTTTCAAGGAGCGAACTCAGAAGACTTCTTGATCTTTGTAAGGAGACAAACTGTAAGCTTCGTTCACTTCCCGGTGTTTATCAGCTGGTTAACGGTGAAGTTAATGTTTCAAAGCTGCGCGATGTTGAAGTAGAGGATCTTCTTGGACGCGATCCTATCGCTGTAGACCTTGATCAGATCGCCGGATATGTAAGTGGCAAGACAGTGCTTGTTACCGGTGGCGGCGGATCAATAGGATCTGAGCTTTGCAGACAGATTGCAAATCACAAGCCTGACAAGCTTATCATAGTTGATATCTATGAGAATAATGCCTATGACATTCAGCAGGAGCTTAAGACAAAGCATCCTGAGCTGAATCTTATTGTGCTTATTGCTTCTGTAAGAAATACAAACAGAATAAATAAGATTTTTGAAGAGTACAGACCTGACATCGTTTATCATGCAGCAGCTCATAAGCATGTGCCTCTTATGGAGGACAGCCCGGGTGAGGCGATTAAAAACAATGTCTTTGGTACCTTTAAGACAGCGATGGCAGCAGCTATGAACGGCTGCAGTAAGTTCGTAATGATCTCTACAGATAAGGCTGTAAACCCCACAAACATCATGGGTGCCAGTAAGAGAATCTGTGAGATGATAGTTCAGACCTTTAACAAGCATTATGATACAGAGTTTGTGGCAGTTCGTTTCGGTAACGTGCTTGGCTCAAACGGATCAGTAATCCCGCTGTTTAAGAAGCAGATAGCAGCAGGTGGTCCTGTTACAGTCACAGACCCTAATATTATCAGATACTTCATGACCATACCTGAGGCTGTAAGCCTTGTAATGCAGGCTGGAGCTTATGCAAAGGGCGGAGAGATTTTCGTCCTTGATATGGGTGAGCCTGTAAGGATCCTTGATCTTGCAGAGAACCTCATAAAGCTTTCGGGCTACAAGGTTGGTGAAGATATTAAGATTGAATTTACAGGACTTCGTCCCGGTGAGAAGCTCTATGAGGAGATGCTCATGGATGAGGAAGGTCTGCAGGATACGGCTAATAAGATGATCCACATCGGAAAGCCTATCAATATGGATGATATGAAATTCTTTGCTCAGCTTGAGGATTTAAATGGTGCTTCAAAGGCTGAAAAGGCAGACGAGATAAGAACAATGGTTCAGAAAATTGTTACAACATATCATCCCGAAGATAATGCAGAGGATCACACTGTAGAGCATCAGAAGGCTCTTGAGAGAGCAGCTGAGCTCATAAATGAATCCGAATAATAAACATAACCTATATCGGACTACTGGTAAGGTGTCAGCTTTGCTGATGGATGAGGATATTATGGATAGCAGATTTGATGGCATAAAGAGATTTGAGAATAAAGTATGGCTTGCAACTCCCACAATGCACGGCGATGAGAAGAAGTGGGTAAATGATGCCATAGATAAGAACTGGGTAACTACTCTTGGTGAAAATATAAATGAAGTAGAAAAAGCCATCCAGGATAAGATTGGCAGAAAGTATGCAGTTGGTTTAAGTGCAGGTACAGCAGCACTCCATCTTGCAATAAGGCTTGCGGGCGAAAGAATTTACGGACCTCAGCCTGCCAATGTAGGAACTCTTTCAGGAAAAAAGGTGTTCTGCTCAGATATGACTTTTGATGCAACAGTTAATCCCATTGCCTATGAAGGCGGTGAGGCTGTGTTCATCGATACTGAGAGAGACAGCTGGAATATGTGCCCCGAGGCTCTTAAGAAGGCTTTTGAAATTTATCCCGAGGTTAAGCTTATCGTTGTGGCACACCTCTATGGTACTCCCGGTAAGATTGATGAAATAAGAAAAATAGCTGACGAGCATGGCGCTCTTATAATTGAGGATGCAGCAGAATCACTTGGCGCAACCCATAAGGGAGTTCAGACCGGTAAGTTTGGAGATTACAGTATTATCTCCTTTAACGGAAACAAGATAATCACCGGAAGCTCAGGCGGAATGCTTTTAACTGACAGTGAGCATGATGCAAACAAGGTAAGAAAGTGGAGCACACAGGCAAGAGAGAATGCTCCCTGGTATCAGCATGAGGAGCTTGGCTACAACTACCGTATGTCCAATATTGTTGCGGGGGTTGTAAGGGGGCAGATCCCTTATCTTGAAGAGCATATTGCAGCTAAAAAGAGAATTTTTGAGAGATATAAGGAAGGCTTTAAGGATCTTCCGGTTACCATGAATCCTGTACTGGATGACACAGAGCCTAACTACTGGCTTAGCTGCATTCTTATCAACGAGGATGCAATGTGTCAGCAGGTAAGATCAGAGAGGAAGGCTCTTTATATCACTGAGCCCGGTAAGTCCTGCCCCACAGAGATATTGGAGTCCATGGCAGCATTTAATGCTGAGGGAAGACCGATCTGGAAGCCTCTTCATATGCAGCCTATCTACAGAAATAACAGCTTTGTAACTGTTGAAGGACTTTTAAGAGGCAGATCAAATGCCTACATTGATGAAGGAAAAGCCATCGATGTAAGTATGGATATTTTTGAAAGAGGTTTATGTCTGCCGTCTGATATTACTATGACGGAAGAAGAGCAGGATATTGTAATTGATATTATCCACAGATGTTTTAGATAAAACCTGACAAGGAGAGGTTGTTGCAGCTATGGGCATGTCACGCTCACACAAAAGAAGAAGAATATTGGCGATGGTTGACATTGCAGCGTTACTGGTTGCCTATGCGGTAATGATCACGGTGAGGTTCCACTGGTATTTCAAGAAAACCTGGATGGCACCTTTGTACAGCATGGTTCTGGTGATGGAGCTTTTGTTTGCGACCCTTGTCAATGTGTACAGGGGCAGACGTTACGACTACAGAGGCGTTGAACACAAGGATCCTATTGAGGTATTCAAGGAAGTGTTCGAGAACCAGTTGATGAATATAGTATTTCTCCTGTTTGTTCTCATGCTTACACAGAATACCTATTACATGTCACGACTTGCCATGGGATACCTTGTTATCTTCAATATGGTTTTCTGTTATGGCTTCAGAATGGTCTTCAGAGGGATTCTTAAGAAAAAGGGAAATCCCGACTATCACAGAAGAAAACTCGTTGCACTTGCTTACTCTTGTGACATTGAGAGAACAAGAGGACATCTTAACGAAGGGCTTGCCAATGAATTCGAACTGGTTGATGTTCTTCCTATCGATGAAGCTTATCCCAAAACTGAGGTCAGAGAGTATAAGAACGACACCATTTCAGAGAAGAGAAAAAAGCTTGTAGATAAGGTGACTGACCTTGGATGCAGTGATGTATTTGTTGGAATTCCCGATAAGCCGCTTAATGATCTGGCTTCATATATCAGGGATGATATCGTTAAGAGATTTGCTGAGGCTGGAATAAATACCTACTATGGTCTGACTATGGATGGACTGTGGGTAACCAAAAAGCTTATCAGAAATAT
>JAEEGL015615294.1_pt1 | contig 16014 bp, 15 predicted proteins | sample 9134231 | NCBI WGS metagenome assembly JAEEGL01 (sample SAMN16246548, study PRJNA631951) | gut metagenome | biome: gut microbiome; feature: rumen; material: fiber-attached | host: Bos | place: Iran: Karaj | collected 2018-10 | reverse complement strand
AGCAGCGTTCCCTTTCCGTTCCCCATTGCCTGCAGGCAGTACGATGTGTGATAATTGATGAACTGAACCGGTGATGCAAGGCAGCGGATACGCAGAAAAAGTGTGGCATAGGCGATGGTCATCAGGGCCGCCTCTGCATCCCCGCCCTTTGTGCTCAGGAAGACCTTTGCAGCCTGTCCCGCAAAGGTCTCGAACAGGCCGATGCAGATTACGGAAATGAGAAGACCTGTGTTTCTTGCGGTCCGGATGGTCTCCTGCATGCGCTGATGATTGCCGGATGCGTAGTTGAACGCAACAATCGGAAGCATGCCCTGACAGATTCCGAGATTCACCGCATTGGGAATGCGTTCCACCTTCATCACGATCCCCATGCCCGCAAGCACAAGATCATTATGTGCCGCAGCGATCATATTGACACAGATGTTGGCCACATCAAAAAGCCCTGTCAGCACGGCTGAAGGAACACCCACGGTCAGAATGTTCCTGAAATCACTCCGGGTTGTTTTCCGCGCTTCCTGCAGACTCAGGCACAGCGCAGATTCACGCCCGGCCTTTTTGTAGGCCATAAGAAGGTATACACAGGAAATACTGTTGGCCAGAAGAGTTGCAGCAGCAGCCCCGGTGACCTCCTGTCCGCGGGGAAAAAGCACAAACATAAACAGCGGGTCAAGCACCATGTTCAGCACCCCGCCAAGACTGAGTCCGAGACTGGCCTGGCTGGAAAAGCCGGAGTTTCTGAGCAGATGCGCCAGCGTCATGGACAGAATACTCGGAATGCTGCCCGTAATGACCACCAGGGCCGTATAGCTTCGTGCATAGGCAATGGTTGCATCAGATGCCCCAAGGAAGAAAAGAACCGGATCCAGAAACAGACCGATCATCAATGAATAAAATCCAGCGATCGCAATGGCACCATATACGCTCAGCGCACTGACACACTTTGCATTTTCACGTCTTCCGGAACCCATCAGGCGGGCAACATGGCTGCCTCCGCCGATTCCGAAAAGGTTCCCCAGTGCTGCATTCATCATTACCATGGTCAATGTCAGACTGGTGGCTGCCATCATATAGGAATTGCCCGTTCTCCCAATAAAAAAGGCATCGACCATGTTATAGATCAGGTTGATGGCCTGACTGATCACCGTTGGCACTGCCATGGTCAGCAGGGCCCGTGGTACCGGAACACTGCTGAATAATTCCTCTTTGCTGATTGCCGTCCGTTTCATCCTTGCTTCTCCTTCCAGCATGCTCAGGGTCTGACCTTTGCAGCGACAAGAGTGTATTATACCACGTTTTCCTCTCCATTTTTCCTTTCTTCCGTGCAAAATCCTATCCATGACAGAAAAAGCGGGAGCAGCATCCTCCGGAGATGCTGTTCCCGCTGATCGTATGCACTTTTCTGAATCGTTGATTACTTCTTGATCTGGCTCAGAGCATCTTCCACAGCCTGCATGATCGCATTGGAGGACTGGGTTGCACCGGCAACTGCATCCACCTGCGTGGACTGCTTTTCGAGAATGGCCTTCGGGACTGCATCAAATGCGCTGTCACGGATACCAGGCGTTTCGGAACTGTCAAGGACTTCAATCTTTGCGATCTTGTCGCCGTCCATGGTCACCTTGACCTTCAGTTCACCGCGCTCGGTCTGGCTTGTTCCGATGTACTCATTGGCAGCCAGCTCTGCGGCAGGTTCTTCAACGACAGGAGCAGCTTCTTCATAGCCAAAGTGAACATTCAGCAGTTCAATAGTTTTGACAACAACTTCACCTGTCAGGGCAGCACAGCGGGCCTTGCGGGGTGCATCACCCATTTCCAGATTATTGGCCTTCATGAACTTGTTGACGGATTCCCGGCAGGTGATGCCTTCGGCAACCGTCGTCACAGCAGAATATTCCGGCTGATAGGTCGGGAACGGCTCCTTCCGGTACCAGTCAAACAATGCATTGCGGACAGTGTTGGCATCCTTGGGCTCACAGAAAAGGCCGATCATCGCACATGCACCGGCAAGTGCGCCGCACAGTTCCTGGCATCCAAAGCCACCGGCAGCCAGGGCCATCATCTTGGCAGGGATTACATTGTAGGGATAACCGTATTCTTCAGCAAGAAGCTCGATGATGCCGGCCACAGCGCCACCGCCGCATCCGCCGACCTCATACCAGCGCTTATAGGTGTATTCCAACGCCTTCTGCTTATCAATGGGGTGCCAGGTCCAGGGATATTCCGGGACGTCGGGTGTCTCAGCAAAGGACATTGCAGGCAGTGTGCTTGCAAGGGCAGCGCCTGCTGCACCTAATCCAAGATTACGGATAAAACTGCGTCTGGTGATTTCCTGATTGTTCATAAAAAACGACTCCTTTCCGTTTGTTCACGTTTTGGGTATCTTTCATTATAAACAGACTTTTTCTGAATTCAATGAACAAAAACGTGAAGAGCATCACTCAACAATTGTTTAGCGCTTATGTTTGCACTCCCTAACTGCGACCTTGGTATGCCCATTCCCTACTGTGCTTTGCCTTTCTCCGTCCGCACGCATTGTGATCCTTTCCGGATTTTCCTTTTCTTCCAATCCTTTCCGGAATGCAGACACTCCATAGGCCGTTTTGATGCAATCCATTGCCTGTCCGGCAGACATATGATAGACTTTATGCAACATGCTGTCTCCTCAGAATTTGAACAGAGAACAGCCTGGCCGAACAGGAGTTATTGCAGGAAATGAAAACAATCAAAGTTGTTGCCGCCGTCATCTGTGATTCCATCCAGGAAAAGAAACAGATCTTTGCCACCGCCAGAGGATACGGAGATTTCAAAGGCCAATGGGAATTTCCGGGCGGTAAAATTGAAAACGGAGAAACCCCTCAAAGCGCACTGATGCGGGAAATCCGCGAAGAGCTCGCCACAGACATCATCGTCGGTGACCTGATCGGAACCATCGAATACGATTATCCTGCGTTCCACCTGTCCATGGATTGCTTCTGGTGTGAAATCACCCGCGGGAATCTTGAACTGAAAGAAGCACAGGAGGCACGCTGGCTGACACGAAAAGAGCTTCGCAGTGTTCACTGGCTTCCGGCAGACCTCACAATTCTTCCGGCCATTGAAAAAGCGATGGGCACTCCCGGTCCATCGCCTGCTCATTGATCATCTTGTATCCTGGGCAGTCCGATCCAAGGCATGCTGTCTCCTGAAAATGCTTTTTCCTGACTGCTCTGTTGAAAGGAACCAATATGTATCAGAAAAAACTGGAAGCGGACCTTCGGTCCCCCCTGGAATTTGGGCTGGACATTTTCTCCGGAAAATGGCATTCACGGATTATCTGTGAGCTTTCCTGGAGTTATCCACTGCGTTTCAGTCAGCTGAAAGCACTTCTCCCGGGGATTACAGATACTGCGCTTGCCCATGCCCTCCGGAAACTCACTGCATATGGTATTCTTGAACGCACGCAATACGAGGGAAAACCGGCAAAAGTCGAATACGCTCTTTCGGAAAAAGGGTGGTCGGTGATTCCGATTTTCGAGTCCATCTGTCAGTGGGCCGGGCAGTATTATCAGCCCAAAGAAGATCAGGCACTGCAAAAATGCCATCACTGTGAAAACTGTTTTCGAAGGGAGAATACGGCACCGGAAAGGTAATCGTATCCGGATCAAAAGAAGGATTCTCCATTGTCCAGGAGATTCGCGGGAAAGCCCGCGGATCTTTTTTATGTAAAGGAATTGCACCACCCGATGCTTCCTGCGCGTACCTGTCTTCCACACCGCATAGCGGAATCGATTTTTCAAATCGGCCGTTCAACTTCCTGTGGACCGGTAATGAAGGATCGCCTTCCTGAAAGCCAGATACACAGCCGTAAAAAACACAAGGCCTGATAGCGGGGACACAAAAGCGGTCCAGGACGGCCACCCATACAGGGACCGATCAAGAATACAGGCAGCCGGGACATGAAGTGTCATCGCAAAAGGAACAGCTGCCGAGAAGAGCGTTCTCAGCGGCCGTGGATAAATATCCACCGGATACTGGCATGCGCTTCTCCCCCCATAGGTCAGTGCATTGACCATCTCCACGGACTTGACGCTGTAGATGCAGAAAATAGCTTCGATCAGGAACAGTCCCAGAATCAGAAACATGCTCATTCCGATCGCTTCGATGAGAAGCAGCCCTTTCCACCATGTCCACTGTACCTGGGACAGCCGGCTTCCCAGCACCAGGGCAGCTGAGCCGATTGCAATGCAGGTAATCCGCCTCGGGTCAATCGCACTGCACAGGACCTGCGTCAGGACTCCGCGCGGCCGGAGCAGGACGGTGTCCAACTGACCGGTCCTGACCATATTCGGGAAGTTGCCGGTCACGCCTCTTCCGAAGCACTCGGTTAAATAGAAGGAGACAGACATCATGCCAAAAAAGAAATACAGATTCCCGGGTGTCCACTGATGAAGCGTATCAAAACGGTCAACAATCAGCAGTACGGCAAGAAATTCCCCACCCTCCATCACCAGCTGGCCAATTGTCTGAAGAAAAAAGGAAACAGGATATTGAAACTGGCATTTCATCAGGATGGCCATGGAACGGAGGTACAGCTTGATAGTATTCATGCTTCATCCCCCCTGAATAATCAGTCTGTGCTGGTTTCTTCTCCACAGAAGCACCCCCATGCCGCCAAGCAGGAAGGCCCACATGACCTGCACCAGCAGAACCCGCGGGGCAGAAGTAATCGCATACACGCCTGTATACAGCCGGATCGGTGCATCCAGAAGCTGGGCATATGGGAGCATGGTAATCACCTTCTGCCACGAATCCGGGAACAACGTCAAAGGGAGTAAATTGCCGGACAGGGTCATCATCAGAAGATTCAGTATGGACTGTATGCCTTTGGGATCCAGCGTCCGCATGGTAATCCCCATTGTAATGTTTTCAAGAGCACACACGCAGCACAGGCCCACCAGAAGGGCAGTAATGGCACAGCACAGCGCACCTCCTGACACAGGCAGCATGACGCCCCAGCCTTTCGGAAGGCATGCGGCAAAGAGCAGCATCGGAACCGCCCGCATGATGCTGCCCATCAGTTTAAGCGCAAGAATGCGTACATAGTAATAGCCATAGAGATTCAGAGGCCGCGAAAGATCATAAGCGATATCTCCGGTCCGGATTTTCCCCGCCAGTTCACTGTCCGAAGAAAGCAGCATACGGAAAAACGCCTGCTGAAGCCATACATAGGTCGACACGGACTCCATGGGAATGCTCTGCGGTTTCCCATCGTAGAGTGCATGATACAGTGATACCAGGATGAGCCCAAAGAAAACCTGGCAGATCACACCTCCGATCATCGCTCCGCGATACTGGATTTCCATTTTCCAGCGCATCCTGAACACGGAAGCATAGGCTTTGATCTTCATAAATCCATCTCCCGGTACATGGCGGCAATCATATGATCAATGTTCTGCTGCTGCGCAGTGAGTTCGCGAATGGAACCTGCTTTCTGCAATTCACTGAGAAGCCAGGCGGTAGGGACTTTTGAGGGCTCATAGCGGATCAGATAATCCTGTCCTTCCCGCGAAACCGCACATCTCTCCGGAAGCCCTCCGAGCTCCGCGTGATCCTCATACCGGATACGGATCATCCGCACCCGGTCATATTTTGAGAGAAGCTCCGGCAATGCCCCATCGTAAAGCAGATTTCCATGGCCCAGTACCATGACTCTGGAACAGAGAGCCGCGACATCCTCCATATCATGGGTGGTCAGAAGAATGGTGGTCCTGTTCTTCTGATTTTCCTCATGGAGGAAATCCCGCAGTGCCAGTTTGCTCACAGCATCCAAACCGATCGTCGGCTCATCCAGGAACAGAAGTTCCGGACAGTGGAGCAGGGATCCGCACAGTTCTGCACGCATGCGCTGCCCAAGACTGAGAAGCCGCAGCGGCGTGCGGAGCAGATTCCCCAGTTCAAGGCGTTCCGTCAGTTCATCCAGCCTTTTTTTCCATGCATCTTCCCGCAGGCAATAGATATCACGCAGAAGAACGTAGCTGTCCAGAATGGGAACATCCCACCACAGCTGGCTCCTCTGCCCGAAGACCACGCCGATATGCGCCGCGTGTTCTCTTCTTTCTTTCCACGGGATTCTGCCACCCACAAAGACCTCGCCTGAATCCGGTGTCAGAATACCGCTCAGAATCTTGACCGTCGTTGACTTGCCGGCACCATTGGGGCCAATATAGCCTACCAGTTCTCCCTGTTCCACAGAGAAAGAAACGCTGTCCAGCGCACGAACTTTCGTTTTCTCACGGAACAGCTGTCCTTTTTCCTTCCGTTTACGGACAGTAAAGGTCTTGCTTAGCCCTTTCACTTCAATATAACGCATAACATCCTCCGTCTGCGCTCTGTACGTAACAGAAACCTTTCTGCCCCGGGTTCTGTGCTGCGTGGATCGATGGTTCCGGTCATTCGGTCCCTGGGTTCTCCTGCTTCTGTTCAGCTTCGCACTCTGTTTTTGACTTTTTCCGGATCCGGTGCAGCTGTGGCTTCAGTGTCAGTTCATGCAGGACATAAACGTCTTTCTGGGCAAGGGCAAACATGACAGCGGAAGCCACATCCTCCGGATTCAGATAGGCCTGGGGATCATCGTCCACAGTAAAATCCGCATGACGGTACAGATTGGTTGCCGTCATATCCGGATGAACCGTCAGCACTTTCACGCCGTATTTGCGCACCTCATCAAAAAGGCTCCTTCCAAAGGAAGACAGCCCGGCCTTGGTCGCAGCATAGGCACATCCATGAGGACTCGACTGCTGTGCCGTCACCGAAGACATCAGCACCACTGTCCCTCCGGTCTTCTTCAGATCACGCAGGCATTGCTGGGTCAGAATAAGCGGTGAAGTGAGGTTCACCGAAACCATTTCTTCGATTTTTGCCGGGTTCAGTTCCTCATGGAGGCCGTAATAGGCTGTCCCTCCACACAGGACAAGAAGGGACACTTCGCCTTTTTTCCGTATTGCAGCCATCTCCCGGAGCACCTTTCCCGTATCCCGGAGATCACAGACAATCGCCTGAAAATGCGGAACTGACACCATGGAATCCGGAAAGGACCGTCCGAAGCCATAGACTTCATACCCATCCTCCGCCAGTCTCCGAGCAATGCTTTTTCCGATCCCTGAAGAAGCTCCCGTCACAACAGCGATTTTCATGCCTGTTCCCTCCACCGAAAGATATGCGCTCTGTCTGTATATGGCAGCAGAAGTTCGGTCATATAGTTCTCCATTTCCTCCGCAGTCTCAGGCGGATACTGATAGAATCCCCCCACATTGACAAACGGATACTGTACGACCACGGATTCCGTCGATCTCCGCAGCGAACGCAGATAATCCTGGGAAATCCTGAATGATCCGACGCTGAAATCAAAAACCCGACTCAGCCGCTCTTCTCCGAGTTCCCGGACAACGGTCTCCATCAGCCCTCGGTAGGCCTTTTTCCATTCCGGAACACAGATCATGGGATCAAAACACAGACGAATGGTATGTCCCAGATCAATTCCCGCCCGTATGGTCCGGAGTCTTGCAGCAAGCGAAGGTGTCTTTTCCTCGTAGTGGATGACCTCTTCCGGGGAAACCGTGAAGGCAAAAATCATCCGTGAGGATCCCTTCAGTGACTGCAGAAGGGATGTACAGGAGGATTTCGTGCGCACTTCCACCGTCAGTTCCGGAGTTTCCGAAACCATCCCGGAAAAAGCATGCACATACCCATGCAGGCTCTCAAGGGCACACAGTTCCGTGTCATAGGATATGCACAGATACACCGGATGCTGCCTGAGCAGCGAATCCAGTTCCGCCCTGTAATCTTCCAGATTGACAAAAAGAACCAGGTTCCCCGAGGGATACATGCCCCGAAGATAGCAGTACTGGCAGTCAAAGGGACAGTTCATGCAAAGGGAAGTGTAGTAGAAATGCTGATGTCCGAAGCTCTGGCATACCGGTGATCCGGGATAGATCAGCGTGCCCGTTTTCTTTGCCAGAATCAGCGACTGACGCATATGCTGAAGCGCTGTGTTCTGCCTGGGTCTGCAGAAGACATCCTTGTAATGGGCAACAGGGATCACTTCCGCGTTGGGAAAGCAGCGCAGAATGGAGCGTGTTCGTTCTTTCTCCGCGATTTCCCGCTCAACATAGATATGGGTGAAAGGTTTAGCGAGTAAGTTCTCGTTCAAACTGGACAAGGAGATCCTTCCCCTCCTTTCTCCCGGGAACCGGAATCAGGCCTTCCCGTTCATACCGTTCCAGAATGGTTTCATAGGGAAGTCCCGCACAGACGGCATACCGGATCAGCTGCCTCAAATGAAGCGCCATGGAAGCTGAACACCGGAATGCTGTTTCCATTTCTGCAAGAACCTGCTGTTCTTTTTCCGAAGGCTGCCGGCTCTGGTTTTCCAGCATCCGGCTGAACTTCTGCAGATGTTCGAAAATCTGTTCAAGCGCAGGTATTTCGTGTTCCATCATGGCACTGATGGAATCCGGTGTCAGAAGGTCTGCATCCTCTCCACTGTCGGAAACCAGGCGCAGCACCTCAATCTGGTGCGGCCCCAAAAAATGGCTGGCCGCTGCATAGGCAGCCGCACTTTCCATGTCATACAGATCAGCTTCTTCATGCGCTGAAGAATACCAGACATGTTTTCTCTGCCTCGACAGTTCCTGGTATCCGGTGAGAAGGCTGGCTTCCGGCAGTTCAAGCCCTGCCAGAAGGTCCGGATAGTATGTTCGTCCGCTTCCAAGGTCTTCCAGGGAATGGATCCGGTACAGTCTTCCCTTTTCACATCCTTCATGCATCGCAGCACACGTCCCAAGGAGCACAAAAAGGTCGGATGGTGACGGCGGATTCTGCGCCAAAGTCCGAACGGCACATGTCGCGGCTTCTGTCTGGCCTGTCCCGGAAATCGTCAGTGTGATTTCTTCTGACTGCCAGCTCTGAAAACGTCCTGCCTGCGGAAATGCACGAAGCGGAAAATGCTGCAGGATGGGTTTTGCCTCGCAGTACAGCGCCATCTGAAGATATATCATGTCCAGGTTCCTTTCTCGGGTGAATAGGTGCATTATACAGCGCAGAATCCGACCTTTCAATGTACTTCCGGTTCAATTCGTCGCCTGGAAAATCTCCCCATCCGGCTCCGCTCCGGCTTTCAAAACAGGCCTCAGAATCCTTTTTCCAATTGAAAACCTTTCGCTTTTGTCGTATGATATGCATATCAGCAAGCGAATCATTTTAATGGAGGTATCCTTTATGGCCAAAAATCGTTATATTGGTGAGTATCCTGCCATCGGCATCCGTCCGATTATCGACGGACGCAGAGGACCGCTGAAGGTACGTGAATCCCTGGAAGACCAGACCATGGGCATGGCCCAGGCCGCAAAGAAGCTCTTTGAAGAAAATCTCAGGTATTCCAATGGCGAGCCCGTAAAGGTCGTCATTGCAGACACCACCATCGGACGCGTGGCAGAGGCAGCCGCTTGCGAAGCGAAATTCCGCAAAGAGGGTGTTGCCATCACCCTGTCTGTTACTCCCTGCTGGTGCTACGGTTCCGAAACCATGGATATGAATCCGCTGACCATCAAAGCTGTCTGGGGCATGAATGCCACCGAGCGTCCCGGTGCCGTCTATCTGGCATCTGTCCTCGCAACCTATGCCCAGAAGGGCCTCCCCGCCTTCGGTATTTACGGCAAGGATGTCGTGGAAGCAGATGACATGCGGATTCCCGATGACGTCCGTGAAAAGCTCCTTCGGTTCGGCCGTGCCGCTGTCGCCGCAGCCACCATGCGCGACAAATCCTATCTCCAGATCGGTTCCATCTGCATGGGCATCGGCGGTTCCATCATCAACCCCGAATTCATTGAGGACTACCTCGGCATGCGCGTCGAATCCGTCGATGAGGTGGAAATCATCCGCCGCATGGAAAAAGGCATCTATGACCATGACATGTATGAAAAAGCCTATGCCTGGACAAAGAAATACTGCAGGGACGGCTTTGACAAGAACCCTGAGTTCATCCAGAAGAGCCCAGAGCAGAAAGAGAAGGACTGGGAATTCACCGTAAAGATGCTGTGCATCATCATGGATCTGCTCAACGGCAACCCGAATCTTCCCGACGGCTGCGGAGAAGAAAAGGTTGGTCACAATGCCATCGCAGGCGGGTTCCAGGGACAGCGTCAGTGGACGGACTTCTATCCCAACTGCGATTATCCGGAATCTCTGCTCAATACGCCTTTCGACTGGACCGGAGCCAGGGAGCCCTACATCTTCGCCACAGAAAATGATGTGCTCAATGGCCTTGGCATGCTGTTCATGAAGCTGCTGACCAACCGCTCCCAGATGTTCGCAGACGTCCGTACCTGCTGGAACGGAGAGTCTGTCAAGCGCGTCACCGGATATGAGATTGAAGGACATGCGAAAGATGCCAACGGCTTTATTCACCTGATCAATTCCGGCGCATGCACCCTCGATGCCAACGGTGAAGTCAAGGATGCCCAGGGAAATGGCATCATGAAGCCCTGGTATGAATATAATCAGGATGATATTGAAGCCGTCATGAAGCAGGTGGAATGGTGCCCTGCCGACAACGGATATTTCCGCGGCGGCGGATACTCCTGCCGTTATACCACCAGAGCTGAAATGCCCATGACCATGATCCGGCTGAATCTCGTGAAGAACCTTGGACCTGTCCTGCAGATCGTTGAAGGCTGGACCGTCCATCTTCCCGAGGAAGTCTCCGACACGCTCTACAAGCGTACCGACTACACCTGGCCCTGCACCTGGTTTGCTCCGCGTACGGATGGTATCCAGGGCAGCCCGTTCTGCTCTGCCTATGATGTCATGAACAACTGGGGTGCCAATCACGGTGCCATCAGCTACGGACACATCGGTGCCGATATCATCACCCTTGCGTCCATGCTCCGTATCCCGGTCTGCATGCACAATGTGCCTGAAAAGGACATCTTCCGTCCGAGCGCATGGAATGCATTCGGCTCCGATAAGGAAGGCCAGGATTACCGTGCATGTGCCGCCTATGGCCCGCTGTATCGCACAGTCCGCTGATGGAGGTCTGACATGCTGAAAGGAATTCCGAAGATTCTGTCTCCCGAACTGCTCAAAGTACTCTGCGAGATGGGCCATGGTGATACGCTGGTGATCTCCGACGGCAACTTCCCTGCATGCAGCATGGGAAAGAATGCCATTGTCATCCGCGCAGACGGACATGGCGTACCGGAGCTTCTCGATGCAATCCTCCAGGTTTTCCCGCTGGACACCTATGTGGAGCATCCTGTAACCCTCATGGAAGTCATGCCCGGGGATCCCGTGGAAACACCCATCTGGGATACCTATGCCGAGATCATTGAAAAATATGATCCGCGCGGCAAGGATGCCATCGGGCATATTGAGCGCTTTGCGTTCTATGACAAAACGCAGAAGAATGCCTATGCCATTGTTGCCACCGGAGAGTCTGCCCTGTATGCCAACATCTGCCTGCAGAAAGGCGTCGTTGTCTGACAGTTTCCCATGTCCCCACGAAAACAGGAGACCGGTCTTTTCCGGTCTCTTTTTTGTGGAGAAAGGAGCGTGTTATGCGAATCTGGACGAACGGCCTATTGTGTGATAAGCTTCAGCCAGTTCACAGAAAAAACGAATCATCATACGGGAGGCATCATGCTATGAAACTGACATCCGAGGGAATCCTCAAAAAGCAGGACTGGATACCATCCGGCATCCAGCTTCCCTCCTATTCCGCGGTACAGGCCGCCGAGGAGGGAAAAGCCCATCCTGTCTGGGTGCATTTCGGCATCGGCAACATTTTCCGGGTTTTCCTGGGTGGGATTGCCGATGACCTGCTGGCATGCGGAGCACTGAAGGCAGGCATCACAGCAGTGGAAACCTTTGATTTCGACATTGTCGACCGCATTTACCGTCCCTATGACAATCTGATCCTGTCCGTCATCCTGCATGAAGATGGACGCGAGGACCGCAAAGTGCTGGGCTCTGTATCCGAAGCACTCCATGGCGTCTCCTCCTTTCCGCAGGATTGGGACCGCCTCAGGGCTGTCTTTGCTTCCCCATCCCTCCAGATGGTTTCCTTCACGATCACCGAAAAAGGATATGCACTTTATGACACCGCAGGCGGCCTCTCCGCCTTGGTGCAGGAAGATTTCCGGAACGGACCTGTCTCCCCGAAGCATGCCATGTGCATTGTCACCGCAATGCTTCTTGAGCGGTTTAAGGCCGGTGCCGCGCCGATTGCCCTCGTCTCCATGGACAACTGCTCCCAGAACGGGCGGCTTCTCCGGGAGGCTGTGCTGACCGTGGCAGAGGCCTGGCTGGAAGCAGGTTATGTTTCAAAGGATTTTCTCTCCTATCTTCAGGATGAACACCTCGTCGCCTTCCCCTGGACCATGATCGACAAAATAACGCCGCGGCCCTCACTGGATGTTGCCCGGCGGCTGAAAGAATCCGGCGTAGAGGACATGGACCCTGTGCTCACTTCCAGGCGCACCTATATTGCCCCGTTCGTCAATGCGGAAGGTCCGCAGTATCTGGTGATTGAGGACAGTTTTCCAAACGGCAGGCCCGCCCTTGAAAAAGGCAGAGGTGTTTATCTCACGGACCGCGATACGGTCAACCGGGCTGAGCGGATGAAAGTGACCGCCTGTCTCAATCCGATCCATACCGCCCTCGGTCCCTGTGGTGTGGTTCTCGGATACGACCTTTTTTCCGACGAGATGCAGGACCCGGATATGCTTCTGCTTGCCAACCGTGTCGGATATCTGGAGGGACTTCCGGTCGCCCAGAATCCCGGTATCCTGTCCCCAAAAGCCTTCCTGGATGAATGCATGCAGCATCGTTTCCCAAACCCCTACCTCGGGGATACCTGTCTGAGGCTCTGCACAGATGCTTCCCAAGGACTCGGCGTCCGCTTCGGTGTAACGATCCGCTCCTATATGGAGAAGGACGGGAATGCCTCCTGTCTCCGCGGGATTCCTCTGGCCATAGCCTGCTGGCTCCGGTACATGATGGCTGTGGATGATGCCGGAAATCCCTATGAACTGGCACCGGATCCGCTCAATGAGGAAATGTGTGCCTGCCTCAAGTCCGTCCGGTTCGGGCATCCCGAGAGTGTCACCGATCAGCTGAACAGCTTCCTGTCCAACGAAAACATCCTCTTTGTCAATCTCTTTGAAGCTGGCATTGCGGACGAAATCATCCGCCTGTTCAAAAAAATGCTTGCAGGGCCTGGTGCTGTGCGCGCCACTGTCCATACCGAAGTCACTTCCTGGTAATCAGAAACGCTTTCCAAGACGCTCCGGTTCCAGCCGGAGCGTCTTTTGTTCCGCTTCCTTCCTTCTGTCCATCCTTATTACAAATCGTCTGAAAGAACCGCGTTTTTTGAGTTAGTGTTTCCTAACTGGTATGTTTTTTTTACCAGAAGCATCATATTTTCTCTTCACAAGCGGCAAAATATATGGTACCATCATGATGCAGCAAAGAGAGGACTCCAAGCCTGCCGTGACCCACGCGGCCAAGCAGGCCATTGAGTATTCCTGGCAACAGGGGTGCTTGCCGTTTGCGAAGGAGTTCATAATCTCCCGCAGGAGATATGTATTGAAGCATATCTTTTTCTGGTATCCCTATTGTGTGGCCGCATGATGCGGACATTGGAAGGAGGCATCCCTAGGTATGAGTGAAGTCCAGGATCGCAAAAAGTTTCTCGATAAGGACTACACCCGTCGTCAGTTCCTCAAGATTTCAGGCAAGAGCCTTGCGGGACTGGCCATTTCCTCGTCTCTGCTGAATGTTCTGTGCGTATCGGAAAAATCCATCGCCGAGGACAAGGTCCGTGTATGGGCCTTCCCGCAGGGACTGCTTGTTGTAGATATGGACCGCTGCGTCGGGTGCCAGCGTTGCGAAATCAACTGCACGCTGACCAATGACGGCTGCTGCTCCAGCTACATCTCCAGGGTTAAGGTCACCAGAAATCTGTACAGCAGCCGCAATGGTCAGGGTCTGTATACAGAAGACAACTGGACCTACTTCCCGGACACCTGCCGTCAGTGCGAAGATCCTGCCTGTGGCAATGCATGCCCCATGCAGGCGATCTATGCCGACGAAAACGGCATCCGTCGTGTGGATACGGAAAAGTGCATTGGCTGTGGAGCATGCGTACAGGCATGTCCGTGGCATATGCCCACCGTCAATCCCGTGACCCATAAGTCTTCCAAGTGCATTATGTGCGGTGCCTGTGCAGAAGGCTGCCCGTCCGGCGCTCTGTCCATCGTGCCTTGGGATCGCATTGTCTCTGTCTCTCAGGCTATGTGAGCATCTATGACCGAAAACGTACGGGAGGAATAACAGCATGTCTGTGAAAAATGGCATTAACGGCTGGGCGGGGACAATACTGCGTGTCAACCTGACCACCGGTTCCATCACAAAAGAAGATACGCTGCCGAAGTACCGTCCTTATATCGGCGGTATGGGCATTGGATACAAAGTCATCTGGGACGAAGTCCCGCTCAATGCAGATCCCCTCGGACCGGAAGCCAAGTGCGTCTTTGGCGTCGGCCCGCTGACCGCTTCGGGTGTTCCCTGCTCCGGTCGTATGAACATCACCCTGCTTTCCTGCTGGTCCCTGGGCTATTCCATCGTGGATGCTCATATGGGCGGCCACATTGCACATGCCTTCAAGTATGCAGGTTATGATGCCATGATCGTGGAAGGCCAGAGTGATCATCCTGTCTATATCAAAATTGAAGACGAGAACGTCACCATCGAAGACGCTTCCCATATCTGGGGCAAGGGTACCTTCGAGGCCAATGCTACTCTGGCCAAGGAAAATGGTCCGGAGTTTGACGTTGCAACCATCGGCCCTGCCGGTGAAAATCTCGTTCCCATGTCCAACATCATCACTTCCTTCGGCAACAGCGGCGGCGCAGGCATTGGCGCTCTGCTGGGCAGCAAGAAGTGCAAGGGCATTGCCGTGCGCGGTACCGGCGCTGTGAAGATTGCCCGTCCCATGGAAGTCCGCCTCCTTTCCAACTACATGATCAAGGATCTTGTCGGCGGCAACAACAACCATACCGTTCCCTGCCATGCGCAGAGCTGGTCTGAATATGTTGCCACCAAAAACCGCTGGCAGGGTGCCCCCGGCATCACCTGGGACAAGGCTCCTCATGGTGTCATTGATACCGGTGAACAGCCCAGCGGCGTAATCAACGTTGCCGCTCTCCGCTGCAACAAGGGTGTATTCGATTTCGGCGAAGTTGCTGAAAAGTACACTGTCAAGCAGGGCGGATGCTCTTCCTGCCCTGTCCGCTGCTACACTGAATACGACATGGATCCCCTGGCCGAATATGACCTTCCGACCCATGTTTCCAACACCTGCATGCCGATCATCAAGATGCTTGAATGGTATCCGAACCACATCGATGCAAACGGCGAATCCGTCAAGTCTACCCATGACTTCGCTGATGAGGGCGATGCCAAGATGATTCTCGGTGGTGCCGGTTCCCGCGCTGCTGACGATTATGGCGTATGGTGCAACTACGGCAACCTTTACGAGGACTTCAACATGGCCTATACCAGCGGTGTTCTCAAGGATGTCATTGACCGTGAGAATCCCGGTGAATGGGAGAAAATCCCGTGGGCTCTGATGGAATCCGGCGATCCGCGCTGGGTTGTTGATGTCTATCGCCGCATTGCCATGCGTGAAGGTATCTTCTCTGACCTCGGACTTGGCACCTATCGCCTGTACCAGAAGTGGGGCATGGACGATGCTTCCAAGAACGTTGCCGGCAAGAACTTCTATGATTATGTCAACGGCAAGAACTTCAACATCGGCCACAACGGTTTCCCGCGCCACCATGGTCCGGAAAACTGCTGGCAGGCAGGCACACTGTACTCCATGATGTACAACCGTGACTGCATGATTCATCACCTGATCAACTTCTGCTCCTCCGGTGCTCCGTACAACGAGATCATCAAGCCGGTTCTCGAGCACTT
>JAEEGL014793710.1_pt1 | contig 16014 bp, 15 predicted proteins | sample 9134231 | NCBI WGS metagenome assembly JAEEGL01 (sample SAMN16246548, study PRJNA631951) | gut metagenome | biome: gut microbiome; feature: rumen; material: fiber-attached | host: Bos | place: Iran: Karaj | collected 2018-10 | reverse complement strand
ATGAGAATGTTATTACTCATACTCAAGTACAAAAGTAATAAAAAATCACAAGTGTCCAAAGATTGTTTGACATGGGCCCATCAATGATTCGCTATTGATTGCATGTCAGATTAATACAGTCCTTGGACACCAGTGAAACAGTAATGAAGAAACTATAACACAAACTCCCCTTCGTACTCATCCCCATTGAGGAGGACGAAGGTGATTACCCAGTTCCCGGAGCAGCCGGAAATCGGAATCATCGCCGTTCCGTTTCCGGAAACCAGGTTGCTGGTGGTCGAGCCGGTCGACTGATTCTCGATCGTGATATCCACCAATGAACCGGCGTTCTGAAGGTATGCATACACGATACACGCCACATCATCATACTCCGCCGTAATCCGGACGTTCGAAGGGGTGCGGGGGGCGCCAGTGGGGTTGGTCGGCTTCGGACGAATGATAATTGTCAGTGACTGCGCAGACTGGTTCTCTGCAAAAAGTAATGCACTTGCTGACACAAGGGTCGCCAATAATAGAATGGCTTTCTTCAAAATGTTTTTCATAGCACTTGGGTTATTTGTTCAGTTTCTGCAAAATTCGATACAGCATTTCAAAAGTCCAAGTTTTAGACGTAACAATTTCAGTGGCCTATCTCTTTATAAATCAGCAACTTGATGTTTTGCAACGTAACAATTAAACAAATGCCCCCTCCTCGTCCACTTTTTTTTACTATTTTTGAATACCATTCATTGCCTATGAGATTCAGATTTCTATTGCTCGTTTGTGCGTCTTCTCTGTCCATCGCCTGCTCCGACCGGGATGCCAGCAAGTCCCTTTCCGAAGCGGAATTATTTATGCCGGAACATCCGGACAGCGCTTTGGCTGTCCTCGACAGATTGTCCCCCGATTGCTTCTCTCCACGCAACAAAGCTCGATACAGCCTTCTCTCAAGCATGGCTTTGGACAAGAACTATATTGACATCACGGATGACTCCCTGATTATCAATGCCGTTAACTATTATGCGAAACAAGATGGTTGCAAAGAGCGAATGTTGTCGCTTTACTATCACGGCCTTGTCTTGAAGAATGCAAAGGCATACACAAAAGCCATGCTCGAACTGGAAAAAGCCGAACGTCTCGCTGAACAAAGGCAGGATTCCTATCAGCTCGGGCTGATTCATCGAAACAAAGCCGACATCTATAATGCATGCAACAACATTCCCGCTGCTGTTTCTTCTTTGCAGGAGGCTGTCGACTGTTTCGCTTCTTATGACAAAAAAGAATACTATGCCTATGCGAAACTATCGCTGGCCATTGCCCTTCTTAACAACAAACAGTTTCAAGAGGCATTACAATGTATTCAAGAGGCTCGAAACGATTCGGATTCAGAAAACTATCAACACCAGTGCGACCTTGTAGAAGCAGATATCCTTACGGAACTCGGCTCTGACAACGAAAGGGCCCTTCATTTATTCAAGAGTCTGCCTGCAGCAACACTGGGAAATATGGACTGGGCATATGGGGCCATCCTTCACGAACGGAGGGGTGATCATCATCTCGCTGATATCTGGCTTGATGCTGCTTACGGGTTATGTTCGGATGCAGCCGATTCGGCCACCATCCATTATATGGAATCCCACATCCGTATCATGCGAGGAGATGTTGAAGAAGCGCTCCGGCTACAAAGCCGCGCCACAAGTGTCCAGGATTCACTGACCCGAGTCATTCTGCAGGAATCTCTCAACAGCGCCCAAAAAGAGTATTACAAACATGAAGCAGACCTACATAGGGAAGCGACAAACAGGCTACGTATTACGCTGCTATCCAGTATCTTGACAGCCATTCTACTGATCCTTTTCTTGAGCGCTCTCCTTATCATCAATAAGCAACGAAAGGACCAGTTTATCAAGGAAATGATGGCCGAGAATGCTATTCGAGGGGATAATTCCCCGAATGCCGCACTTGTCGGAGCCCTCTTCACCGAGCGATTCGAACATTTGAATCAACTGACCGACATCTATTTTAAAGGGACCAGTGAAAAGCAAAAAGAGGATGCCTTTTCACAATATAAACGGGACCTCAACGCATTCGGGCACGATAAGCATCTTTTCGATTCCTTGGAAGAGCAATTGAATCAGTTCTGCGGCGACATCATGAAAAAACTCAAGGAACAAGTCCCTTCCATCAAGGGAGAAAAGCGCAAAATCATCGCCCTGTTCTTTGCCCAGGTGCCCTACAAAACCATCATGCTCATTTTCAACAAGAACTCCGTGGAAAGCCTTAGGATGATGCGCTCACGCTTCCGCAAAGAAATCGAGAGTGCAGACGCACCCGACAAAGATCTGTTCCTCTCCATGCTTTCAGTTAAAAATACGGCTGCCGGAAAACATTTTGAAGAATAAAAAACTGAACATTTCTTCACCAGCAGCCGTATGGGATAGCAAAAAACATGGGAATAATCTGATGGATTCTCTTCAGCCTCTGGTAAAGCTCATCCAATCCAAAAGATATTCCCATGTGCTATCCACATGGGAAACCTTACTGGACAGGGGACTAAAATTTACCAGATTTTGAAGAGCCTGCCGCAATAAGATTTCCGAAGAAATCAGTATTTCCGTGTATGTCACCGCAAAGATAATAACTTCCCTTCTTATTTACAAGAGACTGTGCGCTAGGCATCCAACACGGTATCGACACTTTATGTGTACATAGAAACTAGCCTCTTTGGTCGAAACCATGTTCACATGCAATCTAAAACTGCCAATTAAGGGGCTCTTCGCCGGTATGTGAACGAAAATCATGCACCATAAGCGAAAAACATGTACACATCCTGGATGAAGCAGGTCGGACAAAGTCGCCGGAGAGGCAGGGGGGGCGGAAGGGATGCGGGCGAGCGATAGGAGGGTGGGGAAGAAGCGGAGCCGAGGGAAGCGCCGAGCCCGGAGGGACGACGGCGTGTGTCTGAAGGACGTTACGAGAGCGAAACGGACGGCGCGAGCACCGCTCGAAGCCGGGAGTGAAGCGCTCGTAAAAGGACTGAGTTAGCCGTCGAGGCGCTCCCCGACGGCGCAGCCCCCGCCCGACGTGCGAGACCGCGCCCTTCCGCCCCCTGCCCGCAGGCGACAGTCAGTCGCCGAGGGTGGCGACCATGACGGCCTTGATGGTGTGCATGCGGTTCTCGGCCTCGTCGAAGACGATGCTCGCAGGGCTTTCGAAGACCTCTTCGGTCACCTCGATGCCGTCCAGTCCGAACTGCTCATGGACCTGGCGCCCCACCTGGGTCTCCAGGTTGTGGTAGGCCGGGAGGCAGTGCATGAATTTGCAGGAAGGGTTCCCCGTCGCTGCCATCAGCGCGGCGTTGACCTGGAACGGACGGAGCAGCGAGATGCGCTCCTTCCAGACCTCGGCGGGCTCACCCATGGACACCCACACATCCGTATAGAGGAAGTCGCAGCCCTTGACACCTTCAGCAGGATTGTCCGTAATGGTAATCCGGGCACCGGTCTCCGAGGCAATCTGACGGCACTTCTCCACCAGCTCCGCCGCCGGCTGCAGGGCCTTCGGCGCCACGATCCTCACATCCATCCCCATCTTCGCACCCCCGACCAGCAGGGAATTTCCCATATTGAAGCGCGCATCCCCGAGATAGGCGTAGGAGACCTCCTTCAAGGGCTTCCCGGCGTGCTCTTTCATCGTCAGGAAATCCGCCAGGATCTGCGTCGGATGGAACTCATTCGTGAGACCATTCCAGACAGGGACACCGGCATGGGCGGCGAGCTCCTCCACGATCGCCTGGCCGAAACCGCGGTACTCGATCCCGTCGTACATCCGCCCGAGCACCCGGGCCGTGTCCTTCATGGACTCCTTGATGCCGATCTGGGAGCCTGTCGGGCCAAGATAGGTCACATGGGCGCCCTGGTCATGGGCCGCCACTTCAAAGGCGCAGCGCGTACGCGTCGAGGTCTTCTCGAAAATCAGGGCGATGTTCTTCCCCTTCAGGTGCTGGACTTCCCGGCCGGCTTTCTTGTCCGCCTTCAGAGAGGCGGCGAGGTCCAACAGATATCCGATCTCTTCCGGAGTGAAGTCCAGAAGCTTGAGAAAATGACGATTCTTCAGTTCCATAATATGAGGATTAAGCGATAATTCGAGTTCCGCAGGAAGGATCGCCGAGCTGCCCCGCCTCCGTAATGACACACTGTCCGCCGCTGGCTTCGACAAAGCGGATGCCGGCGCGCACCTTCGGGGCCATGGACCCTTCTGTGAACATGCCCTCGGAAAGGTACTGCCGCGCCTCGGCGAGGGTCATCCCATCCAGGGCCCGCTCCTGGGGCGTCCGAAAATGGAGATAGACTTTCGGCACATCCGTCAGGATATAGAATTCGTCGGCCCGGAGTTCCACGGCGGCCAGGGCGCTGGCGAGGTCCTTGTCAATGACTGCCTCCACACCATGGTGCCCGTCCGCATCCCGGACCACCGGGATACCGCCGCCACCGACCGTGACCACGATACTCCCCTCCCGGGCGAGGCGCCCGACAAGGTCGATGTTCGCAATCCGGACCGGCTGCGGAGAAGGCACGACCTTCCGCCAGCCCCGACCCTGCGGGTCCTCCCGGAAGACCCCTTCCCGGCCTTCTGCGGACGGATAATAGGGGCCGACGGGCTTTGTGGGATGTTGAAACATCGGGTCGTCCGCGGCCACTTCCACCCGCGTCACGAGCGAAACGATCCGCCGCTCCACGCCGGCGCGCCGAAGCACCCGCTCCAGCGCCGTCTCTATCAAGTACGCAATCGACCCTTGCGTTTCCGCCCCGCAAAAGTCCATGGGCATGGCTTCCAGGCCGAAGACCTGGCGGCCGGCCTCCTGCCGGAGCAGGCCGTTCCCCACCTGGGGGCCATTGCCGTGGCCGATCACGAGGTCATATCCCCGCTTCAGCAGGGGGAGAAGGTTCTCACAGGTGCGCTCCACATTCTCCAACTGTTCGCGGAACGTTCCTTTCTGCCCCGCGCGCAGCAGGGCGTTGCCGCCAAAGGCGACCATGGCCAGTTTTTTCTCCATCAGTCTCTTCTTAAAGGAAGGGTTGAACACCTCAAAAGACCGCCCATCTTGGAAATCTCCCGGTAGGGAACGGTCTCCACCGTCATGCCCCAGACACGGCGCAGGTGGTCGTTAAGCCGGGTAAAATGCTCCTCGGTCACGACGACATCCTCGGAAATCGAGAACACGTTGGAATTCATGTAATACATTTCCTCGGTCGTCAGGCAGAAGACATTCTCCTTCCCGAAACGCTCGATCAGGTGCTCGGCATCCCGCGGATTCATGAAGCCCTGCTTGTAGATGATGGCTTTGTCCCGGCCCACCGGCATGAAGGTGCAGTCCAGGTGGAGGATGCCCTCATAGGGGTCCGTGTCGCTCTTTCGGAGGTTCAGGGGGATGATGGTCTTGTCCGGGAAAAGCATCCGCAGATAGTCCAGCGCCAGGCGGTTCGTCCGGGCGGTCTTCACCTGGCGGTAATCCGGGAAGTCGTACTGGCCCAGGAAGATGGTATCGTTGTACAGGACCACGTCGCCGCCTTCGACATGGACCGTCTCCGGCAGATTGTAGATGTGCTTGTAATGGATCTGTCCATAAATCCGCCAATAGGCGTCGATTTCCTCCTGGCGGTCCGGGATGATGTTCGAAACGATGATCTTGTCATCGATGACGAAGCCGACATCTCGGGAAAAGACCTGGTTGCAGTTTTCCACCAGTTCGGGCCGGTACACCTTGACACCGTACTTGAGAAGGACAGCCTCGAAGGCGCCCATCTCCCGGACGATGTCCCCTTCTTCGGGGTACACTCCGTTCAGGACGGACTCATAGGACTTGCTGTCGAACGTATCTTCCAGCGCAGGGGTCGGCCCGTTGGACCAGGGAAGGCCCAGGACAACTTCTCTCAGCCGGGACGTTTCATTCTGTATGTGAAGATCCATATCGTTATGCTTTATTTGATTCTGTCTGTGTAAGATAAATGCCCACAAGGCCGACGGCCAGGCCGGCCCATTGCAGGAGTGCGAGCCGCTCATCCCCGAAGAGGAAAGACAGCACGGCGGTGACCAGCGGCACCACGGCCAGAAAGACGCTGGTATGGGCTACGCCCAGCCGCGCGATGGCATAGGCCCAGAAAGTGAATGCCGTCGCCGAGCAGAGCAGCGCCAGCGCCAGGGTCGGATAAACGACCTTCCAACTCAAATAGAGCGACGCGTCAAAATAGGCCATGCCCTTACTCAGGAACAGCGGCAGGAAGAGGACGGCCCCGAGGAGGAACTGGTACATGACAATCACCGAGGGGGCATATGTCGACGAAAGGGACTTCGTGAAAGCAATCTGGCTCACTTCCGAGATGACGGCGAGGAAAAGCACCGCCACACCCGCCCAGAACCAGGGCCCCGTCTCCGTCCGGGTCCATGTCACCAGAAACAGTCCGGCGAGGGTCACGAAGACGCCCAGGATATTGAGCCGTGAGAAATGCTCCTTGAAAATCAGCATCCCGGCGCCCATGGCAAAGAGCGGATTCGTCGCAACGATGAGCGAAGTAATCGTCGGGGACTGTGTCAGCTGAAGGCCGTAGGTTTCACAGATAAAATACACCAGCGGCATGCAGAGGGCCAGCAGGAGGAACTTCCCGATATCCTTTTTCCGCATGCGCATGTCCAGGCGCGCCGCCTTGTTCAGTACCAGCAGAAGCACCCCCGCGAGCAAGGTCCTCACCGGCACGAAAAACTCCACTGGAATCCCCGCATCCAACAGCCGGTCCGACCAGATATAAGACATCCCCCAGAGAAGGACTGTTCCGCTTGCGGCAAGATAGGCTGTGGCTTTCGTTTTCATATAAATCAGAAGTAACTCCGCTGAAAAGGCTTACAAAATTACATGATTTCTTTCAAAAGAGCAATAAAAAAGAATTTCCCCTCCGCGGATTTCACAATCGGCCGAGGGGATTATGTTGTAGGTATCATTATTTATGTCCGAAACACTTTATTGCCAACTTCGTGCCAAACTTTCCGGACCGGCCCATTTTTTTTATTGGGCGGCGCCGGCGGCGAGGTCCAGGATTTCGGACGTGATCTTCTGCTGGCGGGATTTGTTGTAGAGGAGCGTCAGTTCCTGGAGCAGCTGCTCCCCGTTGTCCGTCGCCATCTGCATCGCCACGGTCCGGGCGGCATGCTCCGCGGCGGCGCTGTCCAGCAGGGCCGTGTACAGGCGCAGGTCCACTACCTTCGGATAGAGCTCCGCAAGCAGGGCCGCGGGATCCGGTTCCAGGATATAGTCCGTTTCCTCCGGAGCGGCTTCCGCCGGGTCGAGGGAGGCCGGGAGGAAGGTCTCTGTGACCGTCGACTGCCGGGCTGTGGAAAAGAAATGGTTGTACACGAGGAGCACCTTGCCGACCTTGCCCTGAGAGAATGCCTCCCGGAAACGCCCGGACAAACTGGCGGCTGCAGCATAGGAGGGATGCTCAGACAGATGGTTGAGATCCTCCGGGGAAGGATAACCGGCCTTTCGGAGGGCATCGGCGACCTTGCGGCCGATACTGTACACCGTCGCACCGGGATACTCCGCCAACAGCTGCTTCACTCTCCGGATGACATTGGCATTGAAGGCCCCGCAAAGGGAGGAATTGGAGGAAATGGCCACGATGACGACCGCATCCGTCTCGCCCGCCGTCCCATAGCCCGGAAGGCCGCTCACCCCGGGAGCGGAAAGCAGACGGGAAAGGATGCCCTGGAGCCGGTCGGAATACGGACGCATGGACTCAATCGCCGCCTGGGCCTTGCGCAGCTTGGCCGAAGAGACGAGTTTCATCGCCGAAGTGATCTTCAGCGTACTCTGGACGGAGGCGATGCGTCCCTTGATTTCCTTCAGCGTGGGCATGGGCTATACAAGGGTTCGGATTACATCGGCCGCGACGCTTTCAATCACGGCGCCGATCTCTTCTGTCATCTTTCCCTGCCCGAGGGGATCCAGCACGTCGCTGCGGTGTTCGGCCTCCATCCGCTCCAGGAAGCGTTTCTGGAAGGTCCGGACTTCCTCCACCGGAATCTCCCGCATCAGCGCATGCGTCCCACAGTAAAGGATGGCCACCTGCTCCCCGACGCCCATCGGGCTGTACTGGGGCTGGATCAGGAGCTGGGCGGATTTCCGGCCCTTGTCGAGGGTCCTCTCCGTCACCTTGTCCATGTCGGAAGAGAATTTGGAGAACGCCTCCAGCTCCGCGTACTGGGCCTGGTCGATTTTCAGGGTCCCGGCCACTTTCTTCATGGACTTGATCTGGGCGCTGCCGCCGACACGGGACACCGAGATGCCGACATTGATGGCCGGACGGACGCCCTGGTTGAACAGGCCCGACTCCAGATAGATCTGGCCGTCGGTAATGGAGATGACATTGGTCGGGATGTAGGCGGAGACGTCACCGGCCTGGGTCTCGATAATGGGGAGGGCCGTCAGCGAACCGCCGCCGCGGACCTTTCCCCGAAGGCTCTCCGGAAGGTCGTTCATCTTCTCGGCAACCTCCTGCTGATCAATGATTTTCGCAGCACGTTCCAGCAGGCGGGAATGGAGATAGAAGATATCGCCCGGATAGGCTTCACGGCCGGAAGGACGGCGCAGGATCAGCGACACTTCCCGGTAGGCGACCGCCTGCTTCGACAAGTCGTCATATACGACGAGGGCATGGCGGCCGGTGTCGCGGAAATATTCGCCGATGGCCGCACCGGCAAAGGGCGCGAAATACTGCAGGGCCGCCGGATCGGCCGCCGTTGCGGCGACCACCGTCGTATAGTCCATGGCCCCGTGCTCCCGGAGGGTCTTGACGATGCTGGCCACGGTGGAGCCTTTCTGGCCGATGGCCACATAAATGCAATGGACCGGCTTTCCGGCGAGGAATTCGCTGCGCTGGTTGATGATGGTGTCGATGGCAATCGCGGTCTTTCCGGTCTGGCGGTCGCCGATGATCAGTTCCCGCTGGCCGCGGCCGATGGGAATCATCGCGTCGATGGCCTTGAGTCCCGTCTGCAGCGGCTCATTGACCGGCTGGCGGAAAATCACCCCCGGGGCCTTCCGTTCCAGCGGCATGTCCACCTTCTCTCCCTCGATGGGGCCGAGACCGTCTAGCGGATTGCCGAGCGGATCCACGACACGCCCCGTCAGGGCGTCACTGACCCCGATGGAGGCGATGCGCCGGGTCCGGCGGACGACCATTCCTTCCTTCACCTGATCCGTCGGGCCCATCAGGACGGCGCCCACATTGTCCGTCTCCAGGTTCATCACCACGGCCATGACGCCGTTGCCGCAGTCCAGCAGTTCTCCGGCTTCGGCATGGTCCAGTCCATAGATGCGGACCACCCCGTCCGAGACCTGGAGCGCCTTGCCGATTTCCTCGAACTGGAGCGCGGTGTTCATGTCCTTGAGCTGGGAGAGCAGGATGTCGCTCACCTCGCTGGGTTTGAGTGTTGTTGCCATTATATAATCCTTCTATTCCATTCGATGAATTGTTCCCGGACACGCTCCAGCTGACGAGAGACGCTGGCATCCAGGAGATAATCGTCTATGTCGAAAACGAAACCGCCGACGAGCGAGGGGTCCACGTCCACTTCGATGACGACATCGTCTCCGGTCTTCTGCCGTACCAGGGCCCTGAGCCGCTGGAGCAGCCGCTCGGAAGGTTCCCGGACCACCGTCAGGTGGGCTTTCCGGACGCCGATGCTCCGCCGGTAGAGGTCCACGAAATCGCGGAGAATGTCCTGGACAAGGGCCATCCGGCCAGAGCGGTTCAAAAGCGTCAGAAAGCGGCTCATCTCCGGCGAGACCCGTCCGCCGAGGGCCGTCTGCAGGAGTTTTTTCTTGTCGAAAGGGGTGACGACGTCATCCGCCGCCTCCACCATCCGGCGCAGCTGGGGAAGGGCGTGCAGCTGAGCGACGAGCGCCTCCGCCTCCGAACAGACGATGTCCCCATGTCCGGTCTCCCGGACATATTTCACCAGCGCCGTGGCGTATCGCGTTATGATGATGCTGCGGTTCAAGACTTCAGCGGGACTTGGGCGGCCTCATCCAGGAGTTTATCCAGATAAGCGCGCTGGGACGATTCGTCGGACAATTCGTGACGAAGGACCTTCTCCGCCACCTGGACACTCACGAGCGCCACCTCTTTCCGCACGTCACGCAGGGCGCTCTCCTTTTCCGCCGCAATCTGGACCTTGGCCTCGGCGAGGATTTTATCCGCCTCCGCACGGGCGTCCGCCTTGGCCTGGGCAATGATCTTGCTGCGGGTCTCGGAAGCTTCCCGGAGCAGCTCAGCCTGGGTACGCCGGGCTTCGGCGAGGGCCGCTTCCTGCTCGGCGGCGAAGGTCTTCATGCGGGCTTCGATTTCGCGTGCATCCGCGATGGAGCGGTCAATCCGTTCCTGACGCTTTGCCACCATGTTCGTAAGGAGCGGAAAACCGAACTTCGCCAGGATGAAGAACACGATGGCGAAGATCAGGGTCATCCAGAACAGGAGGCCGAAATCGGGAGTGATCAGAGACATACGCTATTTGCCGATCAGGCAGACAAGAATGGCGAACAGGCAGGCGCCTTCGACAAGGGCGCCGATGATGATGGCGGTCAGCCGGTAATGGTCCGCTTTCTCGGGCTGGCGGGCACCGGCCTCCAGGGCCGCTTTACCGATGTTGCCGATACCGATGGCCGCGGCGATGGCCGCGATGGCGGCGCCGAGGGCGGCGCCGGCTTTTCCGAAGGCTGCGCCTGCGGCAGATTGGAGAATCAGAGTGGAAAGTAACATAAGCTATGGTTTTTTAGTTTGTTCTTCTTGCTCGGGATGCTGCCGGCTCAGTCCGATGAAGACCGAGGAGAGCATCGTAAAAATATAGGCCTGGAGAAAGGCGACCAGACATTCGATCAGGTCCATGAAGACCCCGAAGACGACGGCAATCACCGTCAGTCCCGCATTCATCGCCGCCCCGAGTTCCGCCGTCAGGAAAATCACGGCCACCACCCCGAGAATCATCATGTGCCCCGCCAGGATGTTGGCGAAAAGCCGGATCATCAGGGAAAAAGGCTTGGTAAACAGGCCGATGATCTCGATGAGCGGCATCAGCGGGACGGCCTTCAGGAACAGGGGCACATCCGGCCAGAAGATGTCTTTGTAATAGTGTTTGTTGCCGAACAGGTTGACGGCGAGGAAAGTGAACAGCGCCAGGGCGAAGGTCACGGCGATGTTGCCGGTGATGTTGGCTCCGCCCGGAAAGAACGGGACGATGCCGAGGAGGTTGTTGACAAAAATGAAGAAAAAGGCCGTCAGCAGATAGGGGCTGTAGCGCTTGTAATCCGGCCCCACACAGGGTTTGATGATGTCATCTTCGACCATCATCACCAGCATTTCCACCAGACCGGTAAAGCCGCCCGGCGCTTCTTCGCGGGCATCATGCCGGCGATACCAGCGGACGCCAAGGAGCACGAGCAGTACCAGGACGAAGGAGTTGAACATCAGTCCGGCGACATTCTTCGTGATGCTGATATCCAAAGGGCGGATGTCCCCCTTGGGGGTGTGCTCCATGACTTTTCCTTCATGGGCGGCTCCCTTCGGGGCGATGAAAAAGCCCTCGAACTCCTCCCCTTCTTCCAGATGCTTCGACGAGAAGCAGTGCCAGCCGCTTTGTCGGCTATAGACGATGACGGGCAGCGGAACGGAAACCGGGTGGCCTTTCACCGTCGTGATATGCCACTCATAGGAATCCATGACATGGCCATAGAGGTATTCGTCCATGTCCAGGGGCTCGGCCGCAAGGGGATGGAAAAGCAGCAGAAGCGATATGAAAGAGAGCAGTCTCATTTCAGCTCAGCGCATACCGTCACCTGATTCTGAAACACCTCCACAAATCCTCCCTTCACAGGAAGATGCCGATCTTCCATTCCGTCTCCGTAGACGATTTCCCCTTCGGTGAGGGCCGTCACCAGCGGGGCATGGTCCTTCAGGACCACAAAAGGGCCGGCGACGCCCGGAAGCGCCACGCGGGAAACCGTCTCCGTGGCCACCGTTCCTTCCGGACTCAGGATATGAAGGCGGATGGACATCACTGGGCGGCGGCTACCAGGGCCTCGCCCTTGGCAATGGCCTCTTCGATGGTTCCGACATTGAGGAAGGCCTGTTCGGGAATCTCGTCCACCTCGCCGTCCAGGATCATCCGGAAGCCTTTGATGGTCTCTTCCAGCGGCACCATGACTCCGGGCACGCCGGTGAACTGCTCCGCCACGAAGAAGGGCTGCGAAAGGAAACGCTGGACCCTCCGGGCGCGATGGACCGTCAGCTTGTCCTCGTCGGAGAGTTCGTCCATGCCGAGGATGGCAATGATATCCTGCAATTCCTTGTTCCGCTGGAGGATCTGTTTTACGCGCTGGGCGGTCTGGTAGTGATCCTCGCCCACGATGTTCGGGTCCAGGATGCGGGAGGTGGATTCGAGCGGATCTACGGCGGGATAGATGCCGAGTTCCGCAATCTTGCGGCTCAGCACCGTCGTCGCATCCAGATGGGAAAAGGTCGTCGCCGGCGCCGGGTCCGTCAGGTCGTCCGCCGGCACATAGACCGCCTGGACAGAAGTGATGGAACCGTTGCGGGTCGAAGTGATGCGCTCCTGCATCTGGCCCATTTCCGTCGCCAGGGTAGGCTGGTAGCCCACGGCGGACGGCATCCGGCCGAGCAGGGCGGACACCTCACTGCCCGCCTGGGTGAAACGGAAGATGTTGTCAATGAAAAAGAGGATGTCCCGGGGGCCGTCGCCCGAATCGCTGTCCCGGAAGGATTCGGCAAGGGTCAGTCCGCTCAGGGCCACGCTGGAACGCGCGCCCGGCGGCTCGTTCATCTGGCCGAAGACCATGGATACCTGGGATTTCGACAGCTCATCCTTATCCACCAGCGAGAGGTCCCATTTCCCCTGTTCCATCGCCTTGTTGAAGGCTTCTCCATAACGGATGACGTTCGATTCGATCATCTCCCGGAGGAGGTCGTTTCCCTCGCGGGTCCGCTCGCCGACACCGGCAAAGATGGAAAAGCCGTTATGGGCCTTGGCGATGTTGTTGATCAGTTCCTTGATAAGGACGGTCTTGCCCACGCCGGCGCCGCCGAAAAGGCCGATCTTCCCGCCTTTCAGGTACGGCTCCAACAGGTCGATGACCTTGATACCGGTCAGAAGGACCTCCTGCGAGGTCGTCAGGTCCTCGAATTTCGGCGGCTCGCGGTGGATGGGGAGCGCACCCTCAGAAGAGAATCCTTCCATGCCATCGATGGCCTCTCCGGTCACGTTCATCACGCGCCCCCGGATCTGCGCCCCGACGGGCATCGCAATCGGGCGGAAGGTATTGACCGCCTCCAGCCCCCGGCTCAGTCCGTCCGTGGAGTCCATGGCGATACAGCGGACCGTATCTTCGCCGATATGCTGCTGGACCTCGACAATGAGTTCCCCGCCCCCCGGACGGCAGATCCTCAGCGCATCATGGATCCGCGGAAGCTCCACTTCCGCACTGCGCTGGGCGATATTGAAATGTACATCTACGACCGGTCCGACGACCTGCGCGACGTGTCCTACACTGTTTGGCATGCTTGCGTTTTTTCGGTATCTACAAAGATATGAAAAACTTTGCGAAATCCCGCATGCCTGCCCCTTAGAACTGCATCGACAGCCCCGTCCCCGTAAAAGAAAGCGCGAAGCGCTCGCAGCCCTTGTGCCCGATCACCGCCAGGGTCAGGAGGAAATGTCGTATCGCATCTCACCTCCAGCGTAACCAAGCCAAAGAGCCGGAAGAATCCATAGAGCCCCCCCTGCCAGGCCATCTTTACGGGCACGTTTCCGGCCGTTTTCCTGCCCGAAGGCGTGGTTTTGGCTCGCCGGGGCAGGTTTTGGAGCATTTTCCTGCCCGGACGATGCCATGGGCGGGGAGAAAGCGGAGCCGAGGGAAGCGCAGGAACGGCAGGACCTGCGATTCGGAGAGAAAGGAGGATTACTGAGGCAGCTGGGCGCCGTAACCTTTTACCTTTCCGAAGAGGTCACTGGCCTTCTCCCAAGGGTACTTGTTGCAGTACATCGACGGACGGATGATTTCGCTTCCCTGCTGGTTCAGCCCGAACAGGCGGTTGACCTGGTTGGCAGCCGAATTGGCGTTGTAGCTCTGGGAGCGGATGATTTTCAGGTTCATGAAGCCGTCCAGGTAAGGCTGGTCGATGGCCTCGATGAACGCCTTCTCGCTGGCGGGGAGATCCTTGTTGCCCTCATACTTGGGACCGATCTGCTCGGCCTCCTCGATGCGGGCGGCAGGCACGGAGATGGTCGCGGCGCCCATGGACGCAAGCTCGAGGTCCCGGCGGTTGGCGAAGAAATAATTGTCGTAGAGGTTGCTGATCTTGGCGGCCTCCATCTGCTTGTTGGACTCGTAATAGACCCGCTCCACGCCGCAGTTGCTGTTGCAGCCGAAGATGTTGTGATGGACATCGATCGTGCGGATGCCGTTCATGAAACGGAAGCCCTGGCCCATGTCCTCGAAGCCCTTGGTGCGGGTCCAGGTGAAAAGGACCGTGTTGTGGTGGAAATCCAGGGAGACTTTATCGATATCGGCATCCTTGACGTTGCCTCTCACCTGGCAGGAGGCATAGCGGCAGGCGACGAAAACGTTGTTGCAGATTTCCATATGGCCCTTGCCCATGAGCGCGGAGATCCCGTAGTCACGGCAGTTGACAAAGACGCAGTTGGAGATGCGGACATTACCTTCGACATCCATGTGAAGCGCATATTCATCCCCGCTGGAAAAGCCCACGATCGGGCACTGCGGACTGGCATCCGGCTCCAGGAAACGACCTGTCAGCACACCCTCGTTGGGCGTTCCAGTGATTTCCAGGTCCACATTGGCGACGCAGTAACGGTTGTTCTCGCCGAGGTCGAAGACAAAGCCGTCCACCACGACATTACCCACAGGACCGGCATAGCCGTAGGGGCGGCGGGCGTTGAAGTTGAACAGCGGCGCGATGAATTTCTGGTCATAGGGCTGGATCTTCGTCACATGCTTGATGACATCCCGCTCGCTGAAATCGGGGGAATAACCACCGTAGATACTGATGAACTTGCCCATCTCGGACGCCTGGGTGGCACTGCCGAATTTCCCGCACTCGATGTATCCACGGTCCATACTTCCCAGATAATTGCCTTCGGCAACGAGGATCTGGTCGTTCTCCTCCGCAGCGGCGATGGCTTTCTGAAGGTCCTTCATGGCTGTGGACGGGCTCAGTCCGTCGGCACGGGCGGAACCGGTCGATATGCTGACATAGAGGGTCTTGCCGGCGACTACCCGGGAAGCCGCTTCGGCCTGGGCCGCCGACGCTTTCTCTTGATTGAGGTGCTGGGCACCTTGCTGGATACCCTTCCGGGCCTCATTCTGCAGCGCTCCGGTCGCCTTGTTCCCGAGCGAGCGGAGAAGCGAATTGAGCTGCGCGGAGGCCGGCTGCAGCGACAGCAGCATCAGCGCTGCGGCAAGAAGAATGGATACTCTTTTCATAGCAGATATGGATTAAGGTTAACAATGCATGTGGGTTCAATGGGTAAAGATAGCAATTTTTGCGGTAGTAGTGCACGGTATGGTCAGAAAAAAGCGCCGCAGATGTCTGCGACGCCTTTGGAATCTTTTTGCCGGAATAGGGCTTAGCGAAGCTTGGCATAGCCGTAACGGGCCTCGTCCTCGAGTTCGATCTCGATGCGCATGAGGCGGTTGTACTTCGCGATGCGGTCGGTACGGCTCAGCGATCCGGTCTTGATCTGGCCGCTGTTGGTCGCGACGGCGATGTCGGCGATGGTGGTGTCCTCGGTCTCACCGGAGCGGTGGGAGGTGACGGTCGTGTAGCCGTGACGGTGGGCCATCTCGATGGCATCCAGGGTCTCGGTCAGGGAGCCGATCTGGTTCACCTTGATGAGGATGGAGGTGCCGGCGCCCATTTCAATACCCTTCTGGAGGTATTTCACGGT
>JAEEGL013996151.1_pt1 | contig 16014 bp, 18 predicted proteins | sample 9134231 | NCBI WGS metagenome assembly JAEEGL01 (sample SAMN16246548, study PRJNA631951) | gut metagenome | biome: gut microbiome; feature: rumen; material: fiber-attached | host: Bos | place: Iran: Karaj | collected 2018-10 | reverse complement strand
CCAGAAAACTCCCATTGCACTGGAGATTAACGGAACCAGGCATAACCTGGAAGTGAAGTCCTATCAGGGCCTTTTTGAGACGCTCCTGAAGGTGCAGTCAGTAAGGGATACCAATACCGTAAGGGAATGGATCGGCGAATGGAAGCTTCGCGGCAATAAAAACATTTCCTTCAGTGACGGCCCCGGCAAACTGGACGCATTATATTTGGATAAGTTAAAGACGTCCGTAAACATTCAGGCAAATAATGAAGTCATTATCATGGCATTCCTCGATTTGATTGAATTCTGTAAGCTGCAGGACATTTATCTTGTATATTTTGCTCCGACAAAATAAAAAGAAATTGCCCCTTTGGAAGAAGTTTCCATTGGGGCATTTTTGATGGAAATCATACATATAAGAATAAATAAATGCCCGGAGGTGAAAAATGAACGTAGGTGATTTTGATTTTTGGCATAATTTGGAAAGAATTCCCAGGGAAAAAGATACCATGCACAAAATGTTCAAATTTTACATGGAAACGATGGAAAGTAAGCCAAATCCTCCAATTTATTACGGAGACCTTGATCCTGACCGGATGAAAAAAGAACATCTTGAACCGATCATTGACGTTACTAACTACTATTTCCCGGAACGGTCTGAAATTCCAATCAATTATTGTATTGTGAAAATGGACAGGGAATACGCTGAAATTCCCATCAGGGATGAAAGGGAATATCCTTTTCCAAAACCAATTTTTCTTGAAAAAATCTGGTATCATAAAGATATCACGAAAAATGATTTTTTGTCCCTTGCCATAAATCCAGAAGATTTTCCGATGTTAAATCTTTCCAAAACGGCAGACGTTGCGGAACTCATGAAAAATCCGCCTTATGATCACCTTGACGTCTCTTCCTGTCGTTTCATTGTTTCTTATTCTCAGAAAACCTCGGAAAGATACGTTGATCTCGTAAGTCCAAGGGGAGACATTGCATTTGGAATTCCTTATTGCCTGGAAAAGGAATCGGAGCTTGAAAGGGAGCTGGAACGGTACGTAAGGACGGAAAGGCCCAAGCCCAGAAGAATGGATTACGTGTTACGGCTGGAAAGGGATCTTCATCTTACCGGATTAGAACAGGAGAATGAACAGGACATGGAAATGGATGATGACATGTATTTCTAATCCGAAGGAAAAGGCAGGAATTGTTTCCTGTCTTTTTTTATGCGAAAAATGGTAAATTTTTACATGATTTTGAGAATGCTTTTGTCATATATGGATGTAAAAGAAAAAAAAACATTAAAGATTCCCTGGAGGAAAAAAGATGAACTTATACATGATCAAAACGGAAAAAGGATATGCTGCATCCGATGGCAAAAAGATGTATTTCGCGGACAGAAGCCTTAACCTTGCTCAGGAAGGCCTTCTTATGAACGTGGAAATAAAAAGGGATAAGGAGACTTATGCCTTCGTTACCGGAGACGTAACGGTTCCTGACGCCGCATTTGACAAAGAAGCGTTATTAAATTATTTTAAGGACGTTTTTCAGCCAAAGGATCATGAATCCCTGAAAAGAAATCTTTCAGATTATTCCATCCGTTTATTTGAGAAAAACGGGGCAGCTTATGCCTGTTGCTATGGAATTCTCCATCATGATGGATCTCTTATCGGATTTTCCAATTTCCGCATGCTTTGTCAGATTGCCGGAAAGATCGTCGAGATCATGAACATGGATGATACCTGGCTTTATCATAAGGAATATGATCGCATCATTCAGGTTTACAGGCCTTTATTGAATGGTTCCGGAATGGAATATGCTGCGATCGTTGCCTTGAGTCTGGAAAAGGAATATGGTTTTTCCCTTACTTTGGAATCCATTTATCCTGCCATTTTGAATAACTTTAATTGTTCCTGGAAGGAAAACATTGAGGTTTATAAGACGGAATATGGCATCATTGGATGGGAAAAGGCTGACAGATGCATTATTTTTAATGGCCATCGAATGATATTCCCCGGATTTTCCACGAATGCATTTGAAATCTGCCAGAGAATCCAGGTAAACGTGGAAGACATTAAGAAGTTTTATCTGGAGAATAACGTAACGGCTGCAGATTATTGGAATATGGAAGATCACGTTCTGGAATATACTGCAGAACTGTTTAACAGAAAATTTACTGCCAAGGTTCTTAATCCGAATACATTTGCAAAGGCAACAGATGATGAGAAAAAGGAAGTGGCAGAAAGTCTTGAAAATCTCGATAAGCAGGTAAAGACCATTGCAAAGTATTGCAATAAGAATAACGTGTCTGAACTTGCAAAGCTCAGTAAGAGACATTTGCTTGGACTTTCCGGTAGCAGCATCTATCCCTGGAGGTAATTCATGGCAATTACGAAGGAGCTGAAAGAGATCATTTTGAAAAAATGTGATGATCGAGAAAAACAGGGACATGATTTTTTAACCGATTCTGACGTAATGGATGTTCTGGAGGAATGTCACAGACGTAAAATTCCAGTCTCAAGAAAAGACTTAAAACAACTTGGAATGGATTAAATCAGCCTACCTCACAAAACCTTTCATATATTTCCTCTCTTTTTAAGAAATGCCGGCCATTTTTGACCGGTGTTTCTTATTTTTTAGAAATCATGTGAACGTAAAAAATAAAAAATGTACGTAAAAAAGAATATGTAAAAAATGCAGAAGAAATGATCAGGGGAAAATAAAGAAAGTTTTGAGAAAAGTGTATATATACTTATTAGCCTTTTAATAAAATTTTCAATTTTTGCATATTTCTTTCAAATTAAAAAATCTTTCAAAATTTGAAAAATCTTTTCAATTTTTAGGTTTTTGGGGTGCAAGGAATAATAAGTATATACACCTGACGTATTTTTGTCTTTTCTTTCTTATGAAAAAATCTCTTCTGATTCCGTCTGTTTTCTTTCCATTTTTCTTTTTCTTTTTCCATGACTTTCCATATCCTTTTTTGAAAATATTTTGGACATAAAGAGATAAGAAAACCTACGTAAGGAGAGAGGATTATGAAAGTAATGGAACGACTTGCAGGAATGTCGGATGAAGAATATGAAAAGGAAATGGCTCTTTATCAGCATCCGCTTTTAATAGACGGAACAAGATATTTATTTAAGGAAAATCCGTTTGTTTATGCAAAGGAAAGATCTGAGGATTATTATCCGGAGAAAGTGGAACAAAAAGCAATGGACTTATATTACTTAAGCGGGGTATCCAGAAAGAATCTTTCTTATGAAGACTGTCATGATCAGGCAAAAGGTTTAATTTCCATTGACGTCTTAAGGAATCCGGAATTTAAGAAGGATTTGCTTTCCAATCTGGAATGGATCAAGGACGTAAAACAATTTCAGGAGCCTGAGAAAGAAAAGGAAGGGGAATTGGATCGTTGAAGCCCAGAAATCAATATGGATTTTATGAAGAAGACGTGGAAAGAAATACTTTGGTAAAAAAACTTGGAGGTTTGCTGCCGGCAATAGATCCACGGATTGAATGGGTGGATTACGTACCTGGACAGGCAGTAAAGACCAATACGCCGTTAGTCGTTGTAGGATATGCGGATAAAGTAAGATACGTAGACGTAAAGGGGTTATCCCCTTTTAAGATGATCAATGAGGTCATGAATGCTTTAGATGATTATCATCCGCAGGTTCAGTTTTTAAGTGAAAGAAAGCTTGTCGTCATTGAAGATGATCTGGAACGACTTGCGATGGACAGAATGGAGGTTACGGATGAAGCCTTAAGAATTTTGTCAAGGAAAACGGATTTTGATGGAAAAAAGAGATACCTTTTATCCAAATCCGATTGTTCCGGCGTAACAAAGAAAGCATCTGAGATGGAAATTCTGCCCATGTTTTTCCCGGATAAGGAAGTTTTGGCAGGTCGAAACGTCTTATCGGAATTTTTAAGACATAATCGTGCAACCTTTATGGATACGCAGATGTTAACGGACATGCTTCGTGAAAAAGAGAAGCTTAGAATCAGGGATTTGGAAGGATTTAGGGAGAAAAATGATCATCAGGAAGCTTCATTTTCTTCTCCTGGGGAAATGGCCCTTCAGGAACCTGAGGAAGAATTGGAATTGTAAAAAACAAAAAAACTAAAAAAGTTTCCTTTAAAAAAGGGGACTTTTTCCTTCCTTTTTTGAAATTTTGAAACATAAAAGAGAAAGGGCGTGAAATTCAAAGAAGGAGAAGGATATGAATTTTTTTATGAGTAACGTTCACGGAGACGCGGACGCTTACAGGGAAATGAAAAGAAGAATGGAGATCAGAAAGAATGATACCTTATATCTTTTAGGGGACGTTCTGGATGGGAATAATGGGGATCCCGGTGCCTGCATCGAGATTCTTGATGACGTTATGCAAAATGATAACGTAATTCTTCTCCTTGGGGATCATGAATATTTTCACGTAATGCATTACATTGCCAGAAAATCAAATTCAGAGGAAGACATCAATTATTTTTATAATAAGCTTTGTCATCTGGATTATACGGGAAAGCCATTACTTCGCTATTTTTCAAATAACATGAGTTCAAGGGAATATTCGAAGTACATGACTTATCTGACGGAATGTAGCATGTCAGAATTTTTGAAGATAGGAGATTTCTCCTTTTATCTGGTTCATTCTTCTCCCTGCAAGTGTAAGGAACCTGAACTTTGGCAGGAAGACATCATAAAAATACCAATGGACTTAAATAAGGATTATGCCCAGGACATTGATTCCGATCCGGACATGAAATCCTTCTTAAAAAAGGATCCGACCTTACGGGTTGGAAGAGCCATTACGATTGCCGGAGGAGAGCCGGTAAAGACGTATTTTGAGAAGGATGAGAAGCTCCTTGAGAGCATTCCAAAGGATTCCATTGGATTAAAGAAGCAAAAGATCATTGTAAAGGGAAATAAAGCGTTAATCAATTGTGGCTGGAGTGCCAGCGGAAAAAAGGTTTGCGTTGGTTGGGAGAGCGACCTCGCATGCCTTTATGCAGATGCAGCAGGATTTAACGTTTCATACCTTTCAGATGATTTTAATAAATAAAAAGGAGAAAAGAAGAATGGAACGAGAAATCAGCATCAGAAAGAAGTCCGGACACTTTGAGGAATGGCAACCCGAAAAGATTGAGAAAGCCATCAAAAAGAGTGCGGACAGGGTAGCCGTGACTCTTACTCCGCAGGAAGTCAGTACGGTCGTAGGCGTAGTAAAGGCTCGCGTGGAAGATTACATGGAGGAGCACGATACCGGAGTAGTCAGCGTGGAATACGTACACGGTTTTGTGGAAATGGCATTAAAGATGGTCAATAAGGACGTAGCAGAGTCCTATATGGATTATCGTAACTGGGTTAAAAAGGAAGCAGAGATGAATGCAAGCGTTTGGGAGGAATGCCAGGCCCTTCAGTTCATTGGCGATAAATCCAATGCCAATGCAGACAGTGCTATGGTTTCCACCAAGAGAGTAAAGAAACTGGATATCCTTGAAACCGCACAGTATAACAGGTATTTCCTCACCTCTGAGGAGCGTATTGCCGCTTCCGTGGGATATATCTACGTACATGACAAGGGAGCAAGACTTGATACGTCGAATTGTTGTCTTTTCGACATTAGGACGGTTTTGGAAGGCGGCTTTGAGATGGGTAACATGTGGTATAACGAGCCCAAGACTCTTGATACCGCATTTGACGTCATCGGTGACATCACGCTCATGGCTGCAAGCCAGCAATATGGCGGATTTACGCTTCCGGAGATTGACAGCGTACTTGAGAAATATGCGGAGAAATCCTTCCAGCGTTACTATAAGGAATACTTTGACATGCTTACAAGCGTATTTCCGGATGAACCTGGCGACATTGAAGGAATTGCAACGGAAAGAGCCACGGAAAAGGTTATTCGTGAGATGGAACAGGGCTTCCAGGGATGGGAGTATAAGTTTAACACTGTTGCTTCGTCCAGGGGAGATTATCCCTTCATTACCGTGACCTTTGGTCTTTGCAATACCATGTGGGGCAGGGAGCTTTGCAAGGCTGCACTTCGCGTGCGTAAGAATGGTCAGGGAAAGAAAGGTCATAAGAAACCGGTATTATTCCCGAAGCTGGTATTCCTTTATGATGAAAACCTTCATGGAAAGGGAATGCCTATGGAGGACGTATTTGAGGAAGGCATCAGATGCTCTTCCAAGTGCATGTATCCTGACTGGTTATCCTTAACTGGAGAAGGATACCTTCCGGAAATGTATCAGAAATACGGAAAGGCAATCTCTCCTATGGGATGTAGGGCTTTCCTTTCTCCTTGGTATGAAAAGGGCGGCATGCATCCTGCGGATGATAGCGATAAGCCGGTATTTATTGGAAGATTTAACATTGGCGTGGTAAGCCTTAATCTTCCCATGATCTATCGGAAGTCTGAAATGGATAACGCGGATTTCTATGAAACGCTGGATTATTATCTGGAGATGATCAGAAAACTGCATCTTCGTACTTATGAGCACTTGTCTCACATGAAGGCATCCATGAATACGCTTGGCTTTTGTGAGGGTGGATTCTATCGCGGACATCTGGACCTTAATGATTCCATTGCCCCTTGTCTGGAGGCTGCAACGGCATCCTTTGGCATTACGGCATTAAATGAGCTCCAGCAGATTCATAATCAGAAGAGTCTTGTGGAGGATGGTCAGTTTGCCATTGAGGTAATGCAGCACATTGTTGACAAGATCAACCAGTTCAAGGAAGAGGATGGAAAGTTATATGCCATCTATGGAACGCCTGCAGAGAGCCTGTGTTCCACGCAGATCAAGCAGTTCCGTAAGGAATATGGAGTAATTACCAACGTATCTGACAGAATGTACGTAAGTAACAGTTTCCATTGTCACGTAAGTGAGAACATTTCCCCGATCCAGAAACAGGATCTTGAAGGAAGGTTCTGGAATTACTTTAACGGTGGAAAGATTCAGTACGTAAGATATCCCATCTCCTATAATCTGGAAGCCATCAGGGTGCTTGTCAGAAGAGCCATGAAGAAAGGCTTCTATGAGGGAGTAAACCTGTCCCTGGCTTATTGTGACGACTGTGGTCATGAGGAACTGGAAATGGACGTTTGTCCCGTATGCGGTTCCAAAAACTTAACCAAGATCGACCGCATGAATGGTTACCTTGCTTATTCCAGGGTTCATGGAGATACTCGCCTTAACGAAGGTAAGATGGCTGAGATCGCAGAAAGAGTTTCCATGTGACGGCAATTCTCAAAACCATAAATATTTTTATCTCATGGGAATAAATTCTCTTGTCGGATAAAGATATTTGTACGTGATAAATAAAATGAAAATAGGGGATGTTCTTTTTATACAATTTTATTTGAAATAAGAAGGGCATTCCCTAGAGAAAGAAAAAGGAGAGATTACGGAAGAAATGAAAAAGAGACTTTTAGCAGTATTACTTGCAGTATGTCTGGTAATTCCGGGATGTGGCGGAAAGACGTCCCAGGAGGAATCATCACAGACAGTTTCAAGTTCTGAAGCCGGAGGAAAGACGGTAGTCCTTGACGGAAAGGAGATCAATCTGGAAGAGGATACCAAGAAACCTTCCGAGACGATCTACGTTGAGCAGGGAGATGATTATGACAATCTGATCAGTGCCATTAACCGGACCATGAATCAGGACAATCTGACAATGAGTTATGATTATCAGGGCATTTCCAGCGTTACCTTCAAGAAGACGAAGAATTTCCTTGAGATCAAAATGAAGGCAGAAAGCATGGAGTTTGTCATGGCTGGGGAAGTAAAGGAAGACGCAAAGGAAAGCGTTAAGTTTTATGTTTCCATTACGGCTCCGGATGAAACCGGAACAATTCAGTCCATGAAACAGATGGCAGTCATGGTACCTGATCAAGGTGAGGGTACCGGAGACCTTCTTTCTGACTTTAACATCAATACGGACGACCTGTTTGAGGGAAAAGGTAAGGAAGATTTTGAAATTACCAAGCAGCAGAACGGAGACATGACCACGTATGCCCTGAAATACGTTGGGGAAAACGCTGATAAATTAAATAATGCGGACGGTAATTACATGACTTGTGATGTTCGTGACGGATACGTGGAAAAGATCCTTGTTCTTTCACCGGAAGAGGCAGAGAGTGATAAGGAAACCATGCCCATTACTTTCTCCAGGGATAAGGTTGTCTTTGATGATTATAATGATGCCGATTATCAGGAAGTAAGCCAGGAAGAGATCGTATGGAGCTTGTTTGCCGGAATCATGAGCCTTGCGATGGGTTCTATGGAAGTAAATGGAGAAACGGTGGTTAATGAATAAAAAAGGGAGGATTTAAGTCGATGAGATACCATAACATTACGAAAGATGACATGAAAAACGGAGATGGTCTTAGGGTTGTTTTATGGGTATCCGGCTGCAGTCATTACTGTAAGGGATGTCAGAATCCCATCACCTGGGATCCCAATGACGGTTTGGAGTTCGATGAAGCGGCAAAAAATGAATTATTTGCCGAATTAGAGAAGGATTACGTATCAGGAATTACTTTCTCCGGGGGAGATCCCATGTACTGTTCCAATCAGGCACCGATCACGGCCCTGGCAAAGGAGATTAAGGAGAAGTTTCCCGATAAGACCATTTGGATGTACACGGGAGATTCCTGGGAAGATTTAAAGGATAGGGACATCGTAAATTATGTGGACGTAGTTGTGGAAGGGGAATATCAGGAAGAAAACAGGGATATAACGCTTCCTTGGAAGGGTTCCTCTAACCAGAGGGTGATCAACGTAAGGAAATCCCTGGAATATGATGAACCGGAGCTTTACGCATAAGGAAAACATGAGGGCAGAGGTGTTGTCTTTCTGCCCTTTTTCTTAAAAGGAGGAAAAACATGTCTCAATATTGTTCAAGAATTCACGTAAGACTGCAGAATAAAAAAGACTGGAAAAAAATTGAAGCCATTGATTTTTCAAAAATATCGGATGATTTTTCTTCCGACTGGCTGGATACGGATGATGATCTTGATTATATCATTTGGGGAGACTGTTCCCTTATGGAAGATGAACTTTATGACATTGCGGAGGTCATGACAAAAGCCCTGGGAGATAAGATTTTGATCATTGCGGATACCACGAACATTAACGTTGATCCTTATACTTACTGTGTTTATTCCGTAAATGGTACCGTTGCAAGTCATTATTTTACCCGAGGGAAGAAAGCAGAAATGTGGGAACATGCGGACATTGAGGATTTTAAGGAATGGTTTTCCTATGGAAAGTTTAAGTTTACGGATAAGGAAAAAGAACGTCTTAAGGAAAAATGGGATGTTTCATTATAAAATCAATGCGGAGGTTTCATTATATGACAAATAAGGAAAAAAAGAAATTGTCTTCAAGCCCTGACTTGCATGGAAAGGAATATGAAAAGGCACTTTTTAAGCTGTTTCGCAAGGAAATGGTAAACTATTTTCAGAAAAAGGGATATGAGATCCATAAACAGGATTTTCAGTGTAAACCCATTAAGAAAAAAGTTTATCAAAGTCACTGCGGAAACGTAACGAATCATGCAACAAAGATTACTTGGACACGATCCGATAACAATCTGTCCGTTACCTTATGTCTCAATGAGTTTGCGGCAAAGAGCAACCTGTACGCTGAAACTTCCCTTTTTAAGTACGCAAAAAGGTACAGTAATGATTTCTCAAGGTTTCTGAAGCAATTAAAGAAAAGTCTGAAAGAATGTCCTTATCAGGTGGCTGTATTTGATGTAAATCTTGGCGGACACTGCGGGGAAACGAGACAACCCGGGTTTGGGTGTATAAATCACTGTGGAAACCAAACTCCGTCAGTGGTAAGACATTGCCGTGACTATGAATACGAGAGGGATTAAAGCATGATATCTTTTACCAACAATTGTGACGGAGTCCATAATGATTCCCTGGACATCAGGTTTACGAAGGCATGCGATAATCACTGTGCATTTTGCTGTGAAAAGGACGGCATCCGGGAAAGACCCATGAACGTGGATGCCTTGATCCAGAGCACGATTTCATCAGGAAAAGGAACTGCCCTTGTTCTTGGAGGGGAACCTTTTTTGTTCCCGGATAAGCTTCTTTCCTATGTTTCAGGAATCAGACCATATTTTAAGGAGATATATGTCACGACGTCGCTTCCAAAGGAAGCATTTACGGAGGAAAATTATCCCCTGTTTTGTGAGATCATGGAAATGATTAACGGATTAAACGTATCCCTCCAGCATTATAAGTGGAAAAAGAACAATGAGATCCTTAAGGCTTCCTCAAATCATAACAGGTTTACTCTTCTTAAGGAAAAAATCCTGCCGAAATGGGCAGGAAAGGTCCGTGTGTCCATCAATTTGACGAAGGGCGGCATTGATAAGAAATGGAAGCTGAAGAAGTTCCTGAAAAAGTGTCAGAAAATTGGCGTAAGACACGTAAAGATCAATGAGCTCCAGGGATGTCCGGAGCTATACGTATCCTTTGAGGATATTTGCAGAAAGAAACTTCCGTCGCCATATGCCCACGGATGTCAGACGGAGATTCGGATGAAATGTGCAAAGAAGCTTCGGATCACGCTAAAACGGTGTTGTTTCATGGCGGAGGGGAGTAGGAAGGCAACGAAGGCTGACTTAAAAAAGCTCCGCTATAAAAAGAGGACGGGACTGTATGAGGCCGTGCAGACAGTTGCCTATGAGGATGCAATGCTTTCAAACGGCTGGATCACGGAAAATTAAGGGAGAGAAACACATGTATGGAGTCATTTTTGGAGACATTGCAGGAAAACCGTATGAAGGATATGGCAGAATGGAAGAAAGTCAGGTTTTCCGGAATAAAGACGTAAATGGAAATGAAATTCCTGATGAACATTCCTCCTTTACGGATGACACTGTTTTATCCATTGCCATAGCGGAATGTCTTTTACATTGTAAGGCCGTCTCAAAATTAAATGACATGGCATACGTAGAGACAATGACGCATAATTACCTTCAAAAGTGGGGAAATCAGTATCCTACCTTAGGATATGGTACTGGATTTTTAAATTGGTTGGATGAACCGGTTCCTTATGATTCCTGTGGAAATGGAGCTGCAATGAGGGTAAGTGCAGCGGGAATGATTGCAACTTCAAAGGAACAGGCAAGGAAATTAGGGGAAGCTGTAACTAAGGTAACGCATAATCATCCGGAAGGGATTAAAGGCGGCGTTTGTACTGCGGTATTAACTTACATGGCAGGAATGGGGACGTCAAAAGAAGAAATTCTTTATGAAGCCGGGAAATATTATGACATGAATTTTCATTTCTATGAAAGGAAAAAGGAACCGATGTCAGGAGACATCTGGTTATGTCAGGGTGCCGTACCGTTAGCCATTAAGGCTTTTTTGGAATCAGAAAGTTATGAAGACATGATCCGGAAACTCATTGCTTTTGGAGGGGATACGGATACGACTGCTGCCATAGCCGGTTCTTTTGGGGGATTATATTATAAGGTACCGGAACATTACGTGAAATACGTAAATAAGATCTTATTGAAAGACAGTAATCCAAATTGTCCGATCCCTCCCATCTTGGAATCTTTTCTTCTGGATGAGGACGTATATCCAAAGATTAGCCGTAACGGAAAATTGGCCGATAAACCCCTGGATTACGTTCCAAGGGAAGTTTATGAGGAACGGATGAAAGGAAAGGTTGCAATTCCAGTCATTGCCAAATTAAAGAATACGGAAGAGGACGTAAAAAAGGCAAAGAGCATTTTTCATAAGTTTTTTCAAAAGAAGGATGAATAATCCTTCTTTTTTCTCCCCAGGGAACGATTTTTTTGTATTTTTGATTTTATTTTTCACATAAAGAAGATAGGTAAAAATATTTGAGAGGAATGTTGCAGATGGACGTTAGAAGAAATAAAGAAGGTAAAATTTTATACGTAGATGCCTGGGAATTGGTGGAATGCTGTCTGCAGAACGGCATTTTTACCATGATCTCAAAAGATGGAGAAAGTTACATTCCGATTTATCGAAATGGCAGTGAAACGGATCCTGAGAAATATCCCGAAGGCTGGTATCTTTCCACAAAAGATGCCGTTATTTATGAGGTCATGAATAATGAAAACGAATACATGGTTCTTATTGAGCAGTTAAAGAAGAAAGGAATTTCCTTTTATCCGTCAATGCCCGAATCTTTACTGAATATGGTAGAGGAAATGATGGAATATGCTCCAAATGAGGAAGAAATGGGGGAGTAGAAATGACAAAAAAAGAAAGGATCCTGGCGTTTTTAAGTGACGTAAAGGAAGGTAAGGAAATAACCCTTGACAGTCCTTATTTAACGCCTGGACTCATTGACGTATTTGCGGAGAGGGAACTGATTCCCGAGAATCCATATAATCATTTTCATCCGGCAGAAGATGCAGAATTTCTGAAAACCATGATGAAATTAAAAAAGGAAAAGGGACTTACTGAAAAACAGGAATGGAAAACGAACTGTATTTTAAGGGGCATCTGTCAGATGACCAAAAGAAATCAGGAAGCACTTACCTTAAAGAAGGAAAAATGGTTAAAGGAAGCCGAAAGGAAAAAAGCGGAAGAGGAAGCAAAGATTCCAACCGTTGAAGATTTAAGTGATGAGCAGTTGGAACTCATTTATAAGGTAAAGCAGGGAGAAAACGTTTTGGTGGATGCCTGCATTGGATCCGGAAAAACAACGACCATACAGGTTTTATGTGGAGAAATGCCGGAAGCAAGAATCCTTTATCTGACTTATAACCGGCTTCTTAAGAGTGATGCACAGAGAAAAATCAAATGTGACAACGCCTTTGTCACAAATTATCATGGATTTGCGAGCAGCATATTGGCAAAGCATGGCGTAAAGACGACGCCGGCGGATGCCATTCAGACATTTAACAGACTGATTCCGGAATTTGACAAGGAAAGAAATCCCCTGGGAAAATATGACCTGATCATCCTGGATGAATATCAGGACGTGGAACAGGAGATTGCGGATGAACTGGAATACATTAAAAAAAGGAATCCAAGGGCACAGATCGTAGCCGTTGGGGACATGCATCAAAAGATTTATGATAAAACGACCTTAAACGTGAAACCCTTCATTGAACAATATCTGGGGGATCATAGTACCTTATCCTTTACGAAATGCTTTAGAATTTCAGAACATCATGCAAAAGTTTTGGGATATTGCTGGGATAAGGAGATCAATGGAGTTAATGAGAACTGTACGATAAAGTACATGAACTTAAATGAGATTTTAAGGTATCTTCCGGAAAAAAGTCCGGGAGACGTACTTTGTCTGGGAGTCAGAAACGGGAACATGACGAAGGTCCTTAATTCCCTGGAGGAAAAATATCCAGACGTTTATAATAAGGATACGGTTTATGCCTCCATTCAGGAAGAAGACAGAAGTAATTTGGATCTTTCAGGAGACGTTGCCATCTTTACGACTTATGATTCATCCAAGGGAATGGAACGCAAAATTTGCGTGGTGTTCGATTTTGAGGAAGATAACTGGAAAATGAGAAAGGAACATGCAAATACGGACAGTGCCATTTTAAGGAACGTATTCTGCGTGGCCGCTTCCCGTGGAAAGGAAGAGATCATTTTTGTTTCCAGGGACAAGAAAAAAAGTTTGATCAATCCAAAGACGTTGAGGGCTGCCGGAGAAAAATCTAATTCTTATCGGTATCCGTTTAACGTATCCGACATGTTTGACCATAAATATAAGGAAGAAATGGAAAAATGCATGGAATATTTAACCATTACTCCAAAGGAAATGAAGGATGCCTTTCCCATTGACATTCCTACGAGTGATGGTCTTATGGATCTGTCTCCCTGCATTGGAAATTATCAGTCCGCAAAATTTTTTGATCAATATTACATTGATGACGTCATCATGGACCGCATAAAAATGCAGGAAAAGAGGGATAAGTACATGCGACATCCCTTTAATCCGAAAGCTTCCCTTTTGGAAAAACTGTTATATTTGACTTACGTGGAAACCGGACAGGAACGATACGTAAAACAGGCAAATACCCATTTCATCAACACCCTGCAGTCAGAGGCTATTTTAGACAGATTGCGTACGGTATTTACCGGTAAGGAAGATTGTGAGGTGCCTTGTGGAACGGCTTTTTTGGCAAATGGAAACAGCGTTGACATTGATGGAAGAATTGATGCCGTAAAAAGAGGCGTTCCCTATGAACTGAAATTCGTGGATGAACTGGAACATAAACATTTCCTGCAGCTTGCCTGTTATCTGTGTTTTACGAATAAGAAAAGCGGAAGGTTATGGAACGTAAGAAAGAATGAGATGTTTGAAGTCTCCATTCCAGAGGAAAGAAAAAAGGAATTTATGGACCAGGTGATCAAAACCATTACAAAGGGAAACGTTACAAAGTACGTAAAGTGTAAACACATGGATCTTCAGAAAACGAAAATGCCCAAGGAATATGAGGATTAAAAAATCCATTTTTGAAAAATAAAAAAACATATAGTGTCGATTGGCATAGCAATGCACAAAGAATGGAGGAAAGTAAAAATGAGCAAAAACTTGAAGGTTAGCGGAGCACTTACCCCGTTTGCAGTGAAAAGTGGCGTTTATGGTCCGGATAACGCAAATGAGCTTGGAAGCGGGGATTCTATTCATGATTGGGAATCCTTAAAGAAGGCAGTAAGAAGAGACATTCCGAATCGAATTGAACAGTGGGCGTTTGATTTCGATTCCGAAGATGAGTTCCAAAAGTTCATTGAAAAGGAAGGGGCTTTCGACAGAGAAATCCTTTCCGTTGACATGTATGACGTGAATTACGAGGAAGGTTACATCGACTATTATGCGGAACTGGATTATGACCTTGAGGAAGCATATGAGAGGTTTTCCAAAGAAAAGGAAGATGTAGAAAAAGAATAAAAGGAAGAGAACCAAATTCCTTTGAATCCGTAAATGGCTGGAAGAAATTTCAGCCATTTTTCATTTTATTTTTCGAAAATAAAATTATTTTGCACATATAACCGTGTAGGCAAAAGTTTTTATTTTGTTGGATAAAGGAGAAAAAATGGCAAAAGCTGACGTATTTGAATTAAATGGAACGGTAACGGATAATCTTCCTGGTGCAAAGTTTAAGGTTCTTCTTGAGAATGGCATTGAGATCATTGCCACCATCAGTGGAAAGATCAGGAAGAACAGCATCAGGATTCTTGTTGGAGACAGCGTAACCGTGGAGGTATCCGCTTATGATCCGACGAAGGGAAGAATCACCTGGAGAAATTAAACATGCAGCATAAGATTTCATGGCATCCCCGCTTTCCATTTCGGGAGCGGGGATTTTTCTTTCTAAAAATAAAATTTTGGAACATATAGAAAAAATGAACATGGAGGACGCCAAATGATCATACCACTTTTCTATGAAAATAAGGAAATAAGCCATCCTTCCATATTTTTGGCCGGTCCGTGCCTTAAAGGTGGAGGCTTTCATGGCAGCTGGAGGGAAGAAGCCATCAATATCTTAAATGAACTTGGCTTTGACGGATTCGTTTACGTTCCGGAATCCCAAAAAGGCGTTTATGAGGAAGAAGACCTTCCCTTTGAGACAACAACCAGATGGGAATGGGAAAGGTTAAAGGACTGTGACGTCATTCTTTTTTGGGTTCCCAGGGATGATAAGGATCTTCCGGGATTTACGACGAACATTGAATTTGGAAGATATACTGCCATTCGGCCCGGAAGCGTCATTTTAGGATATCCGGAATCAGCAACCAGAATGAAATACATGGAAATCCTTTATAAGAACATGTGTGGAAGAACTTCCTCACATACTTTGAAAGATACCCGTCTTGTCAGTCTTAGTGTGATAAAGAGGAAAAAGAAAAACGGAGGGTTTTTATGAAAGTAGATCTTTGTAATGCCATCCTGCCAATTCTGGGCACAAACAGTTCCATCGACGTAATCCGGGAGCTTGGTTTATCTGATTTGATCATCATTTGGACAAATGCGGCAAGGCTTTTGGATTCCAAT
>JAEEGL012811559.1_pt1 | contig 16014 bp, 11 predicted proteins | sample 9134231 | NCBI WGS metagenome assembly JAEEGL01 (sample SAMN16246548, study PRJNA631951) | gut metagenome | biome: gut microbiome; feature: rumen; material: fiber-attached | host: Bos | place: Iran: Karaj | collected 2018-10 | reverse complement strand
TCGTCCGAAAGTTTGGAACTTATGAACTTCATTACAGGTTTTGAGCTTTTTTTTGCAGTGGCGCTTGTGTCGGTATTTGCAAGAGTTGTTACGATACGCAAAAAGAACTATACCTGGAAAAGCTCGCCAAAGGTTAGAGGGACGATATTGGCGGTGTGCATTCTCATGTCGGCAGGGGCGCTAGAATTATTAATTTCTATATTGGCATAAAAACAAAAAGGAACATCTTATGGAAGAAGTCAAGAATTTCATCAAGGAATGCGGGGCCTATTTCCTCGCAACAGTTGACGGCGACGAACCGAAAGTACGTCCGTTTGGCACCATCGAAATTTTCGAAGGCAAGCTCTACATCCAGACGGGCAAGTCCAAGAATGTTTCGAAGCAGATCCAGAAAAACGGCAAAGTCCAGCTTTGCGCCATGGACAAAACCTGCTCCAAGTGGCTCCGTCTTTCCGGAACGCTCGTCCGCGATGACCGCCGTGAACCCAAGGTCCACATGCTCGAGGCTTACCCTGAACTCAAGCGCATGTATTCTCCGGACGATGAAAACACCGAAGTCCTCTATTTCAAGGATGCGATTGCCACATTCTGCAGCTTCACCGAACCGCCGCGTACTGTGACATTCTAGACGATTGTTGAAAAGTTCGAAAGAATCTATTCACACCGAGCTCTATAATGGGCTTGGTGATTTTTTATATGTTGATAATTTCTATTTACGTGTGTTGATAAAATGAAGTGAATCTATAAACACGGATTTATAACTGAAATTAAAGTCGCTATTATTTTAAAATTTTTGTTGATAGACGATGTTTATATATTTCCACTAAAACATGTTTCACGTGAAACAGTCGATGGTATAAGTGGATAAATTGTAAAAAGAGAAAATAAATTGTTAAATCTAGTCTTGATTATGTACATTCTATTAACAACCGTTATTTTGAAATATAGGGTATATAGTGGGGATCAAGATGACTTCTTTTAATAGCGTCTACAGGTCTCCCCTGCTTTGGGATTGCATTTGTGGATAGAATTTTTGTTATATTTTGAGCGGAGGTCTTATGCAGGACAATATAAAACGTGGCAAACATACACTCTTTTGGATGAAGGCTGTCTTAATCCTGTTTGCCGTTTTATTGTTGCAGATTGTTTTAAATATTGTAGGAGCACATTTTCTTTTACAGTCGAGCACGAGTCAGTATTTCAGAGCTCTTGCGTACTTGGTCGGTTTTGCGATCATGTTTAATTTTATTTTTACGATTTGTGTTAGCATCGCGATATTCGTTTCAACGATTTCTTTTGCGATTAATTATTTGTCGTGGCTCCATCGAGCAGTTTCGAATTTGCGGTTGTTGACAAAGATGTCTTTTTCGCCGATGGGTGCTGTTCTCCTCACCTGCATTCCGTTTGTCGGTTATTTTTTGAACTACCTGATTTTTCGTGACATGGCCAAAAGTCAGGAAAAATACATGCAGCAGAATCGCATTCTCAAGGAACGTTTCCCCATAAAATTTTTGAATGCGTGGATCATTGCATCATTATTTTTATTGGTGATTATTTTTGTTGCTCCGAGTCAGCTTGGATTTTTGACGGTCTTTTCTACAGCGCTAGACCAGGACTGGTTTATAAAAATTTTGGAAAAGATTTTGATTGTCGTAATTGCCATTTTGTACATCAAGAGTTTCTCGGCTTACATCAAACAGGAACGTGAACTTTTCCAGTTCCACACCGAGGCACTTTTCCAGAAACGCGTAGATGAAGCTATCCGCGAGCGCGATATTCAACGTGCTGTCGATATGCTCCGCAAAAGTGAAAATAAAGCAAACTCTCAATCGGAAAATTTTCAAGCTGATCGAGAAGGGCAAAAGATTTAATATAAAATGCGCGCCGATAGAATCCAACGAAAAAGAATTTTCAGAAAGCCATTTTATACTAGTAACTAAAAACTACTAACTAGTAACTGCGCTGAAGGCGCCTTACAAATACGTTGCCGCAAATTTTTTTCTGGTATTCCAAATCTTCATGCGCCCAATGCTTTTCTTCCATCGCCTGGTATTGCCAATTGATGGCCTGCATAAATTTTTCCGGATTGCAAAGCTGCGCGAAAATTTCATCGAGCTCTTCGACCGTTGCTGTCCCGCTGACTAACTGTTCCTTCAGAGCATAGCTGTACGGACTCCCCGCAAAATCGCTCCCGATAAAAACGGCTCCGAGCGCGGCCGCTCTCTATCCTAACCCGAACAGCGACTTTGAAACACTGTTCGGCATCACTACTGCGTTTACGCCTAGGTCAGACTTGATGCGGCTAGCGAGGTAACGCGTCGAGCAAACCACCACATCGAAAATCGGCAACACCTGCTTGAGACTCGTGAGCATCATCTGGTCGTGATTCGGAATGTTCTTTGCGTATGATGCGATGACCGGCGAAAGATCCCACTGCATATCGTCCAAGTCTGTGACCTGCTTGAACTCACATTCCTTTTTGAGCTTCAAATAGAACAACACAATCTGCGCGTGCCCCGGCGCGTCGGCTTCTGAAAAATCACCGCTCGCGTCTGCTTGAGCGCGTCTTTGTTGTTGCAGATTATTTGCGTAATCGAAGGCACGATCTGAAAATTGTTCTGCCCCCATGAACTGCGTCAAGGGCGAAATGCAATGAACTCAGTCCGATTGCGCCATGTCGTAAGGATCACGAAAAACTGGCGATTTGATTGTGTAAGGAAAAGGAGTAAAAAGTTTTGAGGAACGCGGAAAAAGTGCGCACCGAGATGCGGATGGAACTGCGTCGAGAATGCGCGCGGGAGGCAGGACGAAAATGCGCCGAGAATGCTAGACGAGAGTGCGCCGGACGTTGCCCCCGCCCACCCTCCCCTTTGTGTGCCGTCATTCTGAGCGTAGCGAAGAATCCAGTGACATTTCCCTAATAGTGTCATTCCTCTTCGAGGCATGGCACTTGGCTTGGGTCATGTCAGAATAAATTCTGTTGCGACATTCAGCCTTCGTGTCATTCCCGCCACTGTGCCGGAATCTCTTATAAGTTAGTGGGAATAAGTGTTCTGGTTGAAATTGTTATATTGGATAGTGAATGACTGCGAAATGCATTGCAAATAAACATTGTCCATAACAAATAAAAGTTAAAATAGAGGAAAAAATGATAGAAAAAATAAGTCAAATAAACAATTTTGGTGTATTTAAAGAATTTAAGTGGAATTATACCTTAAAAGATTATCCTTTTAAAGAATTAAATATAATATATGGTCGAAATTATTCTGGGAAGACGACAATGTCAAGAATGATGAGATCGTTTGAAATTGGATATTTGTCTGATAAATATGGATCTCCAGAATTTAAAATAAATACCAACGATAAAGGAGTAAAAACAGAAAAAAACTATAAAACAAAAGATTTATTGATAAGAGTGTTTAATGAAGATTTTGTGCGTGAAAATTTTCAATTTTTTACAAATTCAGAAAATTCCTCTATAACACCATTTGCAATTTTGGGTGATAATAATACGCGATTACAAAGTGAAATAGATGTAATAAGAAAGGAATTAGGATTATCTGAGTTAGGAAATGAGACTGGATTACATAAAATACTTGTTGATGCAGAAAAAGAATACAAGGATGCATCAAATGCTTTAGAAAATGCTAAAAATCAGTTGAATAGACAAAAAAGTAATAAAGCTACAAGTAAGGATGGGATAAAGTATCATTCTGATTTATATGGAGATCAAAATTATACGATAAGAAAATTAGAAGATGATATAATAAAAGTTTGTAAGCCTGATTATGTTCAAATAACAGATAAGCAAATTGAAATGTTAAAAGCCTCTTTAAAAGAGGAAGTGATTCTATTTGATGGTCAATATAGCAAGTTGATTTTTGATGAAAAAAAATGGATAGAAAAAGTAAATCAATTATGTTCTACAAAAATTGGAACTTCAGCAAAAATACAAGAGCTGTTGCTTGATACAGTTCTGAATGATTGGGTGCATCAAGGGTTAGAATTGAACAAGGAGCGAAAAAAATGCGCATTCTGTGGCCAGCCATTAACTAGTGACAGATGGGAAGAATTATATAATCATTTTGATAAAGAATTGGAAAAATTAAAAGCAAATATTTTAAATGTAAAAAATGCATTAGAAAAAATAGAAAATGAAGTAATTAATTATCAATTTGATGTTAATCGTGTTTACAAGTCGTTTTATCCAAATGTAGAAAAAATAAATGATGAATTAGAAAAAGAAAAAATTAAAATAATAGAGTCTATAAAAAATTTAAAAAAATCTTTAGAAAAAAAGAAAGAACATATTACTGAAGTATTTTTTGTAGAAAATGTTGATAGTAATATTCGAGTTGATGAATTAAATTCAATATATGAAAAAATCTTACAGGACTCAAGACGGTACGGTGAAAAATTAACTGAAACAAAGAATAGTAATCGAGGCTTATTACGTTTAGCTGAAGTATTTAATTTTATAAAGACGATAGATTATAATGGACAAAATGATACAATAGAATCATTATTGAAAGAAAAAAATAAAAATGAAGAGAATCTTAATAAGATAAAAGAAGAAATTGAATTTAGAGAAAACGAGATTAAAGATAAATATAAAAAAATGCGTGATGAAAAAAAAGGAGCGGAAAAAGTAAATCAGTATTTAAATGATTATTTTGGGCATAAGTATTTATCTATACGACCTCAAGAAATTGAAAATGAAGGTAACCAGATTGTAAATTTTGAAATTGTGAGAAATGGAAGTGTTGCATATAACATGAGTGAAGGTGAGAAAAGTTTAATAGCTTTTTGTTATTTTATTGCAAAACTTGACGATGTTGAGACTCAAGGAAAAAATCCAATTATTTGGATAGATGATCCTATTTCGAGTCTTGATGGAAATCATATATATTTTGTGTATAGCCTCATTTCTAGTGCCATTTTATATAGAGCAGAGTATGAACAATTGTTTATAACAACGCATAATTTGGAATTTCTTAAGTATATTAATCGAATGGGTGCTAGTAAAAATCAGAAAAACAAAAAAATAGGAACTGCATCCTTTATGATTGAAAGGAATGGAGCTTTTTCCACTATAAAAAAAATGCCAAAATATTTAAAGGAACATGGATCGGAATTTCAATATTGGTTTACAAAAATATATGATTGTGCGCAACAGAATGAATTGAATGATGAAAACATGTATTTATTTGAAAGTTTTGGAAATTCTGCACGGAAGTTCTTTGAAACATATTTATATTATAAATATCCCGATGATAATAATTTAGATGATCATATGAAGAGATTTTTTAAAGATGATTCTATATCAAAATTTTTATTAGATAAATTTGGGGATGAAAATTCTCATGCATCAGGTGATTTGGAAATGAGATGTTTGCCATATGATGCTCCTGAGGTAATAGATATTGCCAGGAAAATTTTAAATGCGTTGCAAAGTAATGATCCAGAACAATATCAGATTTTATCTACTAATGCTAATATATAAAAATGGATATCGTCTAATGACGATATCCATTTTTTGAAAATTATTGAAAATCAGAATTTGTGTTTTTTCATTTTATTAATAAGTGGGACAATCGAACTTAATGGTTGTATAAAATCTAATCCTTTTTCCATTATATAGTTTTCAAAAGAGGGCTCCAATTTTATTCGATATTTTGGTATGGTGAAATATCCTCGAATCGACATAATCATATCATCTTTTGATCCTGTAACAGGAAGAATTCCCATATTAGGATCATTTTGGGGCTTAGTAAGGATTTCTACTCCATCGCATGTAATGGAATTGATTTCGATATCATTATCAATAATATTGCCGTTGACTTTGAAAATAATGTCAGGATTTTTTGGAATGTAAATAAAGTGATCTTTAAATAAGTTGATACATGATTGGATGAATTGTACACCACTGGAATTCGCCTTATTTTCAAAATAATTCAGTAATTGATCAAAATATAGTTTATTTGTAATTTTCTTTAAATTGCCTTCATAATCAAAGTATGCTTCAAAAATTGTACCACATAAGAAAGAATCTAAAGATGAGTGCTTCGAATAGTATAAGAGAATATTTTTACTATCTAAATAATCTTTAATAAGAATATTACCACTTTCTATAGCATTGTAAAAATATCTTCCGAGAATAAACAAGTTGTTTTCGTTTATTGTGTAGTCAAAATTGTTATTTTTGAATTTTGCTATAATGGAATTATTTATTTTATCCCAATCGACTTTTTTCCCTTTTTGTAATTCATTGATTATGTCATGAAAAAATGTTGATTTATAATAAATTATAGATTCTTGTGATAAATTGTAAAAATATGCAATTTTGATTATATCATTGATATGTGGGTTATCCTTATTTGTTTGTTTAGAATTTAAAATTGCAATTAATTTATATTCTGTTTCGTAATCTAAATAAATATTTATGGAATTAATGAAATTCGTTATTTCTTTTTTTCCATAATTATTTAGCCATGTTTCTATACATGTCTTATTAAAAAGTTTTTCTACTATTTTCGATGTATTGTAAATACCTATATTGTTACTCCATTCTTTTATTATTGATTTGAAATCATCAATATTAATAATTTTTATTACAGAATTTAGATGTTCTTCTTTTAAAATATCGAACTCATTTTTTAAAAGAACGGATAAATTTACTATCCAAGCGAGCTTAGAACGCTTGATTATAGAATTAGATTTTATTTTTTCAAAATTATCATAGAAGTAATCAAAATTATTTTTGATAATTAAAGAAAATGTTTTATTTGAAATATTGCTTGAATAATTGATTCTTTCAAAAGATAAATCGATTAATTTTTGTATTTTAAGTATTGTAATATTTTTTTCTTCTTTAATTGATGAATCTATTAATTCAAGAATATCAATCCCTTGTAATATTAAAAAATCAGATTCCTTTTCAAATAAATCTAAACTTACTTTTTGTTCTGTTAGAAGAAAACTATAGAAAGAAGATAAAAAATGATTTTTTGCAAATGTATCTATATTATATAAAGATATATTTTGTACTTGCTTGTTTATTTGTTTTTGGGCGAATAGAATTGTATCTTCAGCAGTGCAACTAGAAGATAAATAAAGGACGTTATTGAAGTCTACTTTTATTTTGTTTTGTTCAATTAAAGTATGGAATAAACTTGTGTTAAGTGCTAAAATAGAAGTAGTGTTATCTTTACAAAATTTTGGTACGTATGTTAAATCTATAAATTCATTATCTAATTTTGCTGTAACCTTTTCAGCAATATCGTCTTCTATTAGTGTTGTAAAGAGTAAATCTACAATTCCTTCTTTTGATATATAAAGCTTATCTTTAGCCAAAAGTATTTCATTTACAAACTTTTCAATGTCTTTTGAATTAAATATTTTCTTTTTCAGTTTACTTTTATTTCTAATATAGTCATAGTATGAATGGGGGGGGGCATTTTGTTTCATAAGATAGTCCAAATTCTCTTTAGATATTTGGAACATGGCGTTATCTATTAATAATTTCTGGGTAGAATAGCTATAAATTGATAATTTTTCTATTTCTAGATTTATTTCAGATAACACAGAATCTAAAATAACATCTACTTTTGCTTTATCTAATGTGTATTGCAAAATAGATTGTCTATTTTCGAAAAAGTTGTTTAATAGTTTTGTGAAATTATCATTGCTATTGAAATTGTTGATAAGGAAATTACAGAATAAAGGCCCAGAGTAAGTGCTGAAAACGGATAATAAAATTTTTAGTTTTATATCGCTAGAGGTGTCTAATAGTAGTTTTTTATATATTTTTTCAAGGAAATAACTTAAAATATAATTTTTATTGTCCAAGCTATTTATAGATTCTACATATTGATCTACAAAATCGTTTTGTTGATATTTTTCAAAATAATTTAGGATTGCGTTTATAAACCAATTTACTTGATTAGGTAAGTCGTGCAAAATTAGAAATGTTAATATGTTATTATTTAATATGGATGGACTTGACCATTGATAATCCCTTATTTCATGGGCAACTAATTTATCGTGTTTTATTTTTAAAGCAAAATTAGGATTGAGTTCGTCTTTTACAATGTTGAGGTAAAGACGTTCCCATATATTTAAAATGGTATCTACTTTATCGTTGCTTTCTATATAAAATCGATATTCCTCATTAATATAGCCTTTTGAAAGCATTGTAAAAAGAAAATCATCTTTGATTTGCTCTTTTTTGTTGTAGTCTTTTTCTAATTCTTTCTTTTTCTTTTTTAGAAGATTTTTTAAAGTCTCGCTTTCATCACTATTTAGTATTTGTTCTAATGATCGGATCATTTTATACCTTTTCAATATAAATTTTTTTATGATTGAATTTGTGAGAAGTAATTTATACCATTTGCATCTTCGCCATTGTCTAAATCAATAATTGCTTGATTTAGACAATAATAAAGAAATCCTTTTCCTGCCATAAGGTGTTGGAAATGTTTAGGATATTGATTTTTTAAAAGAATTAAAGAAAAAATTTTCTCATCGCCTTTTTCCCCATGATATTGCTCTGGGTTGATTTCTTTATAAATTTCTAATTCATTGAAACAATTTTTTACCAAACGAAGATCATCTAAATATTTTTTCATGTTCCTTAAATAATCGTCGCTTAAATATGGTTTTATTTTTTTATTTTTTTTCCCTTCAACGAAGGGTTTTTTTCTCAAAAAATGTGCTTTTATATAGCTGATAGTATCAAACTTTCCATCTAATATTGGTACTATGGGTATGATATAGTCAAAAAACTTGGTTCGTTCATATGCTGTTAGTATATCGTCTTTAACAAGATAAACAAATTTAACTTTATTTTTTGTTGTTGGATAATTATTTATAAGATTGTTTATTTCTCTTAATTTTATAAAAATTTTTAATGATTTAAAACGATCGAGATCTTCAATAACAACGCAGTTACATTTTGTTGCTTCGAAAAAATAGATTATTTCGTTTAGGTATTTACTAAACAATGATTCATTGTTTTCAACTGTTATTTCAATTTCTTTTAAACATATTTTAGAAATTCTTAGTTTATTTATTTTTTGAATAATAAAAAAAATAGAAATGTAGAGAGATAGCAATGTTATTGGGATGTAGATTGTTTCTAATTGAAATGGATGATCTAGCCACGATTTAATAATGTAAGCAATTGAGTTGCTAGCTAAAGGCAAAGTTAATGAAATAAATGTCAATAAGAAAGCGGCTAAGAGAGAAGTTTTTAAATCCGTTAAGTTGTTAATTCTTGGATAATTTGAATATTTTAAATCATTTTGTTTTTTTGAAAAAATAAACTGTTGGATGATTGCTCTTTCAATTTCAGCTTCGCTATACATTTGCGAGTTATTTTCTTCATTTGGATCATTAAATTTAGCTAAAGATATTTCGACAATATTTTTAAATTTTGAAATGTTTGTTTTTTTGCAAAATGTTCTCCACACAGAACTTTTTCCAGAGCCATATGGACCCGTGATGGCGATATTTTTTATTTCTTGATGGTCATCTATAATTGCAAATTTTAATTGGTTGAAAGTTTCGCAATTGGATGAAAAATTTTCAGCTTCATTAGTAGGCGAAAGAATGTTGTAAGTTTGTAAATTGAATAATAGTTTACTGAAGAACAATTTAATGAATTCATAAAGTTCGTATATTTTATCGAATAATACAAGAGCTCTTCTTAGTGTGTAGATAATTTTGAAGAATTTGAAAGATGGAATTAATAAGGTTGCTAATGAAACTACAAGAATGCCAAAAAATGTTATTATTAGAACAAGATAATCTTTGTCAATAAGATAATTAATTGGTGATTCACAGATATCTTCTTTTTTATTTTCGATATGGATATTATTTACATTGATATTTGTGTTTAGATGAGGTATTTGTGAAGCGATAGTATTGTTATTCTTATTTTGGTAATCAATGTTGGTGTTAATTTCATTCTTCTTACTAAAATCTAAAGATAAGGATGGGTTTATTGTGAAATTGGAAGATGCTGTTTTTTGTGTAGAATCGTTTTTTTGACATGTGTCATTTGTTTTGTTTGTACAAGAACAAGTTGATATTGTGTCTATAGCACTATTACTTGTTGAATCGAATAGGTATACATATGACGTTATAGCGTCCTTATTGCTATAGAATATGCATAAATCCTTATACTTTATATTTGCATCAAATGATTCTTTTAAACAGCATTGTTTTATTTGGCTTTCGTTGCTGTTATTTCGTGGACATATTTGTGTATATTTTTGAGTGTTTGTTGTAGTTGTGCTGCATCCAAAAAATAAAAAGCACAGGATGGCTAAAGGAAACAAGTGTTTCATAATAGATGAAAGGAAGTTTGTTTGTTGTGGATAATGTCAAAAAACTGACAAAATATATTTAAATAAAGTCGATAATTATATTTGTATTAAAATTATAAAGTAATTCAAATATTATTGTATGTTACCCGACTATGGATAATAAAAAAAACATCATTTTAGAGATTTTTTAGAGTTCTATCTAATATCGCCAAAATCCAATATCATTGTCTTTGTTTGTAGATGACGATTTTTCTGTATTCGCGTATTTTAGCAGCTTTTCATGCATTCCATCAACCTGCTCAATCGTAATACTTTTTTTCCGGCGGTTGATTTCGTTGACAAGTTTGCGTTCCAAGCGATTTCGCTGTACAATAATTAGATTTGCAGTTTCGTTTGGAACATTTTTAAGTTCGCATCTTTCGCTGAAAACGATTAGAGATATGTACGGTAGTTCCTTACCAAGTACGTTTTTGAGGGCAGAAATGTGTCTCTCATTTTGCCATATTGGATTGTAAAAATGGTTTTGAGTATGTTGTAATTTCTGAGTCCACTCTTTTTGTTTGTGTCCACCATAAATCCAACCACTAAAGTTTTTACTTTCGAAAACATAAATGCCGGTTTCATGGATCATGATTACATCGATTTCTGTGGATCCATGTTTCGTATTCAGATAAATATTGTTGAGAATTTTAAAATAGGTGGTTGTTTCTTTGCAGGCGGTAACGGCTTTTTTAGTTGTTAAAAATTCTCCATAGGGGCCGAGATTTTCATCTCCTGGGTGTAGGCTTAGCCAGTCATTAAAATTGAATGGATTCTTAAGAATTTTTTGATCGTATGCTTCTTGGTTTTCCTTGATTTTTCGCTGTATAGGAAATGGCAAGTTTCCGCTGATTTTGGGTGGAACGTAAGCGGGTGCATCATCCTCCTTGGTGCTCATGAAATTAAAAAGAGCAACAAGAACTATGATGATGACAAGTATAATAAAGAAGAACATGGAAATAATATAAGTTATTAGATTTAAGAAATTTCGGAAAAAAAATAGGTCATCGTTCATCACGATGACCGTTTTAAATGCTTTGGATCCTATCGGGCGTTGCCCTCCAGGATGACACTTTGCATTCCTATTTACTAACCACTAATCACTAACCACTTCAATTACTTTATATCAAACTGCACTTTCGGGGCTGTGCTTGCGCCGGCGTCAGCGGAGAAGAGTGCCTTCGGGCTTGCGCCTGCGAATCCGGCGACGATGTTGGTCGGGAACTGGCGAATGGTGGTGTTGAATTCCTTGACGGTTTCGTTGTAGCGTTTACGTTCTACGGCGATGCGGTTTTCGGCGCCTTCGAGTTGTACGCGGAGTTCCTGGAAGCTCTTGTTGCTCTTGAGATCCGGATAGTTTTCGGAGACGGCCATGAGGCGCTGGAGGGCGCCACCGAGGGAGCCTTGCATTTCCTGGAAGCGCTTGAGTGCTGCTTCGTCGTTCATGAGGCTTTCGTCGAGCTTGACGGTTCCGCCCATGCGGCTGCGCATTTCCATGACTTCGGTGAGGGTACTCTTTTCGAAGTTGGCTTCGCCTTGCACGGTGCTGACGAGATTCGGGATGAGGTCAAAGCGGCGCTGGTAGGTGTTTTCGACTTGTGCCCACTGTGCCTTCACGCCTTCTTCGAGGGCGATGATGTTGTTGTAGGTGCCGATACCTTTCCCTACGATAATGAGCAGGATGACGACGACAACGATAACGGCAATTAAAGCTTTTTTCATAAGATCTCCAGTTTTACTGCGTTAATATACAAATTTCGGGATGTGTAAGGAGGTTCCCGCTCGGGGGCGGGAATGACAGTGCAAATTGGCGTCTCCCCTACTTCACCATTAGCGATTTATCGTAGATGTACTCGACTTCTTCGGGGGTGATGCCGCCGGGAACAAGGTCAAGTTTGGAGTGGTTCGTTTTCATCGCGGCGACGAATTTGTCTTTCAGTTCGCAGGTGACGGTGCATGTGCCGATGAGCTTGCGGAGCATTTCTGTAAATTCTTCAACACTTTGCAGACCTAAAAGGGAGAGGATTTTTTCGACATCGGTCGGAACTTTCTTTTGGCAGACTTCGACGTAGGCGGCAAGGAAATATCCGACGGCGGGGCCGTGCGGCGTGCCTTTGCTGAGCGTAAGGTCATAGCTCATGCCGTGCGGTACGGCTGTGCTTGTCATGGCGATGGACATACCTGCGATTGTCGAGGTGTACATCAGTTTTTCGTATAAACTCGCATCGATGGGCACAGCATTTCCCGAGATGAGAAGCGCTTCCTTGCATTCTCCCCAGAGCTTGAGACCGTATTCGGGGCACATGCGGTTGAGCATGTTTGAGTGGACGTTCAAGATGCTTTCGACCATGTGCGCGAGCGCATCGACGGCGGTATTTACAATCAGCTTTTTTTTGGCAGAGGCGAGATATTTTCCGTCAACGAGCGCGAGTACAGGGAAAATCCGGTGCGGGATGCTCTTCTTTAAATTGATTTTGTGGTTCGTGATGATGGCGACCGGCGTTGTTTCGGAGCCTGTTCCGCAAGTGGTCGGGACGGCGACAACGGGCGCATGGCCTAGCTGTTTTGCAGGCGCTTTGTGCAGTTCATCTGCGTTCACGCCTGGATTCACGAGGAGAATCGCCATGGCTTTGGCGGCATCGATAGCGGAACCTCCCCCAATGCCGATGATAAAATCAGCGTTAAATTCCCTTGCGATTTGTGCGCCCTTCCCTACTGTATCGGTAGACGGGTTTTCTTCGACTTCGTCAAAAATCTGGTAGGCAACTCCCCCATCGTTTAACACTTCGGTTACGTCGTTCAGGGAGCCGTTAGCCTTAGCGGAGCTATGCCCGGTAACGATGAGTGCGTGCTTCCCGACGGCGAGCAATTCTTTCGCGTGGTTCTTCACGCAATTTTTTTCAACGTAAATATCCGTAGGTACGTAAAATCGCATGATGTCTCCTTACAGCATCAGCCATTCTTTGTTGAACCATGCAAAAAGTCGCGCCTGTTCAGTGCGGTTCTTGATGAGCCACTGCGCAAATGTCGGTCGGTCAATGGGTTCGCAAATGGAATAGATAAACGCCTTTACGAGTCCTTCGCGGATGAGCCCTTGATAAAATCTTTGGATCGGATCATCGATTTCATCGGTGAATGCGACGAGCTTGATTGTTTTTTCAAGAACATGGATTAAAAATTCCATTTGCTGTGATGAGGTGGAATCCTGATCATAGAGTTTGCGATTGCCTAACGTATCCGTGACTAGCATGGTCTGGATGGCGAGCAAGAATTCGTTGTTGACTGTAGAATCACTACCGGTTTGCTTGATGTTCGGTGTGTTCATTACTACAGTGCTGTCTTTCTTTAGAACAAAATATTTTGTTCGGCCGTAAAGTCTTGAAAGGTTGTCTCGGATTATTTCGCCTTTTTTGGTGATGAACGTGGAGTACATCGTGTAAGCATAGAACTGAGGCCATTTGCCTAGTTGGCTTGCCAAAAATCCTGTGTAATAATGGCTTCCTTCATGTGTACGGGAGTTGTTGATGCTCCGCTTGACCCAGGCGTAGGCGCTATCGGCGTTGTTCTTGCGCATGTACGTGATGGTCGCGTTGTATGGGATATTGAACGAGTTCGGTACTTTGGCAAAAGCTTCGCGATAGACGGCCAGTGCGGAATCAGGCATGCTTTTGTCATCATAGATGGTTCCGAGCAGGCTGTAGAGATTTTCCTGGAAACCCTCGCTTTTTAATTTTGTGGCGGCTTTGGCATAAGAGAGGGCCTTGTCTAGATCGTGTTTGGCGTGGTATGTAAAAGCCATTTCATATTTGACAAGAGCGTTTTTCGGGTCTTTCTTTTCGGCTTCTTTGTATTTGGCGATGGCTTCGTCGTATTGACCTTGTTCGTGAAACTGTACACCTTGATCGACGAGCGCTTTTACGGCTTCGGCTTTGGAAACCTTTGGCGCGGCAAAAAGCGTGGTGGCGAGAGCTAAAATGAGAGCGATGGATTTATTCATGATAAATTAGTTCTTGAGGAGGGCGCTATAGAAATTACGGACATCATCCCAGCGATAGTACGGGGCGGCGGGGCATTGTGCATTTTTGGCATTGTTTTGGGCCTTGCATTCGATGGGTAACGTCTGTTCAATTTCATTGTACAAAATCTTGACGAGGATGGGTTTATTTTTGGCCTTGTAGAATACCATTTGCAGGTTTGCAGCCATCGGGATGATTCTAAAGTCGTTCCACTGTTCATGCAATTTGGAGAGGTCCGAGACTTTGGCATTGGCAACGGGCAGCTGCATGAGTGCGGATAACGGGAGAAGTGTGGCATCGTGGCCAAAGCGGAGCGTGGCTGCAATCGGAGCCTGGGCTGCGCGTGTATTTATCGATGTGTCCAAAGCAATCGCTTCGTCGGCTTCTTCCAAGATGTTCTGGAGCGTGGGCTTTGCAAAATTGAGGCCATCGGGGCGGTTGATGAGCGGGCTTGTACCTTCGAGGCTATACCACCAGGCGTTTTGAGCCTTCCAGCGGGCGATCTTTTCTTCAGTGGTAAACAGGTTTATAAAGGTGTCTGCGGGCACTTTGGCAGCTTGGGCGATTTCGTCGAGTAACGGCTTGTCCATTCCCTGGAGTGATGTTGCGATTTCGAAGAAATGGTTGTAGAATCCGTTGGTGTCCACGTTATTTACAACATAACTGTAATCGTTGAATAGCTTTTGCAGGAATGACTGCGGATTGACGTTTTTCCAGAGCTTGTCGCTTTCGTCCGTGTACGTCTTGACTTTGGAGTAGTCGAGCTTGCCCCAGTCAAAGGCGCTTATGAACTTCATGTAGCTTTTGCCGGAGATGAGTTCGGAATGGATTTTGGGGTTCAGCGAACGGAGTTCCCCGATGAAGGCTGCCATACTTACGATGCAGCGACCGCTCGTGCTCGCGTACGACCTGACGTAAGGCGTGACTTTTTTCCCGCCGATATTCCAGTCCTTGAAAACTTCCCCAAAATTCTTGGACATGCGGTTTGCAATTCCTTCGTGCTGTTTGACGCCCACTTGCGTGAGGTCGCCTTTGCGGGGGGCCGCTTCGGTAGCGAGGACTTTAGTGTAGGCAAGCGCTTGCTTGCCAAGATCGGTGAGCTTCTGGGCGGAATCTGCCTTGGAGAGAGTCTCAAAAAGGTATTTGTATTCTTCGTCGCTGTGGTGGTAACGGCTGCCGTGACGTCCGTAGTGGCTGATGTAGAAAGGCTTATATCCGGCGGGTGCCTTGGTGTATTTAATATTGGAAGGTTCCGGGTACACTAAATAGCCACTTGAAGTGAATTCGGGGTGCTTGGCGAGTTCTTCATCGCTAACTTGCGCGTTCACGGGTGCAGTAAAGAAAAATCCCGCTGCGAGTACAAAAATGCCTTTGGCAAAATCCAGTTTTTTCATGTCTCCAATATAATATATTGGTGTTGGGGTGCGAGTAAACTAAATCGTCAAAGCCTGTAATCCCCGTAAAAACGCACTTTAAAGGGGCTTTTCAATATGAAACGAAAATATATTTGGCACATCTTTTGCTACTTTTAACCACGTTTAATTTTTAATCAAGGACAACCATGAGCATTGTAGATACAGTACTCCATAAGATTTTTGGTACACCTCATGAACGTAAGGTGAAACAGCTCC
>JAEEGL011044540.1_pt1 | contig 16014 bp, 18 predicted proteins | sample 9134231 | NCBI WGS metagenome assembly JAEEGL01 (sample SAMN16246548, study PRJNA631951) | gut metagenome | biome: gut microbiome; feature: rumen; material: fiber-attached | host: Bos | place: Iran: Karaj | collected 2018-10 | reverse complement strand
TGCGAATATTTCTCGCTGAAATCGAAGGAGAAAACGAGGAGAAGATGGAATACAGAGGAATCGAATACTTAAGGCAAAAATTGATAACCAAGAAGACCAGGATAGGTACGCGATACAAATATTACGAAATGAAAAATGTGGTCAAAGACTTTCGGCTAACGAATGATGACCGGTTTCGCTGGTTGAAAGAAGTTCTTGGCTGGTGCTCAAAATCGGTAGATACAATGGCGGACAGATTAGTATTTGATGAATTCGACAATGATGATTTCGAACTGAATGAGATCTATCAGATGAATAACTCGGATATTCTGTTCGACAGCGCGATTCTTTCGGCTCTCATCTGCGCGTGTAGTTTTATATACATTTCTCCGGATCAGGAAGGCTATCCGAGATTGCAGGTAATGGATGCTTCAGATGCGACCGGAATCATAGATCCGATTACCGGAATGCTGACAGAAGGATATGCAGTATTAGAAAGGGATAAAGATAAGAATCCGTTAATCGAAGCTTATTTCATTGCAGGAATGACGACATATTACGAAAAAGGGAAAGAGAAGGATAGGAGGGAAAATCCGGCGAAGTATCCGTTACTGGTACCGATTATTTACAGACCGGATGCGAAGAGACCATTCGGACACTCCAGAATCAGCAGAGCATCCATGGAGATTATGAGTGGAGCAATCAGAACATTAAAACGAGCAGAGATTTCCGCGGAATTTTATAGTTTTCCGCAGAAGTATGTGCTTGGAATGGATCCGGATGCAGATCCATTTGATGTATGGAAGGCAACAATTACAAGTTTCCTTCGGTTCGACGCCTCTGACGAGAATACAAAGCCGACTGTCGGACAGTTTACGCAACAGAGCATGACTCCATATGTAGATCAGATTCGAATGTTTGCTTCATTGTTTGCAGGCGAGACCGGACTGACAATGGATGATCTGGGGTTTGTAACCGATAATCCTTCCAGCGCGGAAGCCATCAAGGCAGCACATGAGAATTTGAGATTAACAGCAAGAAAAGCACAGCGTACATTCGGGAGCGGCTTCCTGAATGCCGGATTCCTTGCTGCATGTGTACGAGATGATTACGGATATGACAGAAGCGTTATTTATAGGACTAAGCCATGTTGGGAACCGATTTTTGAACCGGATGCAGAAATGCTGTCCGGAATCGGTGACGGTGCGGCGAAGATTAACAATGCAATTCCGGGATATTTTGACAGACACAATTTGAAACAGCTGACCGGAATAGAGCCTGGAGAAAATGTAAATGAAAATACCTCCACAATTATTACAGACAATAAGGATCTTATGGGCACAGAATCTGAAGGATGATGCAGAGCTGCAGTCGATGGTAAAACGAATATCAGAAGGGAAAGCAACTTATGAAGAAGTAGAAGCACTTTCATACAGAGTCGGCAAGGACTTAGGCAAGGTCCTGCAGGAGCGTTTGTCGATTATTGTTCCGGAAGACGGAATGGTTCCGGATAATATTTACGAGGCAATTCTCGGACCGGTTCTTAACGAAGGACACAACATGGTTATTGAGGCCGCTAAGAAGGTCCAGGAGAATATGAACAAGGCTGCCGGAATTGGATTGAAAGCACAGACGGCAGATTTTGACGAAGACAGGGCACGACGGCTTGCGGAAAAGTTGAAAAGCGGAGTATTCAAAGAAACCAAGTGGGTATTGGATGAACCTGTAGCGAACTTCCATCAATCTTCTGCAGACAGAACATTACGGAAGAATGTAAAGATCCAGGCAAGAGCTGGACTTCATCCGAAGATTACACGAAAAGCCGAAGGAGGATGCTGCAAGTGGTGTACCGGGCTTGCGGGCACTTATGATTATGGAAATGAACCGAAAGATATTTATCGAAGACACGAACGGTGTCGCTGCGTGGTTGACTTCCGACCGGGTGACGGCAAGCGTCAGAATGTTTGGTCAAAGGAGTGGCATGAGGATGCAGAGCCGGAAGAAGTTGAAAATCGAATAAAGCGGGAGAAGGAGCTTGAGGAGGAGAGAAAGAAGGCGGAGAAGCAAAGAGAGGTTAAAAGACAAAGCGGCGGAAAATCGACAGGAGGGCACCATTATTCAAATGATGGTGCTGAAACAAAAAATGAAAGAGAAGCAATTCGTTTTTATGAAAAAGTTGCCAGAGAAGATGATTCAAAGAAGATTGCAGAAAATACAGGTTTTTCAGTAGAGGATATTCGGGTAATTAGAAGACATATATTTTTTAATAAGCATGAGTTAGATGATGGTTATCGAAGATTTTACGCAGATTATGATATGGCAGTAGCTTGGAAACGTCTTCAAGAAGGTTCCTTTTTGCCAAGAGATATCACGTTACTCAATCATGAATTACTTGAAAGCAAAATTGAAAAAGAGTATAATATTACCGTAAGAGAAGCTCATGAAATAACACAAAAAACATTCAATTGGCTTGAGCAACTAATGAAAGAGACGGGAGGAAAAGGAGAGGCAGATGGTTTATTGTAGATTATTAAAAAATAATGGAAATAAACTCACGTATGCTATCGGTAGTGTTGCAAGTGACATTACAGGGGAATTAGTGCTCTATCCAAAACAAAAGTTTTATAATATAAAGAAACAACCTCAAAAAGGAACTGTATATGAACATTTTATAGATAAAATGCTTCGAAAATATCAGAAGGAATTTGATAAAGGTATAGTTCCACCAAAAATGTCATACGAAATTTGATATATTTAAAACATTATATCGTTCAACCAGTAAATAAGAATACATAAAGGCACTTACCAAAGCGTGGGTGCTTTTTTGATGGCAGCAGTTCGTTGAGCCGAAAACAAAAAGTTGCACCGGTGCAACTCATATCATTGGAATTAAGCATCCTTCGGGGTGCTTTTTTCATACAAAAACGGAAAAGGAGACGGGAAATGGCAGCCAAAAGAGGTAACCAGATTCCCACCAAATCCGTGGTGTTGAAGTACAAGCAATCCAAAGGAAAGGAGGCAATTAAACTATATAATTCTACAACAAGAAGAGCCCAGGAATGGCAGAAGAATCTGATCAACCATATTATGGGGACCGATAAGAAAGGACTGTGGACGCACACGAAGTTCGGCTATTCGGTTCCAAGACGAAATGGAAAGAATGAGATTGTAGCCATCCGGGAGATGTGGGGACTGAATAATGGAGAAAAAATTCTTCATACCGCTCACAGAACAACGACAAGCCACTCAGCCTGGGAAAGGCTCTGCCAGTTACTTGACGAAGCCGGTATTCCATATAATTCCACTAAGCAATTTGGTTTGGAAACGATTCGGACAAACAACGGAAAAATCAGTTTTCGTACCAGATCGTCTAAGGGTGGACTGGGTGAAGGTTTCGATCTGCTTGTGATAGATGAAGCTCAGGAGTATACGGATGACCAGGAATCAGCACTGAAATATGTAGTATCGGATTCAAAGAATCCGCAAACGATATTCTGCGGAACACCACCGACGGTGGTGAGTGCCGGTACCGTATTTACAAAACTGAGGACATCGACACTGGAAGGAAAAGTACCGAATGGCGGATGGGCGGAATGGTCAGTTGACCGTCAGACGGATCCAGAAGATGTGTCTGCCTGGTATCAAACGAATCCGTCCCTAGGAAAAATTCTTACCGAGCGGAAGATTCGGGATGAGATCGGATCGGACGAAATCGATTTTAACATTCAACGTTTGGGCCTCTGGATTAAATACAACCAGAAATCCGCAATCAGCGAAATAGAATGGAATCGCCTGAAAGAAGAGAACGTTCCGGAGCTTGTCAGCAAATTGTATGTTGGAATTAAGTACGGATATGACGGGAAAAACGTGGCTCTTGCAATAGCGGCTAAGACAAGCGATGACAGAGTGTTTGTCGAAGTGGTTGATTGCAGGCCGATTCAATCCGGAGATGCATGGATTATTGATTTTTTAAGTAAAGCAGATATTGAATCAGTAGAGGTGGATGGAGCAAGCGGACAGAACATACTGGCACAGGATATGAAGGATGCCAAGTTAAAAAGTCCGAATCTTCCGACCGTCAAGTGGGTAATTTCTGCGAATGCCGGATTTGAACAGGGATTGTATGCCGGAAAAGTTTGCCACATGGGCCAGGAGTCGCTAAGTCAGGTCGCTACAAACTGTGAAAAGCGAAACATCGGAACAACCGGCGGATTTGGATACAAGGCAATCAATGAAGACATGGAAAGTGCTCTTCTGGATAGTGTTATATATGCCTACTATGCATGTGCTTCTTCAAAACCAAAAAGAAAACAAAAAGTGTATTATTGACAGCACCAAACGGTGCTTTTAATGCACAAAAAAATGACGTGACACTACGGTTAAAAGTGGGAGGGAAAAAATTATGGAATTTAAAATTATTGAAACACAGGAAGAACTTGATCGGATTATCGGAGAGAGACTGAACAGAGACAGAGAATCCAGACAGAAGGAACTCAAGGAGAAATACGGAGATCTGGATGAATTGGTAAAGTCGAAGAAGTCTTTGGAAGATGAAATCGGTAAACTGAATTCTCAGATTAAGGAACAGACGGAAAAGTATGCTTCATATGATACCCAACTTGCAGAAATGCAGGCAAAGGTAAAGTCTTACGAGACCGCGTCGGTTAAACAGCGGATTGCACATGAATGCGGTGTTCCTTTTGAAATGGCTGGAAGGCTTACCGGTGAAACAGAAGATGAAATCAGAACTGACGCACAGACAATTGCGAAATTTTTGAAACAAAAGGATGCGCCGCCCCTTGGCTCTACCGAACCGGCGAACGCAACCGGAAAAGATGCAGCATATAAACAGCTGCTTAACAATCTGAAAGGAGATTAAAGAAATGGCAAATGTATTATCCAAAGGCTCCCTTTTCCCTGCGGAGCTTACAAATGAAATGTTCAACTTAGTAAAGGGAAAATCTTCCCTGGCAAAATTATCGGAGCAGAAACCGATTCCTTTTAACGGAACCGAGATGTTCACGTTCAACTTCGATAAGGAAATCGATATCGTTGCTGAGAACGGGGCAAAATCGAATGGTGGCGTTACCATTGCACCTGTTACCATTGTTCCTCTTAAGGTTGAATATGGTACGAGAGTTTCCGATGAATTTATGTACGGAAACGAGGAAGTTCAGCTTCAGTACCTTCAGGCTTTTGCAGAAGGTTTTGCGAGAAAAGTGGCAAGAGGTCTTGACCTTATGGCATTCCACGGAGTTAATCCGAGAACCATGGCTGCATCTGCTCTTATCGGTAACAACTGCTTTGAGAAGGCCGTTACCCAGAAGGTAATTAGAACCGAAAACGCAGACGATGATGTAGAGAGTGCCATCGCTCTTGTTCAGGATAATGAGGAAGATGTAACCGGTATGGCTATGGCTCCGGCATTCCGTTCCGCGCTGGCATCTCTTAAGAAAGAAAACGGAGACAAGTTATATCCCGAACTTGGATGGGGTGCTGCTCCGGGAACCATCAATGGTCTTCCTATTGATGTAAACAGCACAGTTTCAGCAACTTTAACAAGTCCTGCTGTAAATAAGAACCAGGCAATCACAGGAAACTTTGCGGATTATTTCCGTTGGGGCTATGCAAAAGAGATTCCTATCGAAATTATCGAATATGGTAATCCGGACAACGATCCTGATGCAGGGGATTTGAAAGGACATAACCAGGTATACATCCGTGGTGAAGCTTATATCGGATGGGGAATTCTTAAGCCAGATGCATTCGCGAGAATTGAAGAAAACCCCTCGTGAGTCCCACTGTAGAAGCCGAAGATGGTGGGACTGAAATGTTCGGCACGTTAGTAAGCGATATGCAGACGGGAGTTACCGTAACAGGAAAGAAAAAAATCACTGGTACACTGAAGTATCTGACAGAAGGTGCGCTTCCTGAATATTGGGGAGCAGGCAACTTCTTAGCTCTGAAATTTACAAACAACGATGAGTCTGTTACGTCTATCAAAGTTGGCCTGAGACCTTCCGAAAGTGGAATGGATCCGGTGGAACTTGATGAAGACATGAACGGCGCATTCCAGATCAACGATAAGGATAACCAGAAGCTAATTGTAATTTCCGAATCTGCAGATTATACAAAGACAGATGTTTACGATTTGTCCGGATTAACGTTGGAGGGCGAAGAATGAGTGTAATTATTGCAAACAAACCGGAGAAAAGGCAGGAGACGACCGCTCCTGCCAAGAGTCCGGCTGAAGAAACAGAAAAAGCGGTCAAAACAAAGAAGGGGAAAAAGGAAGAATGAATTACGCAACGGTTGACGACATGACAGCATTATGGCGGCCTATGACAGCAGAGGAACAGGAACGCGCAGATGTGTTACTTAAAACAGTTTCGGCTGAACTGCGCATTCGAGCGAAGCGAGTTGGAATGGATTTGGACGCACTTGTGACGGGCGATTCTGATTATGCAGAAGTAGCGAAGTCTGTTACTGTCGATGTTACAGCCAGAGCGTTAATGACTTCTACCGATTCCGAACCGGTAACACAAATGAGTCAGACAGCGGGAAGCTATTCGGCTCAGGCAACTTTCTTGATTCCGGGCGGAGGATTATTTATCAAAAAATCCGAACTTTCAAGACTCGGCATTCGCCGCCAAAGATTCGGAATTATCGAAATGTACGATGAGGGAGCGGAAGAATGAGTTTGATTAAGGGTATCAGCATTACTTTAATTAAAAAAGTTCAGACGGGAACGGATCCGTATAAACAGCCGATATTTGAGGAATCGGAAACAACAATCGACGATGTTCTGGTAGATGAACCGAGTACGGAGGATATTCAGAATGCCATAACCATATATGGAAAGCGCATAGCCTATGTGTTGGCTGTTCCAAAAGGTGATACGCATTCGTGGGAAGATACGGAGGTGATTCTGCCGGAACCGTTTGCCGGAAGATATCGGACAATTGGCGTTCCGATTTCAAGAATAGAGGCAAACATTCCGGATGTAATCCGTTGGAATAAACGGGTGAAAATCGAGAGGATTACCGGATGAAAGAAGTTAAAGTGGAACTAAACAAATCAGGTATTGTGGAACTTTTAAAAAGCGAGGAAGTTTCTTCTGCCGTAAGAAATCTTGCGGAACAGGAGGGCGAAATCGACAAAGAATTCAAAGGAATTGACCGATATCATGTTTTCGTGAAGAAAGGCGGAAAAGAATGATTGAAGATATTATCTTAAGCCTGGAAGAGGTGCTCAATGTTCCGGTACGGCTGGAATTCCCGGAAATAAATGAAACGACCAAGGAACCGAAGAGATTCGTTGTATTTGAGATTGCAGAACGTCAGAAAACGGATTTTATTGATGCGGTTACGATTGAATTCAATTCATATGCAGAGTCGAAATATCAGGCAGCTATGCTTGATAAAGCGGTGCGGCATGCAGCAGAGGGCTTGATTGAGAATGACCAAATCAGTTCTGTAGAGTTTGGCGGAGGAAGTTCCGGAGATAATCATGACGAAACCATGAAGCAATACCGTTACAGATGTTATTACAATTTTTATTATTTTGAGGAGGATTAAAAAATGGCAAATAATGCGAAATTAGTATCTACCGGGAAGCCGAAAACTACAGGCGCGGTTCACTGGGCTCCGAAAGGAACAACGGTTCCGGATAGTGTAACTGATACACTTGATGCGGCTTTTGTGGATCTTGGATATTTGACCGAAGACGGAGTTACGATTAGCAGAAGCAATACATCCATCAAAGCATGGGGCGGAGACGATGTAATCGTTATACGCGAGGAATCCGTTAAGATTAACCTTCTTCAGTCGAAAGATGTGGCTGTATTGAAGCTTGTATTTGGCGATGACAATGTACTTGTTGATGCCCAGACCGGAGAAATCACGGTAAAATCCGCATCAGATTATTCTCAGGCAGGTGTTCTGGTTGTTGATATGATCATGCGCGGAGGTATTGCCAAGAGATTCGTTGTTCCGAAAGCAACCGTTTCCGAAGTTGGCGATACAACTTATAAGGATAAGGATGCAGTTATCTATCCTGTAACAATTCAGGCAAATCCGGATTCGGACGGCAATTGCCATTACGAATATCAGTCGGCAGAAACTGAAGACAGCGATGATGACGAGGAAGACGATAGCAACAACGGCTAAAGCTGATAAAAAAGGAGAGCAGGCAAATGTTAGAAGGGAAAACGCAATCAGGATTTGAGTATAAAGTTGACGAGAAGATGGCGGAGGATTGGAGATTCATCCGTCTGACAAAGAAAATGACCAAGGGATCCAGTGAGGATAAGATAGCTGCGCTTGACGATGCTCTGATTATGATCCTCGGAAGCGAAGAGGAGGCAGACAGACTTCTGCAACACATTGAAGAGCAGAACGAAGGATACGTTCCTACGGATAAGGTTGTTGAAGAATTCAATGAAATTATCGCGTCAATAAAAAACTGACTTTCCTCGTCTACTGCCTGACAGATAGCGAGGAGGAAATGATTTGCGATCTTGCACAATATTATCATGTACTGAACTACGAGGAGCTGCCACCGAATATTGTGGCAGCTCTTTTAAGTGGTTTACCGCATGACAGCAGGATTTACAGAAAAATTCGAAATGAAAAATACAGTCTGCAGGAAAATCTCCTGATGGGAATTATGGATGAATTACAGATTCTTGTATGGCTGAATACAAAAGACGCTCAGACGGGAATCAATTTTCCGAAGAGCGTATATGATTCTTTCCATCCGTCGGAAAAAATTACATCAAAGGACGAACCGGAACAGTTCGAAACCAATGAGGACTTTGATAAAGCCTGGCAGAAAAAGACGAGGAAGAAAAAGGTATGAACAAGTCAACCATTGCAACTGCATATGTACAGTTAGAGCCGTCGCTGAAAGGTGTTACAAGCGGAATTGAAAGTGAATTAAAAGGTGTCGGCAAAAGCGGCGGTCAGGCGATTAGTGACTCTATTGGAAGCAAACTAAAATCGACTGCAGGATTAATCGGAAAGGCAGCGGCTACGGCAGTTACTGCATCTGTTACAGCAATTGGAGCAGGCGTTGCTTCGTTGTCAAAGCAGGCAGTTGATGCTTATGCGGATTATGAACAGCTTTCCGGTGGTATTGAGACTTTATTTAAGGATCAGGACGATATTGATACAGTAATGCAGAATGCTGCGGATGCATATAAGACTGCCGGAATGTCAATGAACGATTACATGGAAACGGCTATTCAGTCTTCTGCAGCAATGATTTCTTCTTTAGGCGGAGATACGAAAAAGGCCGCTGAACTTGTGGATTTATCCATTGTTGATATGTCCGATAATGTCAACAAGATGGGTACCACAATGGAAGGAGTACAGAATGCATACAGAGGTTTCAGCCGTGGTAACTTCACCATGCTGGATAACCTTGCTCTGGGATTTGCCGGTACCAAAGAAGGTATGCAGGAACTGCTGGATAAAGCCCAGGAACTGTCTGGTGTTGAATATAACATTGACAGTTACGGGGATATTGTTCAGGCAATTCATGTTGTTCAGGAAGAAATGGAAATTACCGGAACAACAGCAAAGGAAGCATCATCGACAATCAGTGGCTCGTTAGGAATGGTAAAAGGAGCCTGGCAGAATCTTATTGCCGGAATCGCAGATGATAATGCTGATATGGACGGGCTCATTGATAATTTGATCAATTCTGTTGTCGGAGATGGTGATAATAAAGGATTTCTCGACAATATCCTACCAAGAGTCGAAACTGCAGTTGAAGGTGTTGGCAAATTTATAGAGAAAGCCATTCCAAAGGTATTTGCAAAGTTACCTGGTATTGTAGAAGATGCTTTTCCTGGCTTCATGAATTCGGTTACAAATATCATGGAATCGGTGATCAGTGCAACACCGCAGTTGTTTAATATGGCATCCACAATGATAAAAATGGTTGCCACGAAAATAAATAAAGAACTTCCAAAGATTCTGCCAACGGCAGTTACTGCAATAGAATCGGTTTTTGAAGGACTCACAAAAGAGCTTCCCGGGATTCTTGATGCACTTCTGAACTCAGTGATTACCATTGTCACAACACTTCTTCCGGAACTGCCGGGAATTCTCGATAGTGTTCTGACACTGATTGATTCCGTTGCAAATTACATTCTCTCGGATGGACTTCCCCAAATTATAGAAGTTCTTCCAAAATTACTGGAAGGAGTTGTGAGATTTATTACAGAGGGTTCTGCAATGATTACTTCTCTTGTTGTGGAACTGATTGATACGATTGCGAACAATCCGGAAATTTTTGTCAGCATAATCGAGGCTATTCCGGAACTGATTACAGCTGTAGCATCAGGTTTGCTTCAGAGTGCACCTCAATTGGTGGCCGGAATAATGGAACTCACCATTCTGTCGCTCGTAGCGGTGCCTTTAATCATTGGCGAGATTTTGACCAGGCTTCCTGAAATTGTAACGGCAATTGTGGATGGCTTTAAGGATAATTGCCCTGCCATTAAAGAAGCAGGAATCAATGCATTTGAACAGTTCATTGACGGAGCAGGAAGTTCCCAAATTGTAACTGGAGCAGCTATTGCGGTTGGAGAGTTTTTTGAAAACATCATTGGCGAAATCACAGGATGGTTCGGAAATGTCAAAGAAGAATTTGTTTCCGGGATTACAGGAGCAATTGATGCGTTTACAGAATTTGGCGAAGAGATTATGGCAGCAGTTGAGGAATTTTTCCGTCCTGCCGTGGAAATGATTATATCAATTTGGAGCTGGTTTGATGAAACCTTCGGACCGCTTCTGGATGCATTGCAGAATCTTATGGGCGCATGTTTTGAATATATTTATTCCATTGCGGTAAGCATTTGGACATCCATTAAGGATTTCATTATTGACACGATATGGAATCCGATTTCAAGTTTCGTATCGACATGTATCGACGGAATCAAGATTTTTGTTGAAGCAGGATTCAATTTCATCAAGGAGAAGATTGTCACTCCGCTTCAGGAAATTTGGGAGAAAGTCCAGGAAGTATGGCAGAATGTATCGGATAAATTTACGGAAGTGATTAATTCGGTGCACGATTTTGTAGAAGAGAAGTTTGAAGCCATCCGGGCAAAAATCGAAGCGCCTTTGGAAAATGCAAAGAACAAAATATCAGAGATTTTCGGATCCATTAAAGAAACCATTAAAGGTGTAGTTGATAATGCACTGCAGTGGGGCAAAGATCTGGTGGGGAATTTCATCAAAGGAATCTCGGACAATATGCCAAGCCTCACAGATGCAGTCAACGGATTAGCGAATAATATCCGGGAAAGAACGCACTTCTCCAAACCGGACAAGGGACCGCTTGCAGATTTTGATACCTATGCTCCGGATATGATGAAGATGTTCGCTCAGGGCATCAGAGATAATGAGAATGTCGTAATCACACAGATTGATCGGAGTTTTGATTTCGGATCCAGAATGGTAAGCAATTATCAGCCTTCACTGGCAACAGCGGGAACGGGCGGAGAGAACACTCCGATTATTCTTAATTTGACACTTCCGGTTAATATTGGCCAGAAGAGATTGGAAACCATTGTTATGGATGCAATCAATACGCAGAATTATATCAGTGGAGGTAGATAATGCCAAATAACAGACTTATCGATTATCCGAGAAAATTTAATACCACGGAATTATTCACTCCGGAAAAATGGGAAATGAAACCTAATAAGATTTCAAACACCAATGTTTCCGAAGCAGGAACGGATTTAATCAACCTGGTTCGCACGGATAAACTGAATGTTTCTGCAACATTTGCATGTACAGCAGGATGGGCGGCTATTTTTGAAGGATTCAACAATATGCCGTCCTTTACGCTAACGCAGTTTGAACCATCAGCAAACGGATACAAAAACAGGACAGTACGAATGGAGAATTTTTCTTCGGCAATAGAGGAACATTCGGAATATGTCAGCAAGAGTACCGGATTATATAACGTTTCTTTTGATTTAATTGAACTTTAGGAGGCGGCTATGTATGAAGTTTCGGCGGATTACTTAGCCGCCTTTCGTTTACCAGTACATCAGAAAAAAATACGCGGAACAGTCGGTTCCGTGAACGTAACGCAAAATAATATTTCGTCGGGAACTATGCTCATTCATAACCAATGTGGTGAGTCGGCAGATATAAAGCTCGGGGCGGTTTATATCGGAACGATGGAATGTACCTTTTTGAACAATACCGGAATTGGCAGATATAGTTGGAAAGGCAAAAGGGTTACTCTGGAAGAAGGACTGCTTGTTGGTTCTTCGTACATATACGTTCCCAAAGGGACCTGGACGATTGCGGAAGCAGAATGGAATAAAGACGGAGTTTCCGTAACGGCTTATGACAATATGAAAAAATTCGTCAGACCGTTTCCATATACAGCTATCTCGGCAAGTTCTCCGATAGATATCCTGCAGATGTTCTGTGATGACTGCCATGTGGAAAATGGAATGGATAACCTGAACAATTTTTGTAATGGAAATTCGATTATCCACATGACGGATCAGGGAGATATAGAAACTTACCAGGATGCATTGTACTGGCTCGCGCAGGCATTATGCGCATTCGCAACAATTGACCGAACAGGAAAACTGGTGCTTCGAAGATTTGTTTCGGATACGGTTGATACAGTACAGAATACTGCAAGATATAATAGCAGTTCGTTCACTGATTATTCCACGAAATATACAGGCGTATCGGTTGTCAATATGTCAGACAACACAACGAAATATTACGCAGCGGAAACAGATGACGGAAGCACGATAAATCTTGGCGCAAATCCATTTTTGCAGGGCGCAACAAAAAATACCCTGATGAGAAATATTCTTGCGGAGATACAGCAGATACAATATGTGCCGTTTTCGGCTTCCATGTTGGATGGTGCATTTTATGATCTGGGTGATGTGATAGAGCATAAATCCGGAATTGCAGGGCAGACTTCGAAATGTATGCTCATGTACTTCGACGATACCTATAACAGCCGATTCGAGATGCGCGGCTTTGGTGCAGATCCGGGGCTGAGCAATGCGCAGAGCAAGGCAGACAAGAAAATACAAGGCTTGCTCACTTCTGCAGATAAAAATGAATACAGGGATTACGAGCAAAAGAATTTAGGACGAATTACGATAGGAAACAACCAGGAAGAACGAATCTTGATGGCAAGACTGGCGAGCAATAATGCCACGAAAGTCTTGATTCATTTGGAGATAAATCTTGTTAGTGCTGCAACAGAAATTACAGATAAAGTTGATGTGGATGTGGCAGCAGAACAGGATGAAACAACGCATGCTATAACTGCAAGCGGCGAGGCAGAAGGAAGCGACATTTTTTCGCTTGTGTCAAATAAGACAACCAAAGGAATCATTCGTTATATTGTCAATTCGGAAGAAACGGAATTTAAACCGGCAGAACAGTGGCTCGACGGAAATCATGTCCTGCATTTAATGTATGTGCAGCCGTTGATGCAAGGCATTATTACACAGTTTGAAGTGTATATGAAAGCGCTGGGCGGCACCATTGAAATTCCGGTGAGCGGTTTATGGTTTTATGGAAGCGGTCGAGGACTTGTCGGAGATGGCGGTTGGGACGGAAGCATCGAAGCGCAGGAAGAAGTTACGGATTGGCAGCTGGTTGAAATCACAATCGATAATGCTGCGGATGAAGTTGATACCGATTTTATTACGCCGCTTGGAATTGTGATTACTGAAAATGCGGCGGATTGGAATTTTGCAGAAATTGCCATCAATGGGGCAGCAGAACAAGTGATGATCAATATGTATTCAGAGAAATACGGGATGATTGCTGAATCCGGGGAGACGATCATAACAGAATCCGGAGATGTATTAGTGACTGAATGGAATTAAGGAGGGGGAAATGGGACTAAAAATAATTCAAAAAGCAAATAAAGTGGACTTGGATAGTATTGATATTGCCAAGGTTCATGGAAGAACCAAAATTGAGCTCTATAACCCAAGCACGAAAATAAAGCAGATCTATCGGGACGAAAATGTTTTCCAAAGTAGCAATATAGCAAAATGGTTTGCTACGCTTGGAGATAATAATATTCGTCCGATGTCGAGCGATACTTTTGTTAATGCTCCATGGAAATCAATGGTAGGCGGTCTACTGCTTTTTAGAGATGCAATCACAGAAGGCGATCAATTCATGTCTGCCGGAAATGTGATGGTGGGCAAAGCATGTGCTGATGTGACAAATATGGATACGCCTATAGAATTAGGTAGTTTTAATACTATTGAATCTTTCGCTTCTGCAAGTGCTATTACACAGGTATATGATTTTACTACCTCTCAAGCAAATGGGACAATTGGATGTGTATGTTTGACATCCAAAGAAGGCGGTCTTGTAGGATATGGTAACACAAGCGGACAGAGATACACGGGAACAAAATATAGTCTTGGTCTTTATGGAAAAGTAATCGACTTTGTGGCGGATTCCAATTATAGAGGTACTCTTGCGGAAAATGGTAAGAGATATTTTATACAAGGCAATTCCACGGATTCCACAATAGATATATACGAGCAGTCGGCAATTGGCCTACAGAATCATGCATCTATATTTGCAGGCTTACGGAATGTTTATTCTTTTGATTGGAGTAATTATAATTCAAAATTTAGACAAGAAAACTGTTTCTATTGGTATTATGTTGGGAATAACAAATTCAGGATAATAAATGAAAGTTATGGAACAGTTGCGGCCGGTGATGCCTGCTACTATCTCGAATTTGATTGCACAACGCATAATCTTACGGAAAAATCATTTACAAATTCAAGCGGCGTTACAATCGATATTTCATCATATTATTACAGCTCCAAGAAACCGTTCTTTACAAGAGACGGGAAGATAATGGTTGTTAAATCAGGTAGCCCATCGTACCCTATTTTAATTGATTTAACAACAAGCATTGTTGTTTGGACGGGAGAGCAAAGTGGAACACCGTATGTAAATCAAGGCTGTATAACGATAGGCAACGGGTTATATATTTATGGAACATACATCATCGATACAGTGAGAAATACTGTTTTGCCAATTGATTCAAATGGATCCGTGACCGTAGGAGGAGGCGCATATAGCAATAATGTTCAAGCAAGTGATTTTGTCGGCGGGTATTATCAAACAGGTGGTGGAAATCAAAACCATTTTAAAGGAGAATTGGTAGCTTACCCATTCTATCTTGCCACTATCAACAACTTGCAGACAGCAGTAACAAAAACTGCAGCTCAAACTATGAAAGTAACTTATACATTAACGGAGGTGTAAAATGCCAACAGAAAAGAAATTTAGCGAACTTGACACAGCAGGCGTGTTGAGTGGTTCGGAACTTGCTGCGTTATCACAGACAACGAATGGAACTTTGATGTCTGTTAAAGTTACATTGCAAGCAATCGCAAATTGGTTTGCGGTTAATGCGCAATATGTAAACACATTGAATACAACAGACAAGACTTTGGCGGGCGCCATCAACGAGTTGAAGCAGCTCATCAGCTTGATTCCGCACTTCAATATTTTAGTGGTCCAGACTTTGCCGACACAGGATATTTCCGAAACGACATTATATTTAGTGCCGAGCAGCGATCCGCAAACACAGAATGCCTATGATGAGTTTATATATAACAATAATGCCTGGGAACAGGTCGGAAGTACAGCGGTAGATTTGAGCAATTATTATACAAAATTGCAGATAAATACATTACTGGCAGCGAAAGTAAATACCGCAGATATAGATTCGGCGTTATCCCCAACAAGCACAAACCCGGTTCAGAACAAAGTAGTTTATGCAGCCATTATGAACCAGGATGAATTCCTTTTATCCCAGTTAGATGGAACAGTAACTACCTATCGGAAAGTAATGAAGAAGTGGTTTGATTACAAGGGAGTCTCCGGAGCATCCGTCGAAAAATTAAATGAATTATGCGATGAATGGTATGAAAAAACTCGTCCGGGATGGGATGGAAGAACAAAATTTGCACAGCCATCCGTTACT
>JAEEGL010407530.1_pt1 | contig 16014 bp, 16 predicted proteins | sample 9134231 | NCBI WGS metagenome assembly JAEEGL01 (sample SAMN16246548, study PRJNA631951) | gut metagenome | biome: gut microbiome; feature: rumen; material: fiber-attached | host: Bos | place: Iran: Karaj | collected 2018-10 | reverse complement strand
GGCGTATACGTTACTGATTTAATCAAGATTCTGCAAAGATATAATGCATATAATGCAGCTAATATGGATGGTGGAAGTTCAACAACTATGATCATAGAAGGGAAATTAATTAATGATCCATGTGATCCGGTAAAAGATGGACAAGACTTTATTAGAAGTGCATGGATGTTAAAATAACGGTCATTTTGATCGTTTTTTTATGAAATAATAATTTTTTTTCTTAAAAGGGTTGACAAATTACTTTGTTTTTAATATAATGTTATTAAGAAGAGGAGAGATAATCCTCAAGAACTTGTTATTTAAATAATTATAATATTTGGTAATGAAATTTTTTTGAAACATGATAATAACAAAATGATAAAAACAAAAATATTGGCTATAAGTCAACGTGTATGGCTTTATAAATCATTTAAAAACTTAAAAGAGGGGAGGTTTTAAAGATGAGAGAAGAGAAGGGAAAAAGACTACACGGATTTGATATTAACCCAGAATTCTTAGAACTTCTTGCCAAACACAAAAATGAGAACTTCCAAGTTAAATTCATTTTAGAAGCAGCTGGTTATGGTGAGATTCAAAACGAACAAGAAGAAACTGAAGAATTAGGTGGTAAAGTCAAAAAATTATTTAAAGACATCTTTAAAAAAGTTGGATAGGAGGAAATATGGATGTAAAACTAACACCAAGTGAACTTAGAGAATTATTAGCTAACTATTATACGAAGTTAGATGATATTGAATCTAAAGTTACAATTAGTGTATCTAAAAATGGCGATCGATATGATCATCAAAGTTGTTATGTAGAATTTAAAGTTATTAAAAAAATACAATTATTTGGAAAAGAAAGAGTAGTTTCTGACCCACTAGGAGAAGAAGACGTTAAGAAAGTACTAAAAAAAATCTTTGAAAATGAAGGTTATACAGTATATGACTTAACATTTGATAGCGGTATTAAAGAATCATGGGAAGGTTATGGAATGGGTGAAACAAAAGTATATAAGCCATACTTCTCAGGTGTAACTTGTAAAATTAGAGCAAAAGAAAAAGTCAAAAAATTAGGAGAAATGAAAAATTAGGAGGTTTTATGGATAAATATGAATACGATTGGTACTCGTGTAAAAATTTTTAAAAACTGATATTAACAAATTGATAATAAGAAAGAAGGAATGAAATATGATAGAAAAGGTTTTTTATAACATTGATATGAATAATGGGTTTGTAAACATTGGAGCCATGGCAAATCCTAAATTTAATGAATTGGTTCCAGAACATATTAAATTATTTGAAAAATTTGTTAAAGAAAAACAACAAATAAACTTTATTTTAGAAGGACATTATCCATATGCCACAGAGTTTAAAAATTATCCACAACATTGTGTAATTGGTACAGAGGAAGCTGAAGTAATACCTGAGTTTAAGAAATACCAAGAATTACCTGATGCTAAGACATTCTATAAGAACTGTATTAATGGAATGCTTAACTTAGATGTTCAAGAACAAATTAAACTACTTAAAGAAGTAAAAGAATATGTTATTGGTGGTGTATGTGCTGACCTTTGTGTAATGGACTTTACAAGAACATTAGCTAGATACTTAGATGAAATCAACAGGGAAGCTAAAATCTTCGTTGTAAGAGGTGCTATTGATACATTTGATGCACCAGGACATAATCGTGAGGAATGGCTTGATATTGCTGAGAAGGTTATGACTCAAGCAGGTGTTGAATACGTAGAAAATGTTGAAGAACTAGAAGAAAAAGAAAAACAATATAAATTAGTTATTTAAAGAAAGGAGAGAAAAATATGAAAATATATAATGGATATGATCGACTTCCTAGAAATTATACATTATTAACTGATGAATATGAATATACTATGGCTTATGGATATTTAAGAGCTGGTAAAAACCGACAAGAAGCTGTATTTGATGTATTCTTTAGAAAAGTACCTAATGGTGGTGGATATGCTATTATGGCTGGAGTTGACCAAATAATACCATTTATCCAAAACTTAAAATATAATAAAAAAACTATTGGTTATTTTGAAAGAAATAATTATCCAAAAGACTTTATTGATCATTTAAAGACATTTAAATTTACTGGTGATATTTATGCTGTACCTGATGGTACACCAGTATTCCCAAATGAACCTATTTTAACAGTAAAAGGACCACTTGAAGAAGTTCAAACTGTTGAAACAGCAATCCTTGCTATTTTAAATGGTGCTATGTCACATGCAACAGCGGCAAGAAGAATTGTTGAATCAACTCCAAAAGGAAAAGATATATATATAACAAAAGATGCTAAAGAAACTAAAAATCAAAGAAGACTTACAAAAGCGGAAATTAGAAAAATCTTAGCTACTGAAAAAGAACTTGGTAAATTAGTTCCAATTGCTGAATTTGGAGGAAGACGTGCTGATGGTATGGAAGCAGCTATTGATGCATCACTTTATGCCATTATGGTTGGTTGTAAAGCTACAAGTAATGTATTAGCTGCTGATATGATAAATCAAAAAGCAACAGGTACCATGGCACATAGCTGGGTAGAAGCATTTCCAACACAACTTGAAGCATTTATTTGCTTTGCTAATATCTTCCCAAATAACTGTATTCTACTAGTTGATACTTATGACACATTAAAAAGTGGTATCCCAGATGCGATTAAGACATTTGAGTACATGAAAGAAAAGGGAATGGACTTAAGTCATATTGGTATTCGTATTGACTCAGGTGACTTAGCTTACTTATCTAAAGCAGCTAGAGCAATGTTAGATGCCGCAGGATTTCCTCAAGCAACAATTTGTTTAAGTAATGGTCTTAAAGCCGAAACCATTGAATCACTTGTTCAACAAGGAGCAGTATTTAATAGTTTAGGTGTTGGTGATAATATCTCTAAACCTGAAGGAAATATGGGTTGTGTATACAAAGAAGTTGGATTAAATGAAAATGGTTTATGGACACCAAAGATTAAGTTAAGTAACGATACAATTAAAATAATTAACCCTGATTATAAAAACTTATATCGTGCATTTGATAAACATACTGGTTATGCATTAGCAGATATTATGACTAGAAAAGATGAAAAGATGCCAAAGAATAACTTATTAATTGTATCACCAACTGATCCACTTAAAAGAACAGTAATTACTGATTATGAATTAGTTGAATTACAACAACCAATATTCTTAAATGGAGAATTAGTTTATGAAGATAAAGATATTATGGATATTCAAAAATATTGTGATGAACAAATGAATACTTTATATCCAGAAATTAAAAGAACACTTAATCCACATGAATATTATGTTGATGGTACGGAAAACTATGTTAATTTTAGAACTGATTTAATTCAAAAAACTAAAAAATTATATCGTAAAGTAGGTTAATTATGAGAAAAGAAGTTATCGATATATTAGAGGAATTAAAAACAGTTAATATGACTAAAATTAATCCAGTTAACTTCTTAAAAAGTGAAGCATATTTATGTGAACTTAATAATGGTAGAACAATAACTAGAGAAAAACTAATTAAAGGAAAACATGATGGATCAGCTGTAGTAATAGTTCCTTATATAGGAAATAATCTACTATTAGTTATTGAACCTAGAGTATTTACAAAAAATGGTATAGGAGTAGGATTTCCTGCTGGTTATATTGAAGCTGGTGAAGAACCTATTGAAGCTGCACTTAGAGAATTAAGAGAAGAAACTGGTTTAGTACCAGAAAGAATAGAAGAGGTAGATGCTTTCTATCAAGATGAAGGCTGTTCAAGTGCATATAATCATATTTTCATAGCTTATAATTGTAAGAAATTATATGATCAAGATTTAGATAAAGATGAAATTGTTAAATATATGACATTTACTCCAGAAGAAGTAGATGAATTAGAAGAACTTGGTTATATAAATGGATGTAATGCTAAATTATGTCTAAGAAAGATAAGAAGGTGATAGTATGTTTATTACGGGAATGTATGGTGGAAAGTTTATGCCATTTCATAAAGGACATAGATATTGTATAGAATATGCTTGTGATGAATGTGAGACAGTATATGTAATATTATTTTATGGCAGTGATTCAGAAATGGAAATATTAAAATACAATAAAGCCGACTATTTAAGTGTTGAAGCAAGAAAAGAAAAAGTTGTTGATTTAACTAGTCATTATTGTAATGCAATACCAGCATTTATTGATGTAACTAATTGTAAATATCCAGATGGTACTGAAGATTGGGATGCAGAAACTCCACTTGTTAGAAATATTGTAGGACCTAGATTAGATGCTGTCTATAGTAGTGAAATAAGTTATGGAGATTACTTTGCTAAAGCATATCCAGAAGCAGTTCATCGATTGGTAGATGTAGAAAGAATTCATTATCCAATTAGTGGTACTAAAATCAGAAAAATGGTAAAGAAGGAGGAAAGAAATTTATGGATGGTTTAACAAATCTTAAGAAAAGTTTTAAATCATTAAAATGGTATGAAATAATAATGATCATTATTATGATCTTTATAGCAGCAATAGCTGTTTATAATGCAATAGTTAACCCAGCAGGTACAACAAATCCTTTATGGTTAACAATTGTCAATTTTATTAGTGCAATATGTGGGGTTATATGTGTGTTCTTTTGTGCAAAAGCAAGTGTATCAAATTTTATATTTGGACTTGTAAACACACTTGTATATGCAGTCTATTTGATATATTATCGTATATATGGAACGTTCTTTTTAGAGATACTGTTCTATTTACCAATGAATATTGCATCATGGATTAATTGGGCAAAGCATCGAGATAAGATTGAACAAGAAAAGACTAAATCAAAGAGATTGACTTTAAAACAAAAGATAATTAGTGTTATAATGGTAGCTGTAGTGACCACTATTACATATATAATTCTTAAACATGTTGGTGGTACAGTAGCATTCTTGGATGCACTTACTGTAGCAATTGGTATTGTAGCAACAATACTAGAGTTATATCGATATGCTGAACAATATGTATGGTGGCTAATTACGGATATTATTGCTGTAACAATGTATATCGTACATTTTGATACAGTATACTTAACTAAAAAGACAATTTACTTGATTATGGCTATAATTGGTTTAAGAAACTGGATTCAGCTTAATAAAGAAAGGAATAAGAAAAATGAATAATTTTGATGAAAAGAAAGTAACAAAAGAATTATTACTTTGGTTAAGAAATTGGTTTGAAGTAAATGGAAAGGGTTGTAATGCTATCTTAGGTATTTCTGGTGGTAAAGATTCATCAGTAGCAGCAGCACTTTGTGTAGAAGCACTTGGAAAAGACCGTGTTATTGGTATTATGATGCCAAATGGTGAACAAAAAGATATTAGTGATTCAATTAGAGTATGCAATTTACTTGATATCGATAATATTACTATTAATATTAAAGATACAGTAGATGCCGAAAAAAGATTATTACTAGCAGGTGTTAAAGAACTAGGTAAAGAAGAATTAACTAGTCAAACATTAATTAATTTACCAGCAAGAATTCGTATGACAACTCTATATGGAATTGGTCAAACAATGAATGGTAGAGTAATAAATACATGTAATTTATCTGAGGACTGGGTAGGTTATTCTACTCGTTGGGGTGACTCTGTAGGAGATGTTGCACCACTAGCTGATTTAACAGTTGAAGAAGTAAGAAAAGTAGGTTTAGAATTAGGTTTACCATATGACTTAGTATATAAAACACCATCTGATGGATTATGTGGTAAAACTGATGAAGATAATTTAGGATTTACATATGCAGATTTGGATAGATATTTAAGAACAGGTGAATGTGATCCTGTTGTTAAAGAATTAATTGATCGTAAACATGCAATAAATGAATTTAAATTAAAACCAATTCCTAAATTTGAATATGGAAAAGTATTAGCAAAAGTTAGGTGATAATATGAAATTAGGTATATATATTGGTAGTTTTAATCCACCTCATAAAGGTCATATATGTATAGTAAACTATTTATTAGATAATAATGTAGTGGATAAAGTATTAATTATTCCCACAGAAAATTATTGGGATAAACAAAACTTAGTTGATATCAAACATCGTATTAATATGTTAAAGTTTTATGAAACAAATAATATTATTATTGATACAACAAACAATGAATATGCCTATACATATGAATTAATGAGAAAACTAAGTACAGATTATCCTAAAGATAAACTATATTTAGTTATTGGTGCAGACAATATTATTAATTTTAATAAATGGAAAAACTATCAAGAATTATTAGAATATAATATTGTTATTATGAATAGAGATGATATTGATATTGAAAAATATATTAAAAATTATCCAGAAGGTCATTTCATTATTGCAAAAGACTTTCCTAATATATCAATTTCATCAACTGAAATTAGAAAAAACTTAACTGATGAATATTTAGATGAACCAGTATTAAAATATATTAAGAAAAATAATTTATATAAATAGGAGTTATTATGATAGGGGCAATTATTGGTGATGTTGCAGGTTCTTATTATGAAGTATTAGAAACTACACAAGAAAGAACTTATGAAGATAGAATTAAAATATTAGATAAAGAAACACCATTATTTAGAGAAGAATCATCTTATACTGATGATACTATACTTACATGTGCTATTTATGATGCTATAAAAAATGGTAATTGTGAATATGAGAAATACTTAAGAAGTTATGGATTAAAAGAAATAAATTTAGGTGTTGATAAATATGGAAGAAGTAGATTTGGTAAGGGATTTGTTAATTGGCTTAATGGTGATTATGTTGGAGAAAGTTTTGGTAATGGTTGTGCAATGAGAATAAGTCCAGTTGGCTTTATGTTTGATTCATCTGAAGAAATAAAAGAAGAAAGCTATAAAGCCACTATTCCATCACATAATCATCCAGATTCTATTAAAGGAGCAGAAGCTATTGCTATAATGATATTCTTACTTAGAACAGGATATTCTAAAGAACAAGCATTAGCTTATATTAAAGGTAATTACTATGAATTAGACTTTGATTTAGAGAATTTACAAAGAACAAATAAATTTACTAGTAAAGCATCAATTTGTGTACCACAAGCAATATATATATTCTCAGTATCAACTGATTTTGAAGATGCAATTAGAAAAGCTATTTCTATTGGTGGAGATACTGATACAATAGCAGCTATTGTGGGTAGTTTAGCGGAAGCTTATTATGGTATACCTGATGATATTAAAGAAGAAGTAAAAAAATATCTAAATGATGATATTATTAACTTAATGTTTAATGAAAAAGAACTAGTAAAATAATAATAAAAGGGAGGGATGGTATGATTAAAAGTATTAGATTATTTGTTAATCATAACGATGAATCACTTGCCCTAGGTAAAATAGTAAGAGATAGTTTTATAAAAGAAGGTTTTACTATTTCCGATAATAGTTATGATTTAGGAATTGCTATTGGTGGTGATGGATCATTTTTAAGAATGGTTAAAGCTACTAAATATGATAGTAATCCCTATTATGTAGGTATCAATACTGGTACATTAGGTTTTCTACAAGAAGTTAAAAAAGATGAAGTAGATAAACTTATTGAAGAAATAAAAGAAGAAAAATATAAAATAGATGAAATAGGTATACAAGAAACTAGGATTAAACATAAAAATGGTATTAATGACTATTGTTCATTAAATGAAATAGTTATTCGTGATGAAAAACTTAAAGTATTAAGAGCTAGTATATTTATTAATAATGATTTATTAGAAGTATTTAATGGTGATGGTATTCTAATCGCTTCATCACAAGGCTCTACCGCTCATAATTTAAGTTATGGAGGAGCAATAGTACCAGGAGTATTTTCAACACTTCAAATAACTCCAATGGGACCAATAAACTCTAAAGCTTATCAAACATTAACTAATTCAGTTATTGTTCCATCTAATGTTGAAGTTATTGTAAAACCAGAAACAAGAACAAAAAATGTTATGGTAAGTGTAGATGGTGATAATCCTGTTTATGAAGAAGTAGAAAGTATTAATACATCTATAAAAGATAAAAAAATAAAATGTTTAAGATTTAGTCATTATAACTTTCCACAAAAGATTAATGAAAAGTTGCTATCAACCAAAAATTAATATATAATTAAGTTGGTGGTATTATGGATGAGGAAGAAATGGAATTCTTAAAAAATTATGATCCTAAAAAGTTTAAACAATTATCAATGACAACAGATATTTTAATAATAAGTGTTTCTGAAGAAAAGAATAATAATTATCGTAAAAATAGTAAAAAGAAAATGTCGATATTATTAGTAAAAAGAGAAACACATCCATATAAAGGTAAATGGTGTTTACCAGGAGGATTTTTAGATCCAGATACTGAAACATTAGAACAATGTGCAAAAAGAGTTTTAAAGGACGAAACAAACTTATCTAAAATATATATTGAACAATTATATACTTTTGATGGTATAAATAGAGATCCAAGATGTCGTGTTGTATCAACATCATATATGGCTTTAGTTGATAAAAATAGATTATCAGATAAACTAAATCCAAATGCATCATGGTTTAATGTAACATCATATGATAATACCAAAGATTATATTTCAATAGTATTAGATAATGATGATGAAATAATTAAGTTTAAAATTAAGAAAACTTTAAGAGAGTTATCTACTGATAGATATAAATTTACTATTGAAGAGAATAATAAAATAGCTTTTGACCATCCATTAGTAATAGCCTCAGGTATAGAAAGATTAAGAAATAAACTTAATTATACAGATGTTGTATTTAATATGATGCCAACATACTTTACTTTAGGAGAATTACAACAAGTATATGAAGTTATTTTAGGTAAAAAATTATTAGCTCCCGCATTTAGAAGAATAATAGCTAATAAAGTAGAAAAAACTGATAAAATGATGACTGGTAGAGGTCATAGACCTTCAGTATTATTTAAATATGTACATAATAAAGAAAACTAGGTTAACCTAGTTTTTTTTGTAATATTTTATCTTTTTCAAGTTGTATATCTAAGTAATTAGTTAAATCTTTATAAGTAGTATCATTAGGAATAATAATTATTTTAAAATCATTTATCATTATTTCTTTATCGGAAGTATTTAAGTACTTTTTATACATATCTACTTGGGGGCAAAGTTCTTGTCTACTATTCTTGCTGAATTTATGTAAAATAGGAATAACCCATTTTATCCAATCTCTAAAACTATTAATAACATCTTCTTTTACAAATAGATATTTAAAGCAATTCCTGTTTTTTTCACTAATCAAAAAGTCTTTAAACATTTCTCTATCTCTTGCAAATACAGCTTCTTTTCCAACACTAACCTGTTGATAAAAATATTTCTCTCGTGATTCCACTCCTAAAAAATTATATACGATATCAGGAATAATTAAGATTCTATCATCATAATTATTTTCATATATTTTAAACATTACTAAAGCAAGATATTTAGCAAAGTCTAATTCATCAACAAGATCAATTGAAGATACTGTTGATAATTGATTAGTTTTTGTTAAATCAAATTTATCTTTTTTAAGAAGTTTTAAGAGATAAAATATTTCTTCAAGAGTAAGCTTTTTATCTTCTTTTGTTTGTGATATAAAGTGATAAAAACTATCAATATTTTTAATACCTATTTGTTTTAAAAAATATTCAATATTAATTAAATGGTTATCTTCTTGAAGTTCTTTACTATAAATAGCTATATCGATATTATCATAGTTATCATTTAATAAATCAATAAAATCTATAAAGTGAGTATCCCAATAGTTATTGATAAAATTATTTCTTTCAATATATTTTTTCTCTTTAGTATGATAATGACCAATATCTAATTTAACACCAAATTTATCTTCTACTTTAGTTAATAATTCATTAGAAAAATCATACATTGTTTTATAATCATAATCATAAATATATTTATCTTCTTTAAGATAATATAACCATACCATTTTATTAAAAGTATCCCATAGTTTATCGCGAAGTTCTAATCCAATATAGTCTTCAAACATATCAAGGTAACTATCTAATTCTTCAAGATAATACATTATTTTTTCTTCTAAACTGGCCATATCCCATTTAGCAGTTGGTGTAGTCATATAAGTATTTATGATATTATTCATATCTTCTAAATAAATTTTATAATCATTTTTATGATTACAGTAATTAATTTCATATTGATGAAGGTATTTTGCCGTTATTTTATATAATTCTTCAAGATCTTTATCACTTAATTGTTGTGGAAGACTAGACCAACTGCAACTATGTGGGCCTTTAATATAATACCAAAGTGAATCAAGTTGAAGTATTTCTATTTCTAAAGAATCTCTTATTTTTTTAGATATTGTTCTTTTTAATAAAGATTCTTTTTCACGTTTTACTTTATCAAGTAATTTCTCATTAACTTCAAAAGCAAAAGACTCTGTTAAATCAAAGTGATTTAAACAATATTCCACAATCATGTCTAATTCACTACCAAAACATCTTTTAATATCATTTTTTATTTTTTCGGTAGCAACACTTTCTAATTCTTTAATCTTTTCTTCTATATTGCTATTTTCTTTGATATTTTGAGCTACCATTCCTAATACATAATCAACTGTTTTTATCGATATTTTTATTCTAGATATTTCACTTTTTATATTGTCTTTATTAACTAAATAGTCTGTTTTATCTTTTTTACTGCCAAAAACTTTATTAAATTCTTTCTTTTTCAAAAACATTTCAAGAGCTAATAAGCGACACTCTAATTCTTTTCTTATCTTCCAAATATTATTGATGATGTAAGAGTATTCATATTTAGCAAGTTTTGTATAAACCATTGTTATATTAATATTACATTCAAACTTTTCTTTATATCTATCCATTGTTTGATTTAGTATTTCTTGTTCAAATGAATATAGATTAGATATATCATCAGTATACTTAACTAATTCTTTATAATTGGTATAATCAAGTTTATTTAAATACTCTAATACTTTCTTTTTTTCATTTTTATCTAACATAGAAAATGTTCTTATATGAATATTATTAGTATCAATAGTAGTTATATTAATATTTTCTTTAGTTTTCTTTTTAAATAAATTCTTAAATATACTAAAATTCATAATATCTCCAAACAAACTATTTATTATATATTATATATTAATTTAGTTCAATACTAGTAGCTATAATCTTGATTTTTTGGGCAATTTGTGGTATAATATGGAACTTATGTGAGGGATTATGATGGCAAAAAGAATAGCCAATAAAGAAATGTATCAAGAAGCAATTTCTGTTTTAAAATCACGAATTAGTATTTATGAAAAAGAATTAGATATGACAAATTTTAAAAGAAAAGTAGATATTCTAATTAGTGAAGTAATTAATAGAGAAACTGGTAAAACAGAAATTGATTATAGTCCTTATGTTAAAAGAGCAAATGCTTTTTTAAAAGAATTGGATAAGGTATATAGTCCATTATATGATGTAGCTAATTTAACAACTTATGTTGAAAGTAAACTAGATACAATGGATGAAACTAATAAAAATATCAGAATTGATTCAGCAAGAAAACTAGTTAGTAATTTAACAATGCTTGTACCTAGTGATAATGTTGATGTTAATAAAGTTGCTAATAGAGCTTATAAAGTTTTATATCAATCTATTTTACATGAAGCTATGATTGATCGAAGAGATACAATTAGTTTTGCATTATTTATGGAAAATGATGAAATTGCTAAAAATATCGAAAAACTAGTTAAAGAAGATGCAAAAGATATACCAGATATTAAATCAATTATCGATAATGATATAGCTAATTATGGCCGTTTTAATATTCTTAGTGATAGTATTATTAAAAGTATTGGTTTAAAAACAATGAAAGATAAAAATGATGCTTTTAATGAAAGAAAAAGAACAGCTACTATGGAATTATTTGATCATTATGATAAAGTTTATAAAGAAAAAGCAAAACTTGATAATGAAAAGATTGAAAGAAAACTAAATCTTAGAAATCTAAGAGTTAATTTAACAAAAGCTAGATTAAAACTTATATCATATGTTTTAATTCCAACGATGATATTTGCTGGTGGAATTCTTGGTGGTGGAAGATTAGGTGCACTTTATAAGAGTATTTCAAAAACGTATAATGAAGAAACAAAAGAAATGGTAAACGAAGAGATATCTTATGGAGCTAGTTATCATGAATTAAGTATTAAAAAGATAGATAATTGGAATATTAAATCAAATGGTAAAGGATATGAAAGATTTGTCTCTGAATACAAATATACTGGTGAAAAAGATATTAATGAAGTTAGTGTTGATGAATTATTAGGTTCTATTCAATATGTTAATGGACATTTTGAAGAAGTTAATGAACTACCTCGTGAAGATAGTAAATTAAAACCAGGAATTATTGTAACTGAAACTATTAGAAATACGGATAGAAATATTGATCCTGCTGGTATTGGACTTGGTATTGTAGCGGCAGCTTTAATGCTTTCATTATTATATCGTCTTGGTTTTGATAAAAATGCGAAAAAATATCAAGAAATTGTAGAAAAATGTAAATACGAATTAAATGGAATAGTAGAATGGCGTGTTGTAAAAAAAAGATATGAAAACTTAAAAGGTAAAATGGTTAAAATAGAGGAAGAACACAAAGTTGCAATTGATCGATACAATGTTGCTAAATATATTACTCCAGAAGCAATAGAACAAGCAAAAACTTATACTTATAAAAGATAGGAGGTTTGGTTATGGATAGAGAATATTATGAATATGAAGCAAAAGTACGTAAATTAAAACAAATAATTGAACAATTAAGTACTGTCTTTAATATGAGTGAATATGAAAAAGAATTACAAAATATTGAAGATGAAATAAATGAAGTACTTAATAGTAAAATAGAAAAAAATCCATCATATGGTATTTGTAATAGTAAATTAAATGATATAATCGATTTTATTAATGAAAAATTACAAATATTTTATGAAATTTATCTACTATCAAATCAAATAAATAGTTTACTAGATAATATGACTGAAGATAATTATGAAAAAGTAGTAGTATTAACCAAAAATCTTATCAATAATTTACTAAAAGTTGATATGACTAAAAGAGATGATTGTCTTAAGATAATTAATGATTCATATAGAACTATTTATGATGTAATAGTTAATGAAAGAGCTATTAATCGTGAAGAAATAATAAACTATGTTTTAGCCGAAGGTGATAATATCATAAAAAACAATGTCGGTATATTAGTTAAAGAAGATATTAAGAAACTTCATCCAACTGATAGAAATGATATTGAATTAAATTATATCAATAATGGTATTGGATTTAATTTTCTATGTAAAGATGTAATTGAAAAGATATGTATAAATAATAAATTTGAAAAAAGAACAGATTATGATGGAAGAAAAAGAACTGCTACAATGGAATTACTAGGTAAAATTGATGATGTAGATAATTATAAGACAAACATAGAAAAACAAAAGGAAGATCGATTAAAAATAGTAAGAAAGTCTAAACTTACAAGAGCTGGTCTTCGTGCAAAAATGTCTTTAATATTCTTATCACCAGTAATTTTAAGTTTATTATTAGGTTATGGAGGAAGTTTCTTTTGTCCATATCGTCGAGTTGATGAACGTACTTATAATAAAGTTACTAAAGAAGTTATTAGTGAAAGTTCTAATTATGAAACTAAAAGTCCTTTGTATCAAGTAGTTGTTAAAAGCTATGGTCCATGGCAAGAAAACACTGAAGGTGATGGATACATAAGAAATATTATTGAGTGGAACTATACTAATAATGAATCAACTGAATCAGTTGATCCAGATGATATTGTAAAAATGTTTGATAAAGATAAAAAAACATATACAGAAACAAAAGCTATTCTTAATGAAAGTGATAAGAAAACTGAACCAAGAATTACAGTAACTGAATATATAACAGATAAACAAGATACACGACCACATGCTTTTCCAACCATTGGATTTGGTTTTGTAGGAAGTTTAATTGGTCTACTTATCATCGCATGTTATTATGATAATAAACATATTAATATTGATAGAAATAAATTAAGAGAAATAAAAGACAAACTTGAGAGTATGATTGATAGAAAATTTATTAAAAGAAGTTTTGTAACACTTGGTGATAAAAGAGTTATGTTAGAAGAAGAAATAAAGAATGTAGAAAATAAATATGGTGACATAACTAGTGAAATTACTGAAGAACAAGTAGAAAAAGTAAAAAAATATTTAAATAAATAGAGGGGGTAATTATGGAAGATAAAAAATATGAAAATTATGTATTAAGAGTTAATGAAGTTGAAAGAATTTTTGAAAAACTTGATCCAATTTTCGATATTTCAAAATATAAAAAAATTCTTGATGAACAAAAAAATAAAGTAGAAGAATTTTATAACGCTAAACAAGAACTTAATAAATTTGACTATGATACATGTATTGAAAGATTAGATTATATTCTTGAAAAAACTAATGAAGATTATTTACCATATTACGAAGTTTATTTATTAAATAGTCATATTAAAAATTCAATAGATAAAATGACTGAAATGAACTATAAAGAAATTAAAGAAGAAGTAAAGAAATTAATCAATTCTTTAGATAATGTATCAACTACTCAAAGAGAAGATTGTCAAAAAGTAATTGAGGATAGTTATGAAACTATTTGTAGAGCAATTGTTAGTGAATCAATGTTAGAAAAAAATGAGATATTATCTTTCTTAAAAGAATTTGGTGCAGCTATTGTAAAATCTAAAGTAGGTTCTTTAATAAGACGTGATTTAGTTTCTAAAGTAGATAATGATGAAGTACTAAAAATAGAATTAAGTCATGTGGGTGATGGAATAGATTTTAATTATTTAAGTAGTGATGTAGTAGGTAGTGTTGGTTATGCAACAAAATCTGATGTAAATGAAGAATATAAAAATCGTCGTCAAACAGCTACAGTAGAATTTTTAGATATTCTTGATGATGTTAATAAAGAAAGAAATAATTTAAAATATGATAAAAAAGAGAACAGAACTAAGATTAATAATCTAAGATTAAGATTAGCAGCAGCTCATTTGAAAACAGTTTCACTATTAATTGTACCAGTAATGGCTTTAGTAGGTACATGGAGTCTTGGTGGTAAAATGTTTAAGAATACTACTACAACAACTAATATTACTACTAATAAACAAATAGAAGATACAAAAATAGAATACTTACCAAAAACTCATGCATATATTGCCAAAATTAAAAAATGTAGTCCATGGCGAGTAAATGAAAATGGTGGTTATATTAGAGATGTTGAAGAATATCAATATACGGATGACGATAATTTTCAAGCAGTTAGTGCAGAAAAAATAATGGAATCAATAAAAGCCAAAAGTACTTCCACAGAAACAAAAGAAGTATTATACGATGAAGATAGTATGGAAGAGGAAGAAATAATATTAACAGAGACTCTTATTGATATTAATGATTCTAAACCTAATATTCTTGCATCATTTTTCTTAACAATTGCAGGTGGATTTGGACTTTGGGTAGTAGATTTAATTATCTCTATAGCAGTATATGGTATAACAGATGAAGAATTCTCTGTAATTGAATATACTAAAGATAGTTTTATTGATTTAATTAATTTAGGTAGAGAATATCGTAAAACACATAAAGTTCGTTTAACTAGAAAAGTAGTTAAAGAAAGAGTTGAAGAAATAGCTGGTAAAATAGTTAAATTAAAAGAAGAATTTAATGATATTAATGATAAATATGGATTATCAACAATAAAAGAACAAATGACTGAAGAACAATTAAATGAAGCAAAGAAATATATTAAAATAAAATAAATTGAAAAAGGTGGGGGGTTATGGGAAGAAATATAAAATTAAATGAAAAATTAAAAGAAACAAGTCTTTTAACATTAAATACTATTTGTAGATATAAATTATTAAATATGTCTATTTATCAAGATAGATTAGATAAAGTTAATGATTTTCTTACTGAAAGAAGTTT
>JAEEGL016807660.1_pt1 | contig 16015 bp, 13 predicted proteins | sample 9134231 | NCBI WGS metagenome assembly JAEEGL01 (sample SAMN16246548, study PRJNA631951) | gut metagenome | biome: gut microbiome; feature: rumen; material: fiber-attached | host: Bos | place: Iran: Karaj | collected 2018-10 | reverse complement strand
TTTTCATGGGTTTATGTGGATGCGGCAAGCGCATCGAGAAGGCTGGTCACATGGTCTATCCTTTCATTAAATTCCTTCAGATCATCCATAGATTTCATCGACAGATCACCCATCTCCCCGATCTCATCCCTTGCCTGGACAAGAACCTGGATCTGTTCATTGGAACCGCCGTTTTCTGCAAAATAATCCCAGACGGTATTATAATACTTTTCCATATATTCATAATTTTCCTTAACGATATCCGCCATCTGATCGATCCTGGATTCCTCTTCAGCAGCGGTTTCAAACAGTGAATCTATCATCTTCCCGAGAGCGTCATCCAGTTCACCTATCCTTTTTAAGACTTCGAGCTTATCCTCATCTGTAGGTACATCTGACTCGTTTAAGGCAGCGATCTTGTCCATCTCTGCACTTATCTCGCCGGTGAGCTTCTCAAAGTTTTCATTCTTTGGGATCAGATCGTTTTGGTACATTTGATTGACTTCATTATACACATCCACGAGATTGTCATAACTTTCCCTCACCTCCTGGAATGAGATCTGCCCCTCGTCTGCATTTGTATCAGAGTCTCCGCTGTCCGCCTCCCCGGCATCGGAGTCTACTGCATCAGCTTCCACGCTGTCTGTCTCAGTATCATTACTGTCCTCTTCGACAGCGGCTGCAGTTTCCACGGTCTCTCCACCGGAATCTTCGTTCCCATCGAAGTCTTCGCCCTCATTAAAATATTCTTCATCAGACTCATCCGGAAGATCATCCAGGACCACCGGCTTTTCAGCGGGCTTAGTCTTATCCTCCTTATTGTTGCAGGCACAAAGCTGGAACACCATAAGTACAGTTAAAAAAACAACGATCAGTTTTTTCATTTCCTTCATAATTATTCTCTCCCATCTTCTTATATTGTGTTACTCTTTGTAACGGACTGTTCAAGCCCCCTGTTCTTCTGCTGTTCTTTTGCCCACAGCTCTTTTGCGTGATAATCAAGGTGTTTGCGGCCTCTGTCTGCGCCCTTTGATCCGGGAAGGCAGGGCCGTGACTACGAAGGGCGATAAACTGAGCTTTAATTCTACAGGCAGGATTTTTTCAGAGTACCGGCGGTTTGCCCTTCTTTATAAGGGGATTCTCCCGCTCGATGGCCCCCAGGCTGTCTGGTTCTTTTCCGTTTAAGTTCCTGCCTCTTCCCTGCATCCCAGCATGCTTTTCCGCCCGAAGTTCCTTTGCCTTCTGTATCTGTTCATCCCGTTCGGGGTTTCGCTTTACGATCCCCTCTTTCTCCATCAGCTGGTCAAGAGTCACTTCCTTTACGGGAAAAAGCCTGCGTTCAAGCTTATTCTTAAGCTCCGATTCCTTTGAAAAATCCGATCTTAAAAATATATTTTCAACCAATTGAAGATTTTCTTCCATAAGCATATGCCTCCATTTAGCCCCTCTGTAAATATATACAATCCGGGTCAAAAAATGAGCCTAATTTGTCTATTCTATTCTATTGTATTATACCGGTCATTGATCCTGTCCCAGTATTCCCTTTCCGGACTTACGGGACCCATAGATAAATGGCATGGTGGCCTCATTTTCTTTAGAAACTTTTTTCCTTTTTCAGGATTTTATTCTGTAATAATATACAGACAAATAAAAAAAACGAGCCTGTTTGTGACCCTTTTGTGACATTATTGTGAAGCAGCCTGTGGTAATATCTGTCAATAATCCGGCTGTATTACGGAAAAATTTATATATTATTCACAGAGGATTTGTATTGGGCGATAACAGGATACCCTTTGAACAGGTTTACAGCGAGAACTTTTCCTATGTATATAACTACATATACATGAGGGTGGTACATAAGGAAACGGCGGAGGATCTGTGCAGCCAGACCTTCTTAAATGCCCTTTCCCATTATGATTCTTATGATGCCAGAAAAGCCGGGTTAAGGACCTGGCTCTGTACCATTGCCAGAAATCTTACCATTAATCACCTGTCAAGCAGTGCTGTCCGCCTGTCATCTTCCCTGGAGGAAAAAGAAGATCATCCAGCCTTTGCGGTTGAGGATGAATATGAAGTATTCAGGGATCCGGTAAATAAAGAGGCTGCAAGGCTATTATCCCTGTTAAATGATGAGGAGCGCGAGCTCTTATCTCTCCGTTACGGACTGGAGCTCAGTGTTTCTGAAATAGCTCTTGAGTATGACATTACGGAAAATGCCGTCCGTAAGCGCATAAAAAGAGCGCTTTCACACTGCCTTGCCTTTACTGAAGGGCGGAATCTGTCTGATTTTCTCTGACTCCGGATTTAAGGAGGATGACCTCTGCACTCTTCACCCCGAATTTCTTTGCTTCTTCATGGGTGTTCATAAAGATATCTATCCTTTTTCCCTTTATCTTTCCACCGGTATCCTCAGCTGTATATACATGTCCGTCTATCATGACCCTTGATCCTAAGGGTATCACAGCCGGGTCAACGGCTATGGTGCGCCCGACCGCAGCCTTTGTTCCTGTCGCGGTTATCCCGTCAGTCTTTCCGCAGCATATAATACAGGCACAATATGCGGTAAGAGTGAAAGTCCCCAGTTTTTCATTTCCGTTTTCATCAGCCTCATAATACTCCTGCCTATCCTCTTCTTCCGTATCAACGGGCTTTTTCTTTCCGAAAAAGAGATTTGAAAAGAAATCCCTTACTGAATTAACTTTTTTCAGCCATTCCGGACTCTCATCATCCTCGATATTAACGGTCTGTTTATTACCGTCTGTTTTGTCCGTTGTTTTCTTGACCGAGGAGCTCTTGGGGTAAGTGCGTATTATCCTGTCACCGTCGTTATAGTCCTCAGGCCTGACCACGTGGTCTTCGATACGCTTTCCGTACTTCTTTTCATATTCTGCTTCACGCTTTTCCGACTCCTTCGCAAGGGCTATCAGCCTATCGTCAGTTAGCTCTCCTGTCCCCAGTTTTTCGGTTTCCCTTGCAAAAGACCTGAGACGGTCATCTTCAGTGATCCAGTCTACGGAAACTGTGTCTTCTGATACGGCTTTGTAATTTACAGATAGTGAAGTTCTTCTTTTCTCCTCATTGCTGCTTACCTGTTTTTTATCTTCTTTTTTTCCCCGGATCTCTTCTTCCCCCGGTGCCTCTGCTCCTGCATCCATTTCACGGATCATGCCGGCAAATTCCTCTAAGCGCTCCCCGGCATATACGCTTACAGGAAAGCATAAAAGGAGCAACACCGCTATTAAAAATACCCGGGCTTTTTTCATATCAGAAAGCTGCCCTTATCTCATAGAGCCCGGCTCCGTTAGAGGGCACATATTTGATCATGGTATCCCCTATCATCACCCATTCTCCGACTCTTAAGTTATCGCTGTTATTATCTTCCCAGCTGGAATAAATGGCTCTTGCCACCTTGTCTCCCGAACGGCTTATGCAGAAAAGCCAGGACCTTAACACCTGGTAATCATAAAGAGCCATACTGCTCCACTCTCCGGCATCATCCGTCATCTCCCTCTCATCTCCCGAAAGAGGCGTACATACCTGTATGGTATATCCGTTAAAGTCAGGATTCTTATAGAGGGAGATCCTTGCGGTCTTTTCCCTTCCGTTATTGGTATTAGTTACAGAGTATAATGCTATATGGGAACTGTACACGGAGATCACCCTCCAGCCGTGAAGGTCATTGGTTAGTTTTTTCTGAACCCCCTTCATTATGGGTACAAAGCCGTCAAAATCCCCTGCAGCAGCCGCTGTAAGCCAGCTGTTCCGGGCAGGTATCATTGTCCCCAGGATATTATAGGCCGGGCTCCAGAATCCATTTTTATTCACATAGTAGCCATCCTCTGTAAAACCGTCACATAAGAAGGTTCCGTCTGTCAGAACATATGAGAATACGCCTTCCACCGGTGTAGGTGTCCATGCCCCTTTTCTGAAATAGGCGGCATAGGTGCTCTCCGCAAATAAAAGAGTCATAAACACCATGGTCATTACCACTGCGGCTATCCTCTTTCCTATCTTCTTTTTCATTTTAGATATCCTCCTATAATTCCTTATCTTCTATGAATCTGTCCCTGTCTATCCACATACTGCCTCTACTGTGGCAGACCATATTCTCCAGACCGTAGCGCCGGAGAGTGTGGAAAAGATCCGATCGGATATTCTGGAAATATGAATTCCCTTTTTCCGGACTCCTGTCCCATCCCCACAGGTTGTTCTTTATGGTAGAGGAGCTTAAAATCTCATCTTCCCTGTCTATCAGCAGAATGAGCAGTTCCTTTGTCTTTTTATACCGGAAGCTCACGGCTTCATCATTGATAAATATCTCAGGCTTTTTCCCCCGTACTATCCTAATATGTGATACTTCCGGAACAGGATAGAGGAGATCATCCATCCTTTTCCTGACCTTTTCCTCAGATAACGGAAGACAGATATATCCGCTTGCATGTATCTCCAGGGCTTCCTCCAGGTATTCCTTACCCTCTGATACAAGGATCAGGTTTACCGACGGGATCATCCGGGACAGTTCCCGGGACAGATCCATATCATTTCCCCCGGCATCCGATATGCATACAAAGACCAGGTTATAAATATGTCCCGCTGCATAGCTCCTTGTTTCTTCTTCATCATCCGAAAAAAACACCGTATGCTCAGGACAGAGTTCCCTTAACAGACTTTCTAATTTCTGTCCCGTGTTTTTTTTTCTGTCAAATACTATGATCTTCATCCTTACTGACCGGAGTCCTTTTCTTCCGATATCCTGCTGCGGTTAATTTCCTCAACATCTCCGTTTTCATCCCGGACAACCCCTGCTCCTGCCTTTCTGATAACGTATTTACAGTAGTCATCCCAGGTTTCCTTCCGTCCTGACAGAAATTCCTTTACAAAGGTATCTGATTTCAGGTCACCTATTACCGCCTTATATGCATTGGAAGTCCTTAAATACCTTATCCTGTCAGTTCCCTTAAGGGGTGTTTTACCGTTGTTCTTTTCTGCCTCAGCCTCTTCCGGAAGAGATAGAGATGCCCCCTCATAATCTGCAAGGCTGACTCTCTCATTATAATCCTTTAGCCAGTCCTTATATCCCGAATATGCGCTGTCATTCTGAACCTTCTCCGAAATGATCATTTCCTCCAGCTTCCATACCGCATCAGCTTTTGGAACGGATTCTTCCATCCTTTTACTCATTTCTTCAAATCTTACACCGTTCTGCACCGATGCACCATGATTTATCACATCCAGGAATTCCTGCAGGGTATTATCCTCTGCTGCTTTGTAATTATCGGGATTAACCTGGTCTAACAGGGTATTGATATAATCATCAAATATTTCTCTCTTCTTAAGGACCGTGAGTTCCTTTTCATTTTCCTCTGTGTTCTTTGCGGTAACTCTTTCAACGTATTCCTCGATAATATCATTTAATACATCATCCCTGTACCGGATCCTTAATCTGTTCCTTTCAGTTTCGGCGCTGTTTTCGCTGAGACTGTCTTCCTTAAAGAGGTCCTCCCTTGACACCTTTCCGTGTTCGGATGCGGGATCAAATATCTCCTTATATGAGCGGTATTTTTCAGCCAGCTCACTGTCAAGGGTGGAGATCACATCATCATTCATCCTTATCTCTACCAGTATGTCATAGATAGCATCTTTTTCTACTGCCATGGTCATACGTGACTCTAAATTCCTGTAGTAACCGGATTCCTTCTTTTCTCCGTCTCCGGCCGGATTCTTTGCTCCCGCAAGTGCATAAAGCTTTGTTATTGCAGGTTTTACTCCCGCTATCCTGTTCCGCAGTGTCTCCGTATGATCCTTTATTTCCTTTGTTATTCTATTTATTCCGTATTTCTTTGCAAGATCAAGGAGCCCTGTGTCATATGCTGTCACTTCGGGATCAAAAATCTTCCCCGCTTCAATGCTCTCCTCCTTTTCTTCCTCTGTCTGTTCCTTTACGGCTATCTCACCGTTTTCATCTATCTCCGTCCTGTATTCCCTGTGGAGATAATCAGACGCATATTTTTCCAGCATCTTTAAGAACGCATCTATAACGGAACGCTCCACAAAGTTTTCCCCGTATTCCACGGTGTAGACCTTTGCCAGAGGAAGATCCGTATCCATATAGGAGTATCCGTTTTCTTCAAAACCAAGGAGTTTAAATACATCTGTATCAGCACTCTGGTAGGCTCTGTAATATGATCCCTTTAGGTCATCCGCAACGGTTCCCTGATCAAGATCCAGGATCTTCGTTCCGTCATACATAGAGCAGACAAGGGCTTTATTCCTTGAAATAAGACAGATATTCCTGGCGCTTGTCAGATGTCCCGTAAATCTTTCGTTATAATCCGGCTTGGAACTGGGCTTTATTTCTCCCGGCACCTTGTCTTCGCTGGCGCCCAGTATCTCCAGTTCTTCCGATATCGCTTCATCAAGCCTGTTTTCAGCATCCCTTGTATATCCGCTGGAGGTAAACAGCATTTTAAAGTCCATAAAGCCTTCAAAATCTTTTTTCTCGACATTGGTCTGTATTCCGCCCTCTTTTTTAACTCTCTCATAGGCTTCATCTCCCCTGCCGTTTAAATTAAGAGGGTAATAGACATTATCCGTCTGAACCTTAGTGGCGTTTTCTCGGCCCAGCATCATTTCAAGGTCATATGTGTTGTAGGCGATAAACTGATGAATATCTTCTTTCTTCTCAAAGAATCTGACGCCTTTATCCGTACGTACGGTAACAATGGTGCGTACTCCCTCGGAGTCTGCATAATCCATGGAAGATACATCCATGGGTTTTCCATAGATATAAGGCACGAAGAGATCCATATTTTCGGCACTGTTGTAACCCACCAGGAATGTATTATTGTCATACCACTCCCCTTCGCACTCTGAAGCCACCAGCACACCGTTCCGGAAGGAATCGAAATATCCTCCGACGGTCTCTGCCTGGCCGTTCTCCTTTACCGTGACCGCGGAGTTCTCAGGGAATCTCGCCTTATATGCGATGGGGTATCCCCCGGTCTCGTCCCTCTCAATGTAAAATCCCGCACAGAGATAAAGCATCCCCTCCCGGATCTCTTCCGGTATTTTCAGGGACAGGGTATTGACCATTTCAAGTATTTCCAGATTTTCCTTTTCGTTACCTTTTTCAATTTTCTTCTTTGCATCATCGATAATTTTACTTCCTGCAATAAGCCTTTCCAGGATTTCAAATTCCTCATCATCAAGCCCCAGCTGATCTTCCTCAGCCTTATCGATTATCTTTAAGATATCCTCATATTCCTTATCGGACAGTTCTCCCTTATCGTGTTTTTTCTCTGCATCCTCCCGGATCTTTTCAAAAACATCCTCGCTATTCCTGTCCTCCCTGTCTTCTTCCAGATCGTCATAAAGATCCAGGATATTCTCGTATTCTTTTTCACTTAACTCATCATCATCATATTTTTCCTCGGCATCCTCCAGGATCTCATCCAATATCTCATCCATATCCCCGGTGACCTGGCTTAAAAACCATGCCAGCTTTACCTGCCCCCGGGTTTCCTCTGAGGTTCGTAATAGCATGGTTATCTCATCTATGGCATCCTTTGTTTCATCCGAAAGCTGCCGGTCCTTTATGATAGCATCCTTCTGTTTATCAGCCTCATCAATATCGTAGATATAGGCGTTCCGTGAAATGGTATTCTGTATTTTAACGGGCTCCATCTTTACCCGGTCGACTTCGGATGCCTTTTTCATCGCATCATCCTTACTCTCCGGGAAATAGTCCACCGGAGACATATAGGTATTGTAGATACCGTTAACCGAAACCACACTTAAGATATGGTCGGAAACAAGGGTTACCCCTCTTCCGTCATTTTCGGATTCCTTAAAAAATCCCTCCGGGATCCTGTTATATTCTTTCTCGTTATCCGGATCAAATTCTCCGGGAACAGGTACCCATCCTATCTCTGCAAGCCTTTCCACGAGAGCGGAAAGATCCCCTGTGCCGATCCCCGTTGACAGGGAATCAGACGCAATGAACTGCATCATTCGTTTTCCCTGCCGGGAGATGTCGCTTAAATTGTTAAGTACCTTCTTTATATCAATGACAGAATTAACAACATCAATCCCACTCTTAAAGTTTCCGACATACCATTTAAGATCTTCTTCCTCTTTGGGAGTAAGCCCTGCTTTCTCTATCAGGTTGTATGCATATCTCACGTTTCTCCATTTCCAGGGAATCTGCATTATATTCGGTACTTCCACCAGCACGGAAGAATTACCGCTGTCGGAACCCGCAATAAATGGAGTGAACATATCCTCATATTCTTCACCGTTTTTTCCCTGCTTCATATCCGTCATGCTGTACCCGGTGGTCTTCTCATATTCTTCACGGCTCGTAAAGAATTTACCGTCAAGGGACAGCCACTGCTCTCTCTGTTTATCCGCATTGGAATTAACGGAGATAAACGGAACCCCTCCTTCATCATTTAAGGACTTCCTGTATATCATATATGTGGTGGAAAGCCTGGCCGCACCTGATTCAATGAGATTATTCCCGAGAAAGAAGGTTGTCCCGAGATATGTCTCATATCGTTCTGTCATGGCTATCCCGTTTATGAGAACGCTTATTGTATCCTTAGAACCGGTATCAGCTTTTGCTTCACCCTCATTTTTTGCTTCCCGCCATTCATTCAGTTTTTCCATATCGGAACTGTCCATGAGCTCTTCTTCTTTTTTATCCTCCATGGACATAAGGACTTTCTTTTTATTTACGACCTCATTTGTAAGAGTATATTTATAAGCCATGGAGCTTACCATATTGCCAAGAGGATCATAGACATAACCTGTGAGTCCCCCCTGGTCAAGTAACAGATACTCTTCTTTACCCGCCACCTTGCAGGCTAAGATCCTTTCTGAAATATAAGCCCGGTAATCAGTCTCCTCATCTCCGGTTTCCATTCTGTAGTAGAAGGGTCTGCCCTCTTTTCCCGGGTCAAATTCCCCCTCCTTATCTATCTCATAAACCTTTGCGAAGAGGACCCGGTATTCACCTGTATCGGGATTATATGTCATTAAGACCGCCGCATCATAATTATAGTCATTTGTCCTGTTTTCCGGAAAAACAACATTGTATCTGTCCGGATTGGTACCGGTATTATCTTTACCGTATTTTTCAATATTCTCCGGATCCGTATAGCAGGGTGTCACATAAAAATAGACAAATTCCCCCCGGGAATTGTAATCGATCACCTGAAACTCAGCCATGGCATCAGGATAATTCTCCAGTCCCGGCAAAATATAAAAAGCGTTCAGACCCTCGGTCTGAAAACGCTCCGTGGTATAACTTATCTGTTTTCTGTCCCTCTTCATTGTCAGGGTGTTCTCTGACACGGAAAAAGCCTCAGCCACATAATCGGAAAACCCTAAAGGCTTTTCCTCCTCTTCCTCCTGGGGCTGGATATTATTAACAAGTCCCCCTCCGCAGGCAGAGAGGGATGAAATAAGGGAAAAAATGAGCAAAAATGACAGTGCTCCTTTATGAAATTTTTTCAATAATGCGAACACTGTCATTTTCTGCCCGTCAATTGATCACTGTACGATGGTAACTTCCGTATTATCTCCCCTGTTACTATTAACCCAGCCTATAAGCTGCGGAACCATAAGTCTCATTACCACGATGAGGATGAAGATAAGGAAGAAACCTATAATGGCATTCTTTAATGCCATCTTGGCCTTCTCTCTCTCCTGGGGTTCGTCAGCCTTGGCAAGCTTAACTCCGAGGATTATGCAGTAAATAGCGCCTACAGCTACAACAACGCTTATTACCGGTCCTAAAAGTGAATTGATGAGCTGAACCACAGGGGTGGCTGCCCCGGAAAAGTCCGGTGTTTTGCCGCCGGAAGAATTGCCGCCGGAACTGCTGCTTCCATCAGCGAATGCCATGGAAGTATTCAGCATAACGCTCATAAACATGGTTGAGAGCATGGTTATCGGGTACCTGATTTTCTGAATCACTGTCATGATCTTTGTCTTCATTTTTTTCTTCTCCTTTATATTTTTTATAGTAATTATATATGATAACCGGTTCTGTTTTTCTTTCTGACCGTTATCACCTTAGATTATGCGCATCCGCCTGTGGGCGGATACTATTACAAGTGCTGCGGCTGATATGAGAACTGCCGCTATAAGTATATACATCGTGACCGGCGGTTTCTCCCCGCTTTTTACCCTGAATTCATATTCATTCTCATTTCCCGTCCTGTCTGATGCGCGGATCCTGTATTCACCGTCCGCAGCTGCGGTCATATTGCTCAGTTCGGTCTCTTTACCGTTAAGAAGGATCAGTATCTCTGCTCCGTTCTCCGTAGGATAAAACCTGACCGGTCCCTCTACTGTCCCCTTCTCTATCGGCTTATCAAAAACAAGTTCAGGAGCAGTGGCATCCCTTACAAATACCGAGCGCCACTCCGGAAGTCCTGACAGCACCGGCTCATAGAGAACTTCATATCTTCCGTCCTGCGGAAGCTCCGGCATTGCCTCATCCGTATATCCTATGCTGTGTCCGTCAAGGATCAGCTCCTTTAATCTATATCCATAAGGAGTTATCAGCCTGTCCTTACAGATCGGGACTCCCTCCGTCGCAATAAGAAAACTTCCGATGGTGCTTATGTTCTTTATCCCCTTCTTATCCGAGGTAGAGGATCTCACATGAAAGAGATATGCCCCGGTATTATTAACTTCTTTTTCCGTGATCCGGTCAGTGTATACAGCCGCTATTGCATCACTTACGCTTTCATAGCGCTTACTCTCCGGAAGACAGGATTCCCCGTCCTTTGTCATTGAGACTATCCATGCCTTCTCTCCTGTAGAGATTGTGACCGGCTTTCCGCTTATCCCTCCCAGGGGAACATTCATGCGGAATGTTCCTCCGTTAGGCATCCCGTATATAAAATCCCCTGTCTTTCCATCATACGAAACGGTTAGTTCAGGATCGCTGACTATCTGATAGAAGTTGTCTTCGGCGTATGAACGCCCGGAGATAAGAAGCAGGAATGCACCCGAAATAAAAATGAAAAACCTAAGTCTTCTTTTTATATCCATCACAGTGATGCAGACTTCTGGCCTGCCTGAGGCATACTACGCCTTGATACTTCCCTGTCCTTTGTATTGCCCTGCTGAAGTCCTGCCCCCTCTTTTTCGGAGGCTCTTGCGAGGCGTTCTATCTCTATCAGTTCGTTTAAGGTTATACGCCTGACCTTCGGATTATCCGCTCTATGTCCCTTTTCTCCCGGAGACTTTGATGATCTTACCTGATCCGGCTTATACCCCTCCGTCTTTCTTCTCTCTCTTTCCACGTCCAGGTTTTCCAGTTCCCTGTCCCAGAGAGCTTTATTTTTAGGACTGTCAAAAAACGCCACTTTTCCGCCGCCTTTCTTATCCTGTTACCTATATATACAGACGAATCATAAAAATGAGCCTATTCCATTCTTAAAAATCTGGAATAGCCGGTTACATCAAATATTTCCTTAACAGCATCGGATACATTGATAAGGATCTCGCTTCCGCCTGCCTTTGTCATTTTTTTCTGGATAAAGAGCACGGCCCTGAGTCCCGCTGAACTGATATACTTGTTGTCAGCAAAATCGATGACAAATTCCATCGAGCCGTCTCCCGATGCCTCATCCATCTCCTTCTGTATTGCGGATGCATTGTTTGCATCCACCCTTTCGCAAAGCTTATACACCTGTCTCTCTGCCATTATCTTTTCCTCCTGTCTGTTATTACTCGTTTCCTTCTTCTGTTTTCTGCATCCTGTACTGGCTTATGGCCTTATTGACTTCTTCTTTTAAGGGTGATCCCTGGGGCATCAGTGCCACATAGTTTTCCTTGGGTGAATTGATGAGTTCCTGGGCCTGGACTGTATTGCTCACAAGGGATACCGCTTCTCTTTCGCTTACCAGAGCTGCCAGTATGGTTCCCGAACTGATGTCCCCGCCTATAAGCTTAAGATCCGCATAGGCACTGGTGACTGCTGTCTGTATCCCATCCACCTCATCAAGAAGTCCGGCGGCCTGTGCAGTATAGCCTATGGTCCCGTTCTGCAGCTCCGTCAGGCAGTCCATATAATTGTACTTCGGGGTGACAAGGAAGAGCCCTCCCTTTCCGTAGGTTGATGACGCCGTAAGGGAAGCTATCCTCTGGTCCGTATCTGCTATCCTTCCGAAACAGAGATCGTATTCTCCGTTCATTATACCGCTGAAAAGCGCCTGTTCACTGTCAAGCACCGAAAGCTGCAGGGCATAGCCCCCGTTTTCTGCGGTTATCCTTGCAATATCAGCTTCCATTCCTACGGGGACACCCGATTCATCCCGGGCAAATCTGTCATTTCCATTGACTATGCCCACCTTAAGTATCCCCTCCTCCGCCGTGGCCGGAACATCCGCATTGCCGCCTCCGCAGGAGGCAAGACATACAGTCATGGCGAGTATCACTGCACATGCTGTTATTCTCTTGGTTTTCATACTGCTCTCTCCTTTTTCAGGTCATGGTAAACAGCTCTGCTATGCCTTCTCCGGCTACGATATCCACGTTTGTACGCTCTCCGGGTGAGGTTATGACAAAGGCCCTTCCCCTTCCGTTATTCACGATATCGTCCTGCTCACTCTCATTTATGGCTCCGGCATTTTCATAGAGCTTAATTAAGTCTGTCATATCATTTGGTGACAGCGGGAAGATAAAGCTGTACTGGCTTGCATTTATTATGGCTGTAGATTTCCTGGCCAGTTCCTCTGTTCCCACAAAATCCTTTATATTCTGGGTTATAACGATCTGCATGCCGTTGTATTTCCTGATACGCTTTGCCAGCTGGAACATAAAGTCCAGGGCTATGGGATACTTGTCATCTATGAACACATGGGCTTCGTCTATAACTATGACTATCTTCCTGTTAGCGTGATACATCATATTGTATTCCCGGTTCTTTATTATCTCATTATCAAGCCACTTCAATATGAGAAGCATCTGGGCATTGGCTATCGTTCCGTTTTTATTTGCAAGAAGGGTCTGGAAATCAAACACCACGAAATTCTCGTCGGTGGTGATGGTGGCTTCTCCGTTCCAAAGAGCCGAGTCCCTTCCCCCTTCCGCAAACTTGGATATCGATGCCATAAGGGTACGGAGTATGCCCTTTGTGTAATCGTTATCCGATAAGCCTGTCTGGAAGGTCTCCAGTATGTCATCGTAAAGATCGTTAAAGGTCGGATAATCAGAGGGCGTAAGCTTTGAAAAATCCGTATCCTGGTCTATACCACGGCTGGTGTACATATTGGTGGTCATTGAATTCAGGAATTCCAGCGCCTCCGGCGAAAGGCCGGGCAGTATCTGCCTGTAAAACTCTTCCAGGAACTGTAGATGTGTGGAAAAGGTATTTGCCTTTGCGGTTTCTTCCGCAGCCTCACTGTCCTCATCATCATCCGAAAGGGAGGTGATGATATGGAAGGGATTTAAGCGTCCCTGGGTGGCGGTGCCCACATCTATGATCTTTCCGTTCAGACCCGCCGCCATCTTCGTATATTCATTCTCCGGATCCAGAATGAATATCTTTGAATCCTCGGCAGCAAGCTGTGCCAGGATGCTCTTTGTGGCATAGGACTTACCCGAACCGGACTTACCGATGATGACCGTATTGGAATTGACCCTCTCCGAATCCCTGCGGAAAAAGTTGATGAATACCGGGATCCCCGAGGAATTACCGACATACAGGCCGTCTTCATCGCAGAGGCTCTTATATACAAAGGGAAATACCGCGGCACATGAAGTGGAGTGGATCCCTCTTTTATACCTCTCGAAAGCGTCATAACCGGAGAGAGACAGGGAAGAATATGCTTCAAACTGCTGCATGAACATATCCGTAACCCGGAATCCCTCCTCTGAGAGAGCCTGTCTCACCCTCTTCTTTCTGGAATTCGGATCGTTCTTTGTCTTGTATTCACTCTTTCTCTCTTCAGATAACTCGTAGTCATTTATCTGGATGAACATATTCACATTGAAAAGGGTCTCATTCTCTCCCTGGAGAGAGCGGAGCACTGAGGCAAGAGCCTGTATCTGGGTGTCCAGATCCAGGATACGGCTGGCTTTTCCGGTATTATTTCTCTGATCCCTCAGTTCCTCCAATGAGCGGTCGATCTGACGTATCCCCTTGGACCTCTCTATGGGTGTCATCTTCATCACGATCTTGGTGCCCACGGTATTGAACATCTCTGCTCCCCAGGAATTCCCTACTAATACCGGGTACTCCCTCAGGCGGAAATTATGGGTGATGAGGTCGTCATACTGCACCGTTCTGGTACCTATCTTTATTTCATCCGGAAGTATCCAGTCCATATATTTATCCGGACTTATCTCATAGGCGACCCTTTCATCGAAATACATGCCGTAGTTATATTTTAAGAAGATCGCCAGCTCCGGGCCGGTAAGACGATGGCACTCCATATTATTTGCCGCGAAATCCTCTATTGCATGCTGTATCTGGGTGTCAAGGAACTGCCTGTCCTTATACATGAACATAAGGTAATGAAAGGGCATATATACCTTTTCCCTGAAATCCAGATTTTGAAGCTGCTCTATCCTGTCCTGGATGATACCCACCCTTACGGTGAGTTCGTCCTTATTGTAGATCCCGTTCATGTAGGCTTCTTTCAGTTCTTCCAGTTTTGCCTGCTCACTTCTTATGAAATCGTCATAGATCACCGGACGATCCAGTTTCACGAGATTTATGATCTCGTCATCCGCAGATGTACGCAGGATCCCTCCGAATACCCGGTCTATAAGGTTATCCTGCCTCGTCTGTGTATAAAAACGGAATTCCACCGAGGGTATCTGCATTACTGCAGCACTGTACTTATCACCGTATTCAATAAAGCCGCCGTCTATGCCGGTAAAGGGTGTGATGTCCTCAACCGTTAATCTTTCATCTTTTTTCCCGGCCTTTTTCTTTTTTTTATCATCTTCACTGTCGTCATCCTTATTTTCCCTGACACGCTTCTTAAAATGTCTCGGCTGGCCAAGGTATCTTAATCCGTAAAGGACCAGCATATACCCTTTTTCATCACCGAGAGGGATAACAAGTGCTACCGTAAGCACAAACATTGCTACTGCAAAGACAACCTTTGCAGGAAGATTCGATACAGCAAAGCTTATCACTATGAGTGCTCCCACAGCGCCCACTATCACATCTATGACTTCGACGCCCTTAAAGAGCTCCATTCTTACATTTGTCCGTTTGGGGATTACCCTCATCATGGCATTAATGTCTCCATCGTCTTATCACTGTATCATCACAGCCATTCACTGTCATTATTATTCAGAATGTCCTGCATGGTCTTCTTGCCGCCGCCCGCGTTGTTTCCTGCAGGCTGATCACCGCCGCCGATATCGTTGTTAAAGCCGCTGCTGAAACCGTTATTGTTATTGGAACCGCTGTCAAAGCCGCCGCTGAAACCGTTATTGTTGTTTGAACCACTGTCAAAGCCGCTATTGTTGGTATAGCCGCTGTAATTGTTAGAGCCGCTGGTAAAACCGCTATTGTTATTGTTATCCATGCCGCTTCCGCTGACGATATCCTGCATGGTCACGCCGCCGCTTCCCGTATTACCTGAGCCGCCGCCTAAACTTCCGCCGCCTAAACTTCCGTCTCCCATGCTTCCGCTGCCCATGCTTCCGCCTGCGTTTCCGATTCCGCCGCTGCCGCTGACGATGTCCTGCATGGTCACGTCGCCGCTTCCCATATTACCTGAGCCGCCTAAACTTCCACCGCCTAAACTTCCGTCGCCCATGCTTCCGCTGCCCATGCTTCCGCCTGCGTTTCCGATTCCGCCGCTGCCGCTGACGATGTCCTGCATAGTCACGCTGCCGCTTCCCGTATTACCTGAACCACCGGAACCCATGCTGCCTGATCCGCCGCCTACGCTTCCGCTGCCTACGCCTCCGCCGCCTACGCTTCCGCCGCCTATGCTTCCACCGCCTACGCTTCCGCTGCCTACGCTTCCGCCGCTTCCGCTTACGATATTCTGCA
>JAEEGL015098705.1_pt1 | contig 16015 bp, 10 predicted proteins | sample 9134231 | NCBI WGS metagenome assembly JAEEGL01 (sample SAMN16246548, study PRJNA631951) | gut metagenome | biome: gut microbiome; feature: rumen; material: fiber-attached | host: Bos | place: Iran: Karaj | collected 2018-10 | reverse complement strand
TTTCTGTACGTTGTGGTTTCCGAGTTGTGTACACGACCCTCATGAGATCTTTCTTTTGATCCGCCGTTGTCCCACGCACGTTCAATCGTTACCGTGCCATTTTTATTGTCAATCACCTTCAAAGTACAGTCAGAGCCAGCCAGCGGCACTTGATCATGCAACGCTGTTGCCTTCTCAACAGCATCTGTCATCTTTGAGGTGATCTCAGCGCTCTGCGCCTTCATTGATTGTATATCATGATCAGTACGTGCATACGCTCCGTCAGGATGAGCCATTGCCTCTTCATGCGTACAATGATGCTCCTTAAGATAATTTTCCTGGGAACATTCAAACATATTGATACGAGAATCAATTTCTCTTCTTTCACCATCTAAAGAAGGTAATACGTCATGCTCCAGTTTCTCACCCACTCTATAGGCATCCATAATTGAAGCATTATCCGAAACTCCATCTCTAAGAATGCTTTCAGCATCAGCAAACGTCTTATCAATATCTGCCGCTTCTATTTTTCTTCCTGAATCCCTATACTCCATTCCCGTGGCTTGGGAAATGTCATAGTTATTCATATCCATCTTTACAATGGCATAATTAAGGTCTTTTTCTGTTCCCTCGAGTTTATAATACTGATCACACAATTTACGATATTCAGCAGGATTATTCTCCTTGCTGCCATCATAATTCATTGCGGCAATCTTATCGAATACTGCTGCTTTTTCATTAGCAACATCATTTCTGGCATCCTTTAATTCAGCGATATACCTAGTATTTACATCAGAAACATCTTTCAAATCCTGCGCTTTCGCTCCAGACATATACATCCGGCTCGATCTGCTATCCATGTCACCAAACTTAGCAAGGACATCATCGGCCTTCTTTTGCACCTCAGAAGGTTCGACATGCTCAGGATTACCCGCTTTTTCTTTCGCTTCCTGCTCTGCTTTGTATCTTTCGCAAGCAGCTTTATAGTCTCGATAATCCTCCTGACTCATTCCCCACATGTCAGCTTCATAGCGCTCTCTAAAATCAGCGTTCATTCTATTAAGCTCAGCACGACCTTCCGGGGTTTGCATCATCGCATCAATCTGCTTCCAGGATAAGTCTTCTAATTTCTCAGGCTTTTTATTTGCATCACTATCAGACTCAGAGTTATCTGTTTCCCCTGAATCAACATTTTCCGTATTGTTCTCTGTTCCGGCGCCCTCTGGGTTATCTTCACCCCCATCGGTTTCAGACTGATTTTCTGATTCCTCAGTTTCAGGCTTTGCATCACTTTCTTCACCTTCTACCTTGGCGTCAGTGTCTTCACTTTCAGGTTTACTGTCGGTATCTCCGCTCTCCGGATTACCTTCAGATTCCTCTGTCTCAGACTGATTATCTGATTCTTCGGTTTCGGGCTTTGCATCACTTTCTTCACCTTCTACCTTGGCGTCAGTGTCTTCACTTTCAGGCTTGCTGTCAGTATCTTCGCTCTCCGGATTGCCTTCAGATTCCTCTGTCTCAGACCGATTTTCTGATCCCTCAGTTTCAGGCTTTGCATCACTTTCTTCACCTTCTACCTTGGCATCAGTGTCTTCGCTTTCAGGCTTGCTGTCAGTATCTTCGCTCTCCGTATTGCTTTCAGCTTCCTCTGTCTCAGACTGATTTTCTGATTCCTCAGTTTCAGGCTTTGCATCACTTTCTTCACATTCTACCTTGGCATCAGTGTCTTCACTTTCAGGTTTACTGTCGGTATCTTCGCTCTCCGGATTGCCTTCAGCTTCTTCTGTCTCAGACTGATTTTCTGATTCTCCGGTTTCAGGCTTTGCATCACTTTCTTCACCTTCTACCTTGACATCAGTGTCTTCACTTTCAGGTTTACTGTCGGCATCTTCGCTTTCCGGATTGCCTTCAGATTCCTCTGTCTCAGCTTCGTCAGGAGCATCTTCTATTGTACTTTTCGAATCCAAACTTGTTTCTTCATTAACATCTTCCTCATGGTCGGCATCATCATTTGCATCATTAATAGACCCTAACGAATCAAGTTCACCGGACTCGTCATTGGTCCCCTCGTCCTCATATGGTTCATCCACAGAATCAACTATTTCTGAATTGTTCTCCAACGGATCATCAATCTGTTCGGTGGATTCTTCTTCTGCATAATTTGTTCCATCAGACTCAATCGTACTCTGGCTATCAAGACTTGCTTGTTCCGACTCGGAAATACTATTATCTTGAGGCTCTTGTTCTGGATTCTCATCATCAATTCGATCTTTAGCATCCAGCTTAGACGACTCGCTATTAACATCTTCGGTAGCCTCATCCTTACCTTCTATCTGTTTTCGTTCACCTTCGTTATCGATAGTGGAATTGGCTTCCAGCTGTTCACCGCTTCTCTGATGAGCTTCTTGATTTTGAGTCTGTTGTTCTATATTCGCCTGCTGTATTTCCTGGCTTTGTATTTCATTATTATTTGATCCGCCTTCAATTCCCATAGAGGACTCCCGATGTTTTTATAATGATAGTATTCCCAATGATAACAGTGCCAGAAAGGCAGAAAAGCCAATCAACACAACGGACCACAAGAAGTCTTTCTTGTTCTTTCCGATTGCGGTAATGCCTGCAAGCACTGTTACACCTGCCGAAATCAATACTCCAATTTTGATTGATAGAACCGCGAACACCAAACATGCTACAGCCGCAATTGCGGTATAGCTCAAGAAAGTATGTATGTTTTCCTGTCGTTTAAATGTACTTTCTACTTTTGCGGAACAAGTTGCACTACAATTACCCTCTTTAGCCACACAAGTGAGGACACACTCACCTATTCCTGTGGCTCGGATAATTTGTGAACCATCATCAAGTTTGTCAATAATTGCGACTGATTTATTACTTGTCTGCCATTCGTATGACGAATCAAATGCATTTGCAGGAGATACCGAAACATCAATAGGATTTGTTTCTCCGACAAAGAGTTCTACTCTCGTAGTCGACAAAGTAATGCTAGACAGATTAGGCAAAACTTCCACCTCCACCTGTTCTGACACACGAGGAGTAGCAGCCTTTATTACTGCCCTTCCTGCTGATACTGCAGTAATCTTTCCGTCTTCATCAACAGCAACTACATCATTATTGCTCGATGTCCACTCAACCAAAGAAGCATCATCCGCATCTGCAGGGAATAATGTTATAGCAACGCTCTGAGATCTACCAATTCCCATTTTCCCATCAACAAGAGACAATTCAATTTTTTTTACAGAATTATCTTGTGTTGCAACTACTTGCTTTCGAACAAACGGTATCAGTTCATCTGCTTTATATATATCGATATATACCTGTCCGGGTGCGACTGCACTTAAAGACATCCCATCAACTACAATAACACTGGTATTTGAGCACTCTATCCTTAAAGCTGGAACGGAATCACTCTCTGGAACTGTTCTAACAACAAGTTCTCTGCTTGTTCCAACCTCAATCGGTTCAACATCTGCAACTGAGATGAACATATCTATTTCAGTTGCCAAAGCAAGTTTTTGGTTATCCTCGTCTGTAAGCTGAGCGGCAATGTTCTTTAATTGATTTGCCACATACGTAATGATCGGAATTTTAACAAAACGATCAAGTGTAATCTCTACAATCTCATTCAACCGATTTGCTTCTATCTCCCACTGATATTTCATATCTCCTATAGCAGTAACAGCTGATTTATTGGAGACAAGTATAACTATTGCAGGACCGTTTTTAGCAAGAATCTGGTTTGCAAAAGAAGGATTTTCTGTCAGGTAAAGAGAGGCGCTTTCCGGAGCCGCCTGGCACACCATCGTTTCATCAAAGCGCAGCTCTACTTCAGAGTAGATTGGCATTCTAAAGTTATCCAACTGAACCTGCACTCCATACTTTGTGGCCAATTCTTTGATTAATGCAAATCGCTCATGAACAGAACTATTAACCTGGTAGGGCTCGACAGAATAAGATTTGCAGGCATCAAAATCATTCTGCATATCTTGAAGCATTTTAGTCTCAAAATCTTCACCTGAAACAACAAGCTGATAATCATCATTTATCTCTCTTTCTGCTGCTCCAAGCAGTTTGTCTGCCCACTTCAAAAAAGGCTCCTTCATGTAATTGTTCAGTTCGCTATATGGAGATAACGGCTTGTCATCCAAAGAAGCAATATTTACATCCTTATATGGATTCAGTTTTATTTTCAGTGTGTTCACCTAAATCATCCTCCTAAATCAATATAATATTTTGTTGATTTCTACGTAGTTAACTGTGGTTCTCTCCATTTCCTGAGCATGAAGAAGGTACTGTATGATCGTATTATTGAAATTGTCCGGAAGGTCAATATACTTAGATAATTCTTTTCGGAACTCTTTCTTCCATTTCCCGACACTCTTCTCATCATATGCCTTTTCTTCATCTGAGGATTTTTTAATTACCGGCTCGAGAATATCGAACAAATTTTTAGCTCCCGAAACATTCATCAATGTCTCGCAAAAGAAATCTATATCTCGCCCCTTAGCTAATCTACCTACGGTATACCTCATACAGCATTTCATTTCTTCTCTTTTGTATCCTGAAATACTAACGCTATCGATAACCTCCAATAAACGATTCAAGTTCATTTGCTTGTCAACAATGTACTGTTGCATCAGCTCCTGAACCACCTTACCTTTCAATTCCTTAATTGATGCGAACGATACCGCAGGAATTTTCTGTTCAAACTCACTTGAAGCCGGGTCTATATGTGTTAATACTGCCTCCAGCCAATTGTTTTGCATAACTACTGCCACACCCGTACCAAGTTTAGACATTTCTCTAACTTGATCCTCATTCAATCCAGCTGCATTTCCAACCGCTTCGCAGTCTCCTTTTTCAGGCAAACGCATCAATATCTTCGTATTGGTATTTTTAATTGCAGCAATATCAACAGCAGTTGGCGACTGATCTACAATCACAAAGCCTTCTCCGTAAGTTCTCATTTCAGCAATACTATTGCATATCATCTCTACAGACTTTGCGACTACATTGCTTCCTTGTCCGGGCGTTGCTCTTTTTAACAGATTATGGGCTTCTTCCAAAACGGTTATATGCCTCAATCCCGAATTGGCCTGATTAGCATTGGCCATTCTGTATTCCGAAAGTTTCAAGACAAGAAGTCCCATAATAAGTGACTTTGTTTCAGAGGAGCCAACGCGACTTAAATCAACAATAGTGTTTTCATCAAAAAGTGTGTTATCAGGAATATCATAGCTATCGCAAAAGACTTGGCCCGAAATACCATTCGTCAATGATGTCACTCTTGTAACAAGTGCTCCGGTATAATCACCTTTAGTATCTGAGGAATATCCGGAATTATTTATTACATCCGGCAAAGTCTTCATTAAATCATTAAAGGTAGGATACGAAGGTTCACCCTCTTTCAAATATACTGAGTTAAGCAGATCCCAACCTTTATCTATATAAATCTTTTCTACAGCATCTTTTAATATTGCAGGCATAGCAGCATACATTTCCCAGCATGCATTAAATATCTCAATCAACCTGTCCAGATGTTCCAAAATATGAATGTTATTATCAAACCTGAACGGATTGATTTTTAACATCTGACCAACCAATGGATTAGTTGAGAATATATGGATGCCAGGCACCGCGCCAAATGCTTCTTTATACTCACCTTTTGCTGGTTCTACAACCAAAAACGGGATATCGTTTTGAATAAACTTCTGCAGTAGCCCATATGTAGTATTAGATTTACCAGACCCCGTCGATCCTATAATAAAGCAGTGTGCTGTAAAGCTATCTAAATCAAGATTAACAACACTCTCTTCGGTTTTGCCCATGTGGTAAACCTGACCTAAACGGATTATTCTACGGTTTGGCTTCTTATTCTGGATAAAAACATTCCTACCGAATTCTGCTATGCTACTTACAGTCAATCCGGTAACCGATTTATGCGGTAGCCCCATAATAAGAGGCAATTCCTTACCACTTATAAAATTGCCAGGGGTTACTGCCTGTACATCGTAACCCATTTCCGGTGCTATCTGTATAACTGGATGCAGTCCAAACTGCATATAATCCAGCACTTTTTGTGTCTGCATGGAGTTCTGCACTCCCCAGACATTCACAAAAGAGTTCTCAACATCAGTATCATCACCAAGCATCAACGCCTTATATGAGTTTGCGGCCACAACCGAAGTCTGGATGTCGTCTGCCACAAAATAAGCCGCACATTCCCATACTCCAAACGCCTCACATGCCTTTATTCTCTTTAACTGCTCATCAATTTTCTCTAGCAGAACAGCAACCGATTTATTTTGATGTTCCACAGTCAAAGTCCGGGAATTGCCCTTTGTTTCTGTGTCGGATGTGTTGGTTCCAGACCCTGTCGTGTCGGCAGTTCCCTCCGTAACCGATTTAGACCATGATGAGCCAGATGAATAGCCACTAGTCGTACTATGGGTCGTCCCCGAGTTCATCCCGAAGCCTCCCCCACCCATATTAAATCCCTGATTCGTTCCGGACGTGTTGGAATTACTCGTTCCAGAATTTCGACCAGTCGTATTCGAAATGCTATTATTAACAGAATGCGAAAAGTTCTCAAACATTCCGTTTGTAACCGCTTTACTATAATTTACACCATAAGCCAAGGAGGTTTTTATAAACGGTGATAGAGATGAATAAAGCTCCTCAAACCCGCGCTTTCTCATTTCAAGATCTTCTTTCGAAACGGGCTGTGCTATCAACAACGCGGTGTACACTTCGCCTTGCATTGTATCAATAAATTTTTCTATTCCTTGAACAAACTTGTCTTTATCCTCATCACGCATCGAAGGGATCACAGTAACGCATGAGACATTGCGCTGTGTGTTAACCAGCTGAGATTTCACAGCATTTTCCATCACCTCAGCGATCTCGCTGTTCTTCATTTGTCTGAGCTCACTGCCAGGGAAATTCCCCATAAAACTCTTTTCCAGTATCTTGCTCGCAACAGCAGCATTCTCGTTAGATCTAACACCCACATAAAAAGTTGCCGCTTTTCCGTCTCCATTTATTACCAGTAAAGCAGCGCTACCTACATTTTGCAGAGCGCTGTAAACGCTTATTAGCTTATCATTTACATTCTCTTTTTTATCGTAAACCAACTTTATAATCTCAAATAACCGGATTGAGCTGGTGTTTTTTTCACTTTCATTTAGCGGAACTACGTTTTGGTTTGCAATTCCGATTAAGTAGTTCTTATTTATAAATCTATCCGCAGTAAGAAGACCATTGTTAAGCAGTTGAATTTGTCTCTGTTCATTAACAGACATAGATGACAACCCTGTATCCATCAGTTTCCTCCAAATTATAAAAAGCCCCAGGAACGTTCTGTATTTACGCTCCTGGGGTTTGACTCACCTACTGTGCTCCGTATGTAGCTCTGTATGTACAGCCTAATTCCTGAAGCTTCGCAATTCTGTCGTCCTTGTCAGGATGGCTACTAGATAAAGTAGCAAACAATCCTTTTGCACCAGAGGTTCCCGTAAGGGAATCTAACAAAATGCAAAGCTGTTCACCGTATCCAAGATTGAATGCAAACTCATCTGCGCCATATTCATTAGCACGCTGAGATTTCATGACAAGCCATACTCCAAACTTGGTCCAAAGTTTTGTAAGTCCACCAATAATGAATGTAACAAGTAAGTTACCAAGTGCGGTGAATGCTCTCATTGCTGCTCCTTCGGATCCGCCGGCAACCATACCTACAATCGACAAAAACAGCTGAATGATTGCTATCATAGCTCTGAGGAACATAATGAATGCACTTACGATGAGATTTCCCACCGAAACAAGCATGATTAAATCGGTATCCTTGTGGGCAATATGTCCAAATTCATGGCTCAAGGTTGCTTTAATCTGCTCTTCCGGAACATGTAACAGCCCTTCTGTTACGCAAATAGTCTTGCGACCGGTAGCAAACGCGTTGGGCGTTTCATCAGAATTCATAAATAATCTTACGTCATCCGGAATAGAAGGATCAGCCTGTCTCGCTTTATCATACACTTCTCTAAAAAGAGGCTCTATAAAATTAATCTGCTCGACTCTCTTAATCTTTCTGCAGCCAGTCTGCAGTCTAATAATGAACTCGCCCACAGGAGATAAAGCAATTACAATCGAAATGCCGTAAACAATAAGTCCTGCCGCAAGATAAGGTAAATAGTTCCCGGGATCTGCACCAAACATCTGAGGGAACAGATAAAGTAAAAAGCCGGAAATAAAGACATTCAAAATCAGATAAATCAACACCGGAATGTTGTTCTTTGAAGTGAGTCTTTTGAGTAGATCTACAATGTACATTGATAATTCCTCCTATAACGAGTATGTTTATTTTTCGGTTTCACGTTCCAATGAAGATTTCTTTCTTCCATCCTTTGGCTTAACTGCGCATGTCGGAATAGCCCAACTCTTTCCAAAACGCTTAGCATCCCGAATCTTACCTTCAGCGCAAAGCTTTTGTACTCTTCGAGTCGAAATACCCCATTTGATAGCTATCTCTTCTGCCGTTAAGTATTCGTCAGCCAAATCAACTCTCCTCCATTGCAATGTACCGAACAACAGCGTTATTATACATCGTTTTCGCGAACAATGCAAGGTTTTTCTTAGTGCGTTACCTCTTTGAAAATGGTCTCAAGCACCTTGATTACATGGCTTAGGAAAGCGTGTAAGTACCATTAACTGGCGATTACTTCGGGCTCCGGCTCTCCTCGTGGCAGATTCGTTATAATGCACTTGTTTTTTAAATAATCATCCAATTCAAGATTACGGCACATGAATGGCTTTTCACCTCTCCTAAATATCCAGCTGGTACACAATGGCATGTGAAGAATAGTCTGTGTCGTTTTGTTGCAACGTATTGCTATCTGGTGCGCTGTCTCTGGATCGTTTCCACCCATATAGATCAACGTATCGCAGTCGTCCGCTATGGTGTGTGCACTCTTACCATAACTTTCCTCCAGCTGTGAAAGTGACTGAAGAATCAGTAAAACTGATATCTTTCGTGAACGGATGTTTGACACCATATTCTCGAAGTTATCAATTTTGCAGTTAGTAGCAAAATCGTCCATAAAGAATCTTACAGGAACTGGAAGCTGGCAGTTTTCACATTTTTCGTCAGCGTATGTGCACAGCTGATTCATAGCCTGAGTAAAAAACATATTGATGAGCATATCCATGGAACGATCAGAATCCGACACTTCTACAAAAACTGCCGTCTTTCTCTGTCCTATCGAAGGTAGATCTATCTCATCGTATTTCATCATTCGAGACAGTTCTTCGGTATCAATAGAACAGAATTTTGCTATAGATGTCGCCACAATTGTGTTGAAGGTCTTCTCCGGAGATTGATTAACATTCTCAAACTGTTTACAGGCCCAACTTCTCGGATTCTTTCTTTTAAGTTCTTCCATCATAAAATACAGGGCGGTTTTCCTGCTTTCCTCCCTCCCTGCGGAGCGAAGCATCCTAAGAATACTATGGAAATTATGATCCTTCGAGTTTTCCGGAACAGTTTCCTTTATGTATGCAATCAGGCTATTTATCAACATAAGTGACGAGTCATCCCAAAACGGATCCTGTGTTTTGCCCTTGTCCGTGTAAACCAGGGCGCTTGAAAGTTGCTGAATCTGCTGGGTAGTTTTAACATACTTCAAGGGATTATACTTCACAGATTTTTCCGGATGTATAAAGCTAATACGTACTACCCTGTATCCGTTCTCTCTCATGTAGCTTCCCCATTGCTTATACAGATTCCCCTTGGGATCAGTAACAACGTAGCTGCCGGTACACTCAAGCAGATTAGGAGTCACTACGGTTCTCGTTTTAGATGCCCCTGTAGTTCCAACAACAAGAACATTGTTGTTTAATCTAGTAGTTCTGTCATCAAGGCTGTAGTACTTTCCGTCCGGTAAGATCATAGCGCCATATTTACTTTCAAAATGCATGTCCGACATCCTCCTTAACAAATTCGATTAACCACTTCATCGCACAGTCCAAATCTAACTGCCTGATCTGCAGACATATAGTTATCATGGTCCGTAGCTCGATCCATTTGTTTTATGCTCTTTCCCGTGTGTTTTGCCATGATTCCGTTCAGCAGTTCACGTGTCTTAAGAATAGAGTCTGCTGTGCTCTTAATCGATGACGCAGAGCCTCCTACTCCACCAGGAATCAAAGGTTCATGTATCATAACCTGACTATGTGGAAGTATGTATCTTCTTCCCTTTTGCCCACCTGCCAAAATCAAAGCCCCCATACTGGCCGCCATTCCGATGCAATACATGTTTATCGGTGCTGCGCATGATTGTATTAAATCGTATATCGCCAATCCGGAATTAACCTCTCCACCAGGACTGTTGATATAAATATCGATTGGTGATTGCTCGTCTTCCATCAGATACAGCATCTGCGCCGTGAATGTATAAACCATCTGCTCATCGATTGTGCCGAACAGAAACAGTTTTCTGTTTGTGAAAGCATTTGTAAAAAGCGATATTTCCTGTATTCCATTAACACTTTCTCTCTCTACGGCAGGTTGTACCAACATTCTTTCCATATCCCCGTCTCCTATCTTGCATAAGATGCTTGATACTCTCTGTACGCTTCAGAAATGATCTTTGTCATTTCCAAATCGCCACCTTGATTATCGGGATGATATTGTTTCATAAGTCGTCGATACTCTCTCTTCGCATCTTCGAGTGTCATCCCGGTAAAGAAAGATCCGTTTACCGTTTTTTCTTCTGTTCTCGTGCTCTCAGATGAATAATCAGCGTTTCCGTCCTGAACTACCGTGAATACTGAGAAGCCCAAATCTGCTATAAGGATGATAGCCAAAAGAATAAAGAATACAATCGGTTTAAACACTGCTGCGGTAACAAGACCCGCATAGCTCAGCACTATCGCTATTCTTCCGATTATGCTCTTGCCATTTATAACGTACTTGATAGATTCAACAAGTAATAAAACTATAAAAACCAAAAAGAAGCCGATAACCTTCGCAATTTTCTTACAAACTTCCATCTCTGACCGCCCTCCTGCATTCATCTGATGATGTTATCTTATCACCGTTGAAATGATCACTTTTCAGTCCAAGTTTACAAAAAGAAACTCCGCGCCGGAGCACGGAGTCGAATCATTCATAATCATCATATTGTTGATAAATCTTCTTCTTTTGTCTTTTTATAAAATAAATGAGTACCTTCTCTCTTGCTATCCAGAAAAGGCAGAATGCCAAGCCTGACAGACCGACCATCATATAGTCAACGCCCTGAAAGGTCTGTATAATAGCAGAGTTTTTGCCTATACCTGCCTTTCCAATAACCCACAAAGCAGATTTTCCTTGAAGGCCATTTAAGAAGGTAAACCCATATGCGAGACACACAAGAATCCAGTACAGACCGTTTTTATAGAGTTTATATACATACTGCCGGTCTTCCATCGTGAGTAAAACATACTGATACAAAAGGATAAAGGCTAAAGAGATCATTGTAATGGCTACCCAGCTGTAATCTGAAAGCGGATACATTTGAAACTCGCCGGTCTTCTGAGCAAGAGACATTACATTCGCTATCAGAACCCCCCCTCCGATAAAAGCAGACGACACGCCTGACGAAAAAGCCATCCATAGCATTAAGATGAGCATGCCCCATGAAAAACCGGTCTTTATCAGCAGATAGATTCCTATGCAAAGCATTGCAAAATCAACCAGACTTGTCTCTTTCTTGGCAATCTTCAGCGGAGCCTTCAGCACACCGCAGAGCAAGAATATGTATTCCCAGGTAGTCAGCTGGATCAGAATTTCCGGTGCCATGGTAAGCTTCCATGCCACAACTCCCAAACCAAGCAATATGGCTCCTACTATAAGTGATATCGACTTATGCTCTTTTTTATACCCCAAGCCTTCGCTATACATGAGTTTTTCGATCTCTATAAGCATCTCTTCCATAGATTGAAAGCGAAGATCAGGGTCGTACATACACGCCTTGGCCAGTATGTAATAAAACTCCTCAGATATATCTTCTTTCTCCGGTGGCGGTAATATATAGCCTTTGCTATACTGCACTTCAGAATTCACATTGTATGTGTTCGAGTCGGGAAATTTAAGTCCGTTGGCAAGAACATAGAGCATCATGCCAAAAGAATAGATATCCGCGGTATTGTCATAGCAATCATTCTCAGCAGTACCCCTGACCTCCGGAGCCGCATAGCCTTTGGTAAAGGCTACGGTACTCGCAAATCCGTCCTGAGTCTTCTTGGCGATTCCAAAATCTCCAAGCTTATACTGATTCTTTTTGCCCGAATAAAATACATTTTCAAGTTTTACGTCTCGATGAAGAATATTCTTGTCATGAGCACGCTTAAGTGCCAGTCCTATGTCATAGGCCAGCTTTAATATTTCCTTTTCATCTCCGCTCGCTATTTTAGCCGGAGTCATCTTAATATTCCCAGCTTTAGTTCTTTCTATGACTGGAGAAATGTTCTCCATAAGAATGAACTGCAATTTTATAGATGTTTTGGGGAGATCCTGAGGTTTTTTCTTATCCGCCGAAACATAATTGTCATCCGAATCAAGAGTTACCCATAGCTCCGTATAATCGTAAACCTTGACTACGTTATTTTGGGAATCTCCTATTTCTTTCTGAGCCTCTACAGCCTCATTAAAGTAAGCGGAGTCTACGCTTTGACTTGAAAACCCAATTACCTTTAATGCATACTTTCCCGGTTTCCCGGATCTACGCCCGGCTTCAAAAACGTAGGCAGATCCGCCTCTTCCGATAAGATTTGGAGCACCAGCTACTTTCGTCAACGAATACCTTTTAAACGGAAGTTCATGCACATCAAGTTGCAGAAGGATTCTGTTGATATCCTCATTTGTCCATAGATTCATCTAAGACATCCTCCCTTTCGTCGTCATCAAGCAATCCGTAATAGCCTAAATACAAGATCTCAACGAGAAATATCCCCACTCCGACAAATACAAAATGGAAATTATTGATAGTTTCCCAAACCTGTATCTGAGTAAAATGTTTAAGAATAAAGAGCACGATTCTGACTGCGATTAGCCAGTACCATATCTTATCTACTGTCCATAACCATATTCTCTCTCCGAGAGTCGGAGCTTTGTTATAGTCCGCTCTCATAAGAACACAGCTTTCAACCACGGCTACCAGTCCAATAATAACAAGCCACCCTAAGTCAAAACGCCCCAGAAAATTCAACCATCCAGCTTTTCCAGCGATAGACAAAACAAGCCAAAGGATTGTACCTGCCGCCGATCCGGCTGTAATAGCTGGTATACCTATAGACATGGCGATAACCAATGCAATCTGCGGAACAGCAATCCCTGTTGAGAGCACGGAGAATGCTCCTATCCCTACAGCAACTATGCCAAACACTATATGAAATTCTTTTACCCTTTGCAAAACGCTCTCGACAAGCACCATCACAGGTACTATCCAAAGCTGCCACATTCCTGCACTATTATTTTCACCCTCAAATGCCTTATTAAAAAGCACAAAAAGAAACGCACAGACTACAAACCTGATCACACTTCGGTTCCTATAAGTTTCTGCGTAACTTTTATCGCGTTTTTTCCGTTCCTCATGCGTTAACTCGGATTCTTCTTTCTCCCACCATGGAATTTCGCTGCGATCTTCTCCCTCTCCAGCATCAGCCGTATCCTCTCGGTACGTTTCTGTCCAAGATTCCGGATCAGAATACACTTCGGTCTCAATATCTTCATATTCCTCTTTAAATCCCTGCTCACTGTACGTCCCGTCCAATCTGCCGACTTCCATTAAGACCTCTTCGACAGACTGAAAGCGATCAGCCGGCCGATAGCTACACATCTTCCTAATTATTCTGGCCATTTCTTCGGATGCATGCTTCGGTGCTGGAACTACAAAATCTTTTTCGTACTGCACCAGACTCGCGCAATAAGAATCAGATCCTGGGAACTTAAAATCATTCAAAAGCAGATAAAGTGTTATGCCAAAAGAATAGATGTCAGCCGGTGCATTATACGATTCCTGAAGTCTTCTTTCTATCTCAGGTGCGCCATAGCCGTCAGTAAAAACAACAGTTTCCGCACCCCCCTCCTCCACATATCTTGCTATTCCGAAATCTCCAAGGACATACTTCTTGGCCTTATCGTCCCAAAAAACATTTTCAAGTTTTATATCTCTATGAAGAAAGCTGTTCTCATGAACTGTAAAAACTGCTCTTCCCAATTGCTTTGCAAACTTAATAACTCCAGCTTCATCTCGCAGGTCATCTCGTACCAGTTCAACATTTCCATACTTATCCTTCAAGATAATGCTATCAAGCTTGTCCATTAGAATCATCTGAATCTGTATGCCTTCAAACGATTCATAATTTTCTTCGTTTATTCCTATAAAATCTGTGATGCAACCAGTCTCATCAAGAACAATCTTCATAGTCCACAGAGCTATTACCCTTGCAATATTATCAGATTGCTCGGCAAGATAATATTGTATCTGTGCAGAATAGGCCACCACTTCCGGCTCAATGAGCTTATCGCTAAATCCAATGACCTTAACGGCATAATGCCTATCGGGCATGAGCGTATCATACATCTCATAAACATAAGATGTTCCGCCCACACCTAATAGGCACAATCCATCATTTTCTCTGCAGAATCTATACTGCAATTTAGGATCCAGATATCCACCTTCTTCGAGCTGAATCAGGATCCTTTCAATGCTTTTCCTGTCAATGCTAAGCATAAATGAATCCTTTCGATTAAGCCCCTAACATCCTCATATCTCCGATCATATATGTTAAATCTCCCATGTAAATGGCAATTCCCTCCTCACGTTTGATAACCGTTCCCTTTTGAGGATCGACAAGCAACGTTTCTTTATCACCTGATATAAAATCTAATTGCTTCATATTCTTTGAATCAACTGTCCTCCAGTTTTCATCAAAATCATGTTCAAGAAACAAACCCCAAACCGTTTTGCAGTTAATGCTTTCCTCTATGCCACCGCCGAAAACAAAAGTATCTCCATCTTTTAAAAGAAGCGGTTTTATTCTACCTTTAAGTCCTGCATCAATGTGTTTATGATTATATACTGTCCCATTCTTGCCGTTATAGTCCACATAGAACCACACGCCATCCATATTTTGAAATTTGCCATGCTTTCTGCTTATTGTCGTAGAATGAAGCTTAATATCAGGTAGATTATCTTTAGATGGTCTTCCCACTTCCCAAACCACCCTATCATCAAGCATATACACAGACAGAAGTCCATTTTCGATTAAAACTAGATTATTAGCTTTTTTACCACTCATCGTCCATCTCCGGTAATTCTGCGATAAAAGACTCTACTTCGGGTAGATCAAGTTCTTCTAGAACCTGTCTTGCATAATGGCAAAGCTCATCAGGGTCATATTCGTCCGATTCTGTATCAAGCATATTGTTTAAGCTGGCATCCTCCAAAATAAACATGATCACGCTTTCAAAGATGTTCTTAGCGCATAGCGGCTCCATATGTGCCAGCGCCAGCATTTCATCTATCTGTTCGTGATCCATCGAAAGATGTAAACCTAATGATATGATCTTGTTCCTGGTAGGATACCACTTATTCTGCCTTATGGCTGATACGCACTGTCTAAGCGAAGATGACCACCCTTGTCCCTCTGCCAGTTCAAAAACACTTCCGTCAAAGCTTTCATAGTTTGCTTGGATGTGCATTTTAACATATGCATAAAACCTATGGTATGTTGACGCAAAAGTCGATGTGTTTTCAGCTATAAAGTTTTCCAGTTCATCTTCATCCTTAACAGCCGATAATTTTTCGTCAAAAAGAACCGTACTTATATCAGCGACTTCCAACTGTCCCGAATTTACTAAGTTTTCTTTTATCTTATTCAGAATATAATCATATTTTGCAATTGTTTCTTCACCATAGCATTTATCAAGCACAAAAATACATATGCAGTCTTCCAGGCTCTTTGCATACAGCGCTGGATA
>JAEEGL011917462.1_pt1 | contig 16016 bp, 14 predicted proteins | sample 9134231 | NCBI WGS metagenome assembly JAEEGL01 (sample SAMN16246548, study PRJNA631951) | gut metagenome | biome: gut microbiome; feature: rumen; material: fiber-attached | host: Bos | place: Iran: Karaj | collected 2018-10 | reverse complement strand
TTTATCTTTTATTCCTTTTATTGTGACCTTTTCCGTCATACCGTCTCGTTGAAGACTCTCTTACATCGAATGGCCGTTTGTTCTTTTTGTCAAACGGCTGTTCTCCTTTTCTGCCTCCTGCGGATTTTTCAAAACGGTTCTTATCAAACGGTCGCTTGTCTTGATGTCCGTATAATTGGTTGATAAGGTCGGAACGACCTATGCGGCGCAGTTCTCGTTCTATCTTTCTGCGCTCTTCGGGTTGATACCAGAAGAAGAACATGCGTTGTGCCTGTTTCTCCTCGGCAGTCTTCGCGCTGAATACCGGCTCCAGAGTATAGGGATCATAGCCTGTGTACCACATCTCGGTGCTGATGGTCATGGGCGTTGGCGTGAAGTCCTGCACTTGCTCCAGATGGAAATCCATTTGTTTCGTCTTGACAGCCAATTCAGCCATGTCAGCCTCATGGCAACCAGGGTGACTGCTGATGAAATAAGGGATAATTTGCTGTCGCAGTTGCTCCTCTTTATTGATACGGTCGAAAACCCGCTTAAATTGCTCAAACAGCCTGAACGAAGGCTTCCTCATCAAGTAAAGCACAGCGTCTGATGTATGCTCGGGGGCTACCTTCAGGCGCCCGCTCACATGTCGGCATATCAGTTCGCGCGTATAGCGTCGGGCTGCCGCATTCACAGCCTCGTCCTTGCTCTCGTGCAATAACAGGTCATACCGCACACCGCTGCCGATAAAACTCTTCTTGATTTCCGGCAGTGCGTCAACGGCATGATAGATGTCAAGCAGAGCACTATGATCGGTATTCAGGTTGGGGCAAATCTGCGGATGGATGCACGAAGGCCTCTTACAGTGTTCGCAAGCTTTCTCATTACGGCCGTGCATGCCGTACATATTGGCCGACGGGCCGCCCAAATCCGACAAGTAGCCTTTGAAATCAGGCAAAGCGGCCACTTTTTTCACCTCGCGCAAGATGCTCTCCTTGCTGCGGCAACTGATAAATTTGCCCTGATGAGCGCTGATGGTGCAAAAAGCGCAACCTCCGAAGCAACCGCGATGGATATTCACCGAATGCTTAATCATGTCGAAGGCGGGTATGCGCTTGTTCTTGTATTTGGGGTGGGGCAATCGTGTGTAAGGCAGGTCAAATGACGCGTCAATCTCAGCGGTCGTCATAGGAGGGTAGGGGGGATTCACCACCGTAAAGAGGTCCCCCGTCTTTTGCAGCAGCCGTTGGGCATGCTTCTTGTTCGACTCTTCTTCTATATGGCGGTAATTCTCCGCTTCGGCCCGCTTGTCTTTCAGACAGCGTTCATGACTGTGCAGAACAATGTCATTGTCACCGATTCCGCCGGGGATGTCACTCTCTTTCGATAGATACACCGTCTGGGGAATGTCACGAATGGCGGAGAGGGGAAGGCCTTCGTCCATCTGGCGGCACAATTCCACAATGGGACGCTCGCCCATGCCATAGATGACCATGTCGCCGCCAGAATCGTGCAAGATGCAGCGCATCAGGCGGTCTTGCCAGTAATCGTAATGCGTCAGACGGCGCAACGACGCTTCGATGCCTCCCAACACCACAGGGGTATCGGGAAACAACTCTTTCAGTATCTTCGTGTAAACAATTGTGGGATATTCCGGACGGTAACTATGGTGCCCGTCAGGACTGTAAGCGTCTTCAGCGCGCAGGCGGCGGGCGGCGGTGTATTTATTCACCATCGAGTCCATGCAACCAGGCGAGATACCGAAAAACAAGCGCGGCACGCCCAGTTTCTTGAAATCGCGGAAGTCGCCGTGCCAATCCGGTTGGGGGACTATGGCCACGCGATAACCAGCCGCCTCAAGTGTGCGGCCTATCACGGCTGCACCGAATGAGGGATGGTCAACGTAGGCGTCACCCGAAAAGAGGATGACATCCAACTGCTCCCAACCACGTAATTCCACTTCTTTTTTCGTCGTAGGGAGCCAGTCTGTCAGTTGATACCCTGTGGCAGTCATGTCCTGTTACGGCGAAAGTCTTATACTGTGGGCGCTTCTTCTGACGGTTCGGTTTCGTTTGCTTCTTCCTGATGGCTGGTCTGCCATTCGGCGTACAACTTTACCAGATTGTTCAGACCGTAGGCTTTCATGTTGTTGTGATAAATCACATCCAGGCACAAGTCGAGCAAGTCATGGTCGCTGCCGCTCTCACCGCTCAACAATGAACGAACGGTCAGTTTTAGACGGTCAAGGACGCCTTCGTCGATGATGCCGTTACTGCCTACCAGATGGTCTAACAACTGATAACGGCGAATAGTAGAAAGATGGGTGTCGCTCAACTCGATGGAGCGTGTACCCGTGGCGTTGGTTTGTATTTTATACATGGTTATCGTTTTACAGGTTTCTTCTTATTCAAAAGGAAATTCAAAATGCCCAGCATCAACTGGTTGCGTTGTTGCTCCTCGGTGATACACTCAAAGGGGAATCCCATCGTAAACGAACGGTAATCGTTGCCTTGATAGGCTACGGCCGCACTGTGCTGGTCGCTGTAGAGCATGGCGCAGAAGGCGGGATTTACTGCTTGAAGAATGTCGGGAGCGGTGGCGGCATAATGCTGCTCGTTGAGTGCACGGTGGATATTAAACCGACAGTTCAAACCGTTAATACCATTATCGTAGTTCCCTTGGTCGCTGCCTGCGTAGCGAACCTTCAGTACGTTCGACAGGAATGCCTGTTCCTGACGTTCGGTCATGTCAGCACCGATATAAGAGCCGCTGACCAGCAGACTGCCGTGTTGCTTCACATATTGTGACAACACTTGTTGCATACGCGGCGTGAAGGTCTTGTACATCAGCAGCGAGTGACCGTCGTCTTTCTCCAGACCGAGCACCAGATCCACGCAGTCGTATTTCGAGAGTTTCACCTGACCGGTCTCAACGGATTCTTTTGAACAACTGACCACGTTGTAGTGACGGGTCGATGCGATGGCATTGGCATGTGTCTGCACATAATTGAAATCGTTACCGGCAATATAACGGCCGGTCAACTCATCGCCGCAGTAACCCAAGGCACCCGGACCCTCCTTTCCGCGTTGGCTGTTGTCGAAGACGGTCTGACGACCTGCCCATCCCGGCATTGGGCCATAAGTCACACCCGGGTCGGCATTCAGGTCAAAACCTTTCTGGCCGTTACCGTCGATGATAGCGGGACCCGACAGACGGTTGAAGCCATTCACTACCAACACCGTCTGTTGGGCGTTGGGCTGATAATAGGCTGACAGCACCTCGGTGGGGAAACTCTCACCGCCTTGGTTCACGGCAGTCACCTTGAAATGATACACCGTATTGGGTTGTAAGTCGATATGGCAGGCATTGCCCTTAATGGTCGTGCCGTTGTCAAACCCGCCGTTGCCTTTTGCTGTGTAAAGGTTAAAGGCAGTTGGCGTGGCGGTTGGCTCCTGTGGGTCTTTCACTCCGTTCCAACTCAGTTTGATGCGGTTGCGTGAGGCAAACTCAATGCGGAAATTATTGGGACGCAAGGGCTGCACGATAAACGATTTGCCGTGCATCTCGTTGACGAAACGCAAAATGGTCTTATATATGGAGCGAGCCAGTGCAAAACGGAAATTCGGGTCGAAACCATAGCGTAAATCACCGAAGTTCTGATGTGACATGGTTTCCAAAATGGCAGATGGCACTGCGGGCAGACGGCTCTCTGAGTAATTGCGGTCGTACATCACACGGCGTTTCCAATTCGAGAAACGGCCTTTCAAATCGTGATATACATTGGCTAACAACGCATCGGCGAAATCGCGTGAGGCCATGCGTGAGATACCTGCCGACAATACTCCGTCATTATAGTTGGTGGTGCAAATCGACAACGTGCCGATAAGGTCATTGCCGCCGTTCTTGTCGTATCCGGCATCGCTGTGAATGGCCAACTCCAGTTCCAAGGGCACTTTCTTACCTTCTGTATTGGGCACGTAGCAGGAGCCGCCGGCTATCCAGTTGCTGAAGAACGAGCGCACATTGATGTCATCGCTGTAGTCGTCTTTACCTTCTTTGCAACTATATACGCTATAGGGGGCGCCAGACCATTGGGCCGTGTATCGTGAGCCTTCAAAACTGCGTGCCAATCCACTCGTGCTGCCACCTCGGCTGATGTTGCCGCGGCCGCCGCCGAAACGCACGGCATCGGCGGTCACCACTCCGTGATGCCGGCTTTGGTTGGTGATTGTTACGCGGTTGTCGAGCGTGCAGCCCTGACCGAACTCAAATGTCCCAAGATACACCCATGTGCTGCCGCCCATCTGCTGATTCACCGTGAACACGGTCTGTTGGCCTTTATGCGTCACGATATATTGTGCGTCATCCACACTGTTCTCTACAGTCTTGTAACTCACATATACGGCATATTTGCCGTCGGCAGGGATATCTGGCTGATAATTGATTGTGCTGGTGGCGTGTTTGTTGGTCGTCGTTTGTGTCATGCGTGCCGTGCCTGCCACAAACGGGTTTTCCTGGTCTTGATAGGTGCCACGATGATAGGCGAAACCACTGCCGGGGGCAGTTGTCCAGCCATTGCTCTCAGTGTAGTATGGCGCTTGACGGCCATCGTCATTGTCTACAATAGCCTCATGGCGCTGCCAGTCGCGTTCGCGGGGAGAGAACACCACGGCGCCTGCGTTTTCAAGCATGGGGATAAGGTACGGCACAACGATGGTCTGTGTGAATAAATCCTCGGTCGTGCAGAACAGGTTTGGACGTTGCCATTTCCAACGGCCCTTACCTTTGTCATAATATCTGCCATGGCTCGCGGCGATAGACAAATGGCGGTTTTGAAGACCATGCGATACTTCATGCGGCTTGGATTCGTTCTTTACCCAGGGATGACCTTTGTATTCAATATTACCCCAGGTGCGCGATGCGTCTTTATGACGTGCCAAACGGTTGGGTATCAATTGGTTGATTTCCATGCCGTGGGTTCTCACACGGATGGTATAACTGTTGTAAGGGTCGCTCAATGAACGCTTGATGCGTTTATAGATGTAATCGACTATATCGGGAGAAAACTCCTGCTCGGAAAACTGATCGCTGGCGGTCACGGTCAACACATGGTTCTCGTCGTCAACCTTGTAGTTCTGCAGTTTTGCTCTTACCTGATAATCGCCGCTCTGGGGCTTATAATTCTCAAAAAAACTTTCAAGGCTTTTTTGAAGCGACTGTTCGCTTTGCCCTAAAATAGGAAGGGAAATTAAACTGATGAAAAATGTTAATGTGAAAACAAATCTTTTTATCATGTCATGATTCTCCTATAGTGAAGTTCTCGGGGTGTTTACCCTTGAAACCTATGTAATATTGTTTAATATCAGCCATGTCGCGGTCCACGTCGCCACTGGGGATAATGCTCTTTGTACAACTGATCAAACGGCGCTCATAGTCAATGCCGTAAAGCAATATAGGTATGCCGGCTTTCTGAGCAATGAAATAAAACCCTTTTTTCCATTCGGAGTTTGCCGAACGGGTGCCTTCGGGGGTGACACACAGATGAAATGTCTCTGACGACTTGGCAGTCTCTGCAAGTGTATCGGTCAGACTGGTGCGTTTCTGGCGCTGAACGGGGATGCCGCCTAAACGACGGAATAAAATACCTAAAGGCCAGAAAAACCATTCTTTCTTCATCAGAAAATTGATTTTCCAGCCTTCAGCACCCGAATAAAGTTGACCCATAATGAAATCCCAGTTGCTGGTATGGGGCGCTAAGCAGATGATATATTTATCAGGGTGGGCGACGGTCACTTCTTTGACCCATCTTTTGCGCTTATACAAATACCAACGGCAAAAACGTTTCCACATCATTAAAAGACATTTATTCGCACAAATTGCCAATCTGGTCTATCACCTCACATATCTGCTTGTTGAAATCATTGGCCAAATCATCGTAGAAAGTCTTGGCGCGCATTCCGGGCTCGGGATGGGAGATGCGGCTCACAAAATCATTGCGAATGCCGATAATGCTGTCTATCAGGGCATCTGCATTCTTCTGGTCAATACGACCGCTGTAAAGATAAGCGGCAATACATTCTGACAGCACAGCATTGCAAATGCCGTTCACTGACTGTTTTAATGTTCTCTTACTTGCCATAATATGATGATTTTATGGCAAAGATAAACAAAAAAAAGATATCCGCAATGAAATGGATTAAAAAAAACTTCATTTTTAAGTATTTTATTACCTTTTATTTCTATATCTCATAAAAAACAAGTAATTTTGCAGTGACAAAATGAGAACCAATCATTTAATATAAAAAAGACAGATTATGAAAAAAAGTGCATTGCAACTTGCTAGAGCCGATTATCAGCCGAAATTGCCAATCGCGCTCCAAGGGGCAGTTAAGGTAAAAGAAGGTGAACCCACGCAGAGTGTTGACAATCAGGAAGAAATCAAAAAATTGTTCCCCAACACTTACGGAATGCCGCTCGTGGAGTTCGTACCTGCTGAAAAACAGGAAAACAAAAAAATGAATGTCGGTGTCATTCTCAGCGGTGGTCAGGCTCCTGGTGGCCACAACGTCATCACCGGTCTCTTCGACACCATCAAAAAACTCAATCCCGAAAATAAACTCTATGGCTTTATTCTCGGACCTGGCGGACTTGTTGACCACAACTACATGGAACTCACTGCCGACATCGTCAATGAATATCGTAATACCGGTGGATTCGACATGATCGGTTCTGGTAGAACCAAACTGGAGAAAGTGGACCAGTTCGAGAAAGGTTACGAAATCATCCGTGAACTCGATATCCAGGCCGTTGTCATCATCGGTGGTGACGACTCCAACACCAACGCTTGTGTGCTCGCTGAGTATTATGCCGCCAAGAATTACGGCGTGCAGGTCATCGGATGCCCCAAGACCATTGACGGTGACTTGAAAAATGAGCAAATTGAGACTTCTTTCGGATTCGATACCGCTTGTAAGACATATTCTGAACTCATCGGTAACATCGAGCGCGACTGTAACTCAGCACGCAAATATTGGCACTTCATCAAGGTGATGGGACGCTCGGCTTCTCACATCGCTTTGGAGTGTGCTTTGCAGACCCAGCCCAATATATGTCTCGTGTCTGAAGAGGTGGAGGCCAAAAACATGAGTCTTGACGATGTGGTTGAGTATATCGCAGAGGCTGTGGCCAATCGTGCTGCCGACGGTAATTATTTCGGTACCGTTATCATTCCTGAAGGTGTCATCGAGTTTATTCCCGCCATCAAGAAACTGATTGCTCAGCTCAATGACGTGCTCGCTATGCCCGAGGCCAAGGGACTTGACCGTTCTGAACTCATCGACTTTGCCAAGAGCCACCTCACAGAGGACAATCTCAAAGTGTTCAACTCTCTGCCCACAGGCGTGGCACGTCAGTTGGCTCTCGACCGCGACCCCCACGGAAACGTGCAGGTATCGCTCATCGAAACCGAGAAACTCCTCTCAACCATGGTTTCTGTAAAGATCGAGAAATGGAAGAAAGAAGGCAAGTATAAAGGCAAATTCGCCACTCAGCACCATTTCTTCGGATATGAAGGCCGTTGCGCCGCTCCGTCGAATTTCGATGCCGACTACTGCTATGCCCTCGGTGCAAGTGCAGCGCAACTCATCGCCAACGGCAAGACCGGTTACATGGCTATCGTCAAAAACACAACTGCTCCCGCTAACGAGTGGAAGGCCGGTGGTGTGCCTATCACCATGATGATGAACATGGAGAAACGCAATGGCGAAATGAAACCTGTTATCAGAAAAGCATTAGTCGAACTCGACGGCGCTCCTTTCAAAGAGTTTGTCAAGATGCGCGACGTATGGGCTCGCGAGACAGCGTTTGTCTATCCTGGTCCTATTCAGTATTGGGGTCCCTCTGAGGTTTGCGACCGCACGACAATGACTCTCGCACTCGAACAGCAGAAATAATCAAACTAGATAGAAAAGGGGTGTTAAGGGGCATGATTGCCGCTTAACCTCCTTTTTTTCTTTTTTATTTGTGCTTATTCTCCCATTCTGCCTCTTTTTCACTTTTAACTTTTATTCTACGCTCTTCCCGTTTATATCACTTTTCTATTTACCATGAAAAGGCGCTTGAAGCAATTTCTGATCAATCTGCGTCATACTCCGAAAGGCGTGTGGTGGACTTGTGGATTGCTTTTGGCGGCGGGTTATGCGTGGCTTTTCTTTGCGCTTTTTGTCGGACCTTCTGGTTTCCGTTGGAGGGCATTGTATGGCGATCCCGACTATCCTTCAGGCTATGACATACATGGCATAGACATTAGCCATCATCAGGGATCCATCGACTGGGGAAGACTCCGAACGGCGATGATTGACCGCTGTCCCGTTAGGTTTGTCATGATTAAAGCGACGGAGGGAGGCGACTATGTCGATGACCAGTTTGAGGAGAATTTCTATATGGCGCGAGAATATGGCTTTATCCGGGGAGCATATCATTTTTGGTCGGTGCTCAACGGGGCTAGAGAACAGGCTTATTTCTTCTTGGATAAAGTAAAACTTGAAGAGGGCGACTTGCCGCCCGTTTTGGATGTGGAGACCATCCCCAACAAAGTGTCTGTGGAGGATTTTCAGTTCGATGTGCTGACATGGTTGCATATTGTGGAAGACAGATACCATGTCAAACCCATTATCTATACCAATTATAAATTTAAGGAAAAATACCTTAGCGATTCACGCTTCGACGACTATCCTTATTGGATAGCCCATTATTATGTTAAAGAGGTGGAGTATCAGGGAAAATGGAAATTCTGGCAGCATACTGATGTGGGAAGATTACCTGGTATCAAAGGGTATGTCGATTTAGATATCTACAATGGCAGTTACTATGACTTGAAGCAACTGACCATCAAACCGCAAGAGGATTTCATGAGCACCGATTCCCTCAATCAGGCCAATCCCAATGGTTCCGATTCCATAAATCGCGTCGGCACCCCGGATACCATCAAGCCCTCCGAACTGAGCGCTTGAATCTCACCGTCACCACGGCCTTTACGTTTTTGCCTCTTGCTTTTTGCCTCTTGCTTCTTGCCTCTTGCTTCTTGCTTCTTGCCTCTTGCTTCTTGCCTCTTGCTTTTTGCCTCTTGCTTCTTGCTTCTTGCTTCTTGCCTCTTGCTTCTTGCCTCTTGCCTCTTGCCTCTTATACCTACCTTACTACCTTCAGCTCAATCATGCACCAATCGGCCTCAATATCTTGGTTTTGAAGACGCCACCCCAATTCTGCACCTTTTTCTATTAGCAGCGGAGCATCGTGTTCATAAAAACCAGAGAGTATAACCGTTCCGCCGTTCTTGACCAATTCGTTAAATGTCTCCATGTCGGCCAACAACACATTACGGTTGATGTTGGCCAATACCACATCGAACAGGCCGCTCACATGCGACAGTACGCTACGGTCGCCGGGAAGTACCTCAATATCGCTCACACCGTTCAGGTCGATATTGTGAAGTGTATTCCTCACGCTCCAGTCGTCGATATCATAAGCCACAACACTGTCTGCACCCGCTTTCTTCGCGGCGATAGACAAAATGCCAGTGCCGCAACCGCAATCGAGCACTCTTTTCCCTTTCAACGGCATGGAGAACAGCCGGCGGGTAATCATACGGGTCGTCTCGTGAGTGCCAGTCCCGAATGCCTGATGTGCGTCGATGATGATCTCGTGAGTCACCTCAGTGCCGGGAGGGAGTGGGTGCAGGCAGTCATGGATGCATAGCAGATTGTCAATGACGATAGGTTCGTAGCCCGTCCGTTCCCATTCCGCATTCCAGTCCTCTTCTTTAACGTCACTCACAGTGTATTGCACCTTCAAACCTTCTATGGGCAGATTGTCGCATGCATTCGCAAGGACTTCTTCGTCAAAAAGCGACTCGGGGATATATCCGGTCAAACCGCCGTCACTTTCCTCAAACGATTCAAACCCCGCATCGCCGGCTATCGACGACAACAATTCGTAACCCATGGACACTAACTCACTGCTCTCCTCATCAGAGGCGGTCAGTGTAAATTGTACGGCTTTGTAATTCATAGAATGTTAAATTTGAGTGCAAATTTATAAAAAATAGGGAAAAACCTACCATCGTTTAGGGTTTTTCCGTATATTTGTGCATATTATCGTACTATTTTTGCATCGTGAAAGAGTGAAAACTATTAAATCGACTATGAATATGAAAAAATGGATCTATCTTACCGTTATCGCAGGTGTGATGCCGTTCACCCTCTGGGCGCAAGACGATATGTACTTTACCCCGACGAAACCCGTCGAGAAAAGCACTGTCACACCCGTGCAGACTGAAAAACCGACCTACTACAGCGGAATCAACCAGACTGTCGACGAGTACAATCGTCGTCATCTGAAAAGTTCATACCAAGTGGTCGGCACTGATTCTCTGGGGAATGATATCATCGAAATGACCGAAGGGACGGGTTATCCCAAAGACACCGTTTATATCTTCCGCGACAATGACGATGACTTCGCCTACAGCCGCAGAATGGGACGGTTCGACGGATTCTATGGATGGTATGATCCTTTCTTCTATGACTATTGGTATGGACCCTGGTCATGGTCTTCTTGGTGGACATGGAATGATCCTTGGTACTGGGGCTATTACGGCTATTATGGTATGTACGACCCCTGGCTCTACGGCCGCGGCTGGGGATACTGGGGATGGCGTTACTCCGGATGGGGATGGCCCTATTACGGCGGATACTATGGATGGTATGATCCTTGGTATTATGGTCCCGGATTGGCTCATCGTGGCACCAATGGTACACGCAACCATGGTCGTGTGACTTATGGAACAGGCAGTGGTTCTAGAGGTGTATTCGGCGGTTCAAGAAACAGCGGAACATTCGGTGGACATGACAGCGGCAATAACACTGCCAGTGCTGCACGCTCAGGTGTAAGCAATGGCACAAGACATGCAACGGGTGGTTTCGTTGGCGGATCAAGAAGCAATGCTGGCGGCTCACGTTCTTCGGCAAGCGCTCCGTCAAGGGCAGGCTCCACTTACAATAATGGTACACGAGCAGGTAGGGGCACCTTCGGAGGAAGCAGCACAGACTCCCGCCGTTCGTCAAGCAGCACTTCACGCGGCATTTCCAGCACTCCTTCACGCAGTTCGTCAAGTTCGTCCTACGGCGGAGGTAGTCGTGGCGGTGGTTCCTTCGGCGGCGGAGGCGGAAGCCGTGGCGGTGGTGGCTCCTTCGGCGGTGGAGGAGGAAGCCGTGGCGGTGGTGGCTCTTTCGGAGGCCACAGATAATAATCTTTAATGTGACAACCAATACAATTCCAATATATATTTCCAAAATCAACAACGACAATGAAAGTAAGATATTTTTTGATAGCAGCAGCCATGATGACCGGAATGACCGCTATGGCTCAGGAAACATACGAAAATGCCAAAATCGCAACCGAGGATCTCAATGGTACGGCAAGGTATGTGGGTATGGGCGGAGCGCTCGACGCACTAGGTGCAGACATATCTACCATGTCTTCCAACCCTGCTGGTATAGGCCTCTTCAAACACCCGGTGGTGAGCACATCCTTCGGATTTGTCTCACAGCAGGATGCGGAAAAGTCATCCTTCGTTGACGCGACAAATGTCAGTTTCGACCAGTTAGGCTTCGTCTATGTCAACCAAACTCGTTCTAACTCGTTTTTCAATGTAGGTTTCAACTATCACAAGAGCCGCAATTTCGATTTCATCCTCTCTGCGGCAAATCAATTGGAGAATGCATCACAGAACAAATTGACATATGAGAAGGGGGTAAATGGCTTTATTTATGGTGACAACGACAAAACTTTGTTTAGTTGCAACCAACTCGACGCCATCTACGTCAGCTACTTGCTAAATTATTCTGGAGAGATAGCCGAAGACGGCTCTCCGGTATACTACTATTACCCCGCCACTGATTTCACCTTCAATCGTGGACACAAAGGTTATATTGGTGAGTATGACATCAACTTCAGTGGAAACATCCATGACCGTATCTTCCTCGGTATGACTGTTGGCATCCATGATGTGCATTACAAGCATTATGGTGAATACACAGAGCAGTTGGAGGGTAATGCTAATGGTCTCTCTTCAGTGACCGTAGCTGATGAAAGGAAAATTACGGGTGCTGGTGTCGACATCAAGGCTGGTGTCATCGTCCGCCCCATCGAAACATCACCGTTCCGTATCGGACTCTCTGTCTCCTCGCCCATATGGTATGACCTCAAAACCTCCAACTTCACACAAGTGGGTTTCAAGGCCAATGCTATTCCTCCTGCAATGGAGTCGTATAAATTCCGCCTCAACACGCCGTGGAAGTTTGGCCTCAGCCTGGGACACACCATAGGCAACATGGTTGCCATCGGTGCAGGTGTTGACTATGCCGACTATAGTTATCTCGACTCAAGAGTTGACGACGGCGGTTATTACGACTATTATTGGGATGAGTATTATTCTTCTTCAAGCAGCGACAAGAACATGAACGAGCACACCGAGCGTACACTCAAGGGTGTGGCCACCGTAAAACTGGGTGTCGAAGTAAAACCCATTCCCGAACTCGCGTTCCGCCTCGGTTACAACACCTCTACACCTATGTATGACAAAGAAGGACAGAAAGACGGTACCATCCAGTCCAATGGATCTTACTATAGTTCCGCTACTGACTTCACCAACTGGAAGGCCACCAACCGCATCACTGCTGGTGTGGGCTACACAGCTGGAAAGATGAGTTTCGACCTCGCATACCAGTATTCCTCTACCTCAGGTGAGTTCTATCCCTTCCAGTCATACTACGAAGGTCCCAACTCTTCAGAGAATGTTCTTTGCAATAACTCTAAGGTGGAAAATAAGCGTCATCAACTGCTCATGACACTTGGCTACCACTTCTAATAAAGTATAAAATTGTTCCGTTTGTCTAAAAATGTGGCAAATATCTCCAATATTTCTACTTTTTTTCGTCAAACACTTGCAAGAACAAAATGAAATATATATTTTTGCATCGGAAATGTGTGAACGTTTCCTTTTCATAAAAGATTAGTTTTTTTAGTGGTTAATTTAGTTTTAGTAAGTATGTATGAGAGCCTGTCGAGAGACAGGTTCTCTTCTTTTTATATCCTTGCATGTCAATTATACCCCCACCGCCCATCCCTCTTTTGAGTTCTATAAAGGTATAGTGACTTAAACTTTTTACCGATTCTATAAGTGGGACAAGTGGTATGCCTATACAACAAAAACAGGGAGAAACAATCATTTCTCCCTGTTTTCCAATTATATAACTTGTTCTTCTTTATTTGAACAACAACTGGGCAAACTGATAGAGGCTGCGACGCCAAGTCTGCCATTCGTGTGCCGTTTCAGGTGACACGTATGAATGTGCGTTGATGCCTAAGGCTTTCAGGTCAGCGGCTGCCTGATCCACACCCATGTTCTCTTTGCCGCCGCAACTCATGAAGAGCACCTTGTTGGTCTTCTTAAAATCGTTGGCATCTTGAAGTTCCTCAGGGCGGATTGTGCCACCGCTGAAAATACCTACATAAGCGAATTTAGTGGGGTTGGCAAGTGTAATCATGTGCGTCTGCATACCACCCATTGACAGACCGGCAAGGGCGCGGTGCTCCGTGTCGGCTATCACACGGTAATTCTTCTCAACCATCGGGATGATGTCTTGAAGCAATACATCCTCGAAACCTGTGAAACTGGAGAAATCACGACGGGGACCACCACCGGGACGGGGACCACCGGGGCGTTGTCCGCCAGGGCCCATGCCTTGAGGACGTTGACCACCGGGACGTTGACCCATACCTTGAGGACGCTGACCACCGGGGCGAGGTCCCATGCCGGGGAACGGTAACTGACGGCGAGCCTTCGTCGTGTCGGGATGAGCGGGGATGGCGTTCAGACCATTGTCCATCACGATGATGAAGGGAACAGCCTTGCCTGAAGCGATGAGGTTGTCCATGATGATGCCGGTCTTACCTTGTGCTGACCATCCCGTTTCGTTCTCACCCATACCATGTTGCAAGTAGAGTACGGGGAAGCGTTTCGTGGGATTCTGGCTGTAAGCTGCTGGCAGGTAGATGTAGCAGTGGCGCATCTTTTCTGTCACGGTAGAGTAGTAATACACTTCGTTCACCGAGCCCTGCGGCACATTCTTAACCGTGTAAAAATCCTCGTCGGCGGCAGGGATGTCAATGCCGCTGCCCCAACGACTGGCACCATAATAGAACAAACTGCCCGGATCGGGCACAGAGGCTCCGTCGATGTTCAGTTGATAATAGTGGAAACCTTCATCCTGAGGCGCTGACTCGCCTGTCCATACGCCTTCGCTGTTCTTTACCATGTCGTACTTCACGCCACCGATGTCGAGTTTTACACTGTTGGCTTCCGGGGCACTGATCTGAGCACGGACCATACGTTGTGAATTGACCATGGGGTACTGATGCCCCTCTTGATTGGTAGTTGCGGGCTTGAAATCCTCAACCACCTGAGCACTGGCGGTAACAGCCGCAAAAGCTGCTACCAAAATAAAAAGATGTTTCATAAAGATTAATAATAAAAAACTAAGTTTTTAGTTTTGACGATTCAAATGCTAAAAGGTATAAAAACACATGCCAATAATTAGAGAACATTAACAATCTGCTACCTTTTGACCTCAAAAAGTAATTGGGTATGCAGGCTAGCCTGCATACCCAAAAATAACTTCAGATAACTCCCGTCATCGGAGTATTCTCTTCCCATTCCCCTTCTCTTAGACGGGACAGGGTGGACTCTTACATGTTAAAAGTGATCGGCAGGGTATATTTAACCTCTACCTCGCGCATGGTGTTGCCGTCTTGTTGCAATCCCGGTTTCCATTTCGGCATCGCTTTAATCACACGGTACGCTTCTCGTGCAAATGATCGTGCAAACCGTTCTTTTAATATTTTTTGGTCATTTTCTGTGAGAGCATAAAAATTAGCGTCATAGATTTTTGTGATGAGTACTTCTGTGGCGCTAATCTCTTTGATACGGCCTTCGGTATCAACAATAAAACTCATGGTTGCCCTTCCTTCCACCCCGTAACGCTCGGCAATCTTGGGATAACGGGTATAATTCTTCAAATAGGCGAGCAACGCATCTAACCCGCCAGGAAATTGCGGATGAATGTCATACAAACCGATAAAATGTTGCCTTTGGGTCGTGTCATTAGCTAAACTCTCTGTATTTTGTGCCGATAAACATACAGAAAAAAGGCAAAACCACAATAATAATATGTGTCTCATAATGATTTTCGTATGGATGATTTCAAAGGTACAATTATCTAAATAAATGTGAGAGAAAAGGCTTCGACATCTTGTCGCTTTATTTCAGCGGGTTCCAGCCTTGTGCTTTCAGTTCAAATTCCTCTCCGTCGCGGCTCACCAGTTGGGTGCCTAATTCCGCACGGGTGATATGGCCGATGAGGCGGATTCCTTCCAGATTCTCAATTTTTGCATGGTCGCCGATGGGCACAGTAAACAGAAGTTCGTAATCCTCGCCGCCATTCAGTGCACATGTCGTCACGTTCATGTTCAGTTCCTCTGCCATCACTGCCGTCTGATAGTCGATGGGAAGATTCTTTTCATAAATACGGCATCCACAGCCGCTTTGTTTGCAGATATGTAACAGTTCGCTGCTCAGACCGTCGCTGATGTCCATCATTGCTGTCGGACGGATGCCGGCATCGTGTAATTGCTGGATGACATCACCCCGTGCCTCCGGTTTCAGTTGGCGTTGCAGCAGGTATTCTTTGCCGGCGAAATCGGGTTCGAAATGTGCCAGTTCCTCCAATCCGCGTTGGTCATTTTTCTTGCGTGCTTCATCTACCTGTTGATAATAAACGCTCTTTTCCCGCTCCAACAGTTGCAGCCCCATATAGGCGGCACCCAAATCACCGCTCACACATATCAGGTCGGTGTCTTTTGCGCCGTTGCGGTAAATGATGTCTTCTTTCGCTGCCTCACCGATGCAGGTGATACTGATGGCA
>JAEEGL010413045.1_pt1 | contig 16016 bp, 12 predicted proteins | sample 9134231 | NCBI WGS metagenome assembly JAEEGL01 (sample SAMN16246548, study PRJNA631951) | gut metagenome | biome: gut microbiome; feature: rumen; material: fiber-attached | host: Bos | place: Iran: Karaj | collected 2018-10 | reverse complement strand
TTCAAGGCGGCGCAGACCGGCGGTCCTTCCGGCGGCTGCATCCCCGAACAGCATCTGGACGTTCCCATCGACTATGACAACCTCACCGCCATCGGCGCCATGATGGGCTCCGGCGGCCTGATCATCATGGACGAGGACAACTGCATGGTGGACATCGCCAAGTTCTTCCTGGAGTTCACCGTGGACGAGTCCTGCGGCAAGTGCACGCCGTGCCGGATCGGCACCAAGCGTCTGCTGGAGATCCTGAACAAGATCACCAGCGGCAACGGCACGCTGGAAGACATCGACCGGCTGGAGGAGCTGTGCTACTACCTGAAGAACAACTCCCTCTGCGCGCTGGGCCAGACGGCCCCGAACCCGGTGCTGTCCACGCTGAGGTACTTCCGGGACGAGTACATCGCCCACGTGGTCGACAAGCGCTGCCCCGCCGGCGTCTGCAAGGGCCTGCTGTCCTATGAGATCATCGCCGACAAGTGCCGCGGCTGCACCAAGTGCGCCCGCAACTGCCCGGTCGGCGCCATTTCCGGCACCGTCAAGCAGCCCCATGTGATCGACAAGACGAAGTGCATCAAGTGCGGCGCGTGTATGGACAACTGCCCGTTCCATGCCATCGTCAAGAAGTGAGGAGGATCAACGATGGAGACCATTAATCTGAAGATCAACGGAAAAGAATACGATATCCCCAAGAACGTTACCATCCTCGAAGCCTGCCGCATCGCCGGCATCGAGATCCCGACCCTCTGCTACCTCAAGGACATCAACGAGATCGGCGCCTGCCGCATGTGCGTCGTCGAGGTCAAGGGCGCCAGAAGCCTGATGGCCGCCTGTGTTTACCCCGTCGACCAGCTGCGCCCCGGCTCGGAGATCGTCACCAACAGCCCGGCCATCATGAAGGATCGCCGCATGACGCTGGAGCTGCTGCTCTCCAACCACAACCGCAAGTGCCTGTCCTGCGTCCGCTCCGGCTCGTGTGAGTTCCAGCGGCTCTGCCAGGAGTACGGCGTGGAGGACGAGAGCCGGTTCGACGGCGTCAAGACCGAGAGCGAGATCGACGACAGCGCCGTCCACATGATCCGCGACAACTCCAAGTGCATCCTGTGCCGCCGCTGCACCGCCGCCTGCCAGAAGCTGCAGAGCGTCGCGGTCATCGGCCCCAACGCCCGCGGCTTCAAGTCCCACATCGGCTCGGCCTTCGAGGCCGGTCTGGGCGAGGTCTCCTGCATCTCCTGCGGCCAGTGCATCACCGTCTGCCCGACGGGCGCCCTGCACGAGAAGGATCAGACCGCCGAGGTGACCGCCGCGCTGAACGATCCGGAGAAGTTCGTTGTCGTGCAGACCGCGCCGTCGGTGCGCGTCGGTCTGGGCGAAGAGTTCGGCTATCCCATCGGCTCGGTCGTCACCGGCAAGATGGTGGCCGCCCTGCGCCGGCTCGGCTTCGACAAGGTGTTCGACACCAACTTCTCGGCCGACCTGACCATCTGGGAAGAGGCCACCGAGTTCATCCAGAGATACACCAAGAAGGAGAACCTGCCGCTGATCACGTCGTGCTCGCCCGGCTGGGTCAAGTTCTGTGAGACGTATTATCCGGAGTTCATCGACAACCTGTCCACCTGCAAATCGCCTCAGGGCATGTTCGGCGCCGTCGCCAAGACGTTCTACGCCGAAAAGATGGGCATCGACCCGAAGAACATCTTCGTCGTCAGCATCATGCCCTGCACGGCCAAAAAGTTCGAGGCCCAGCGGCCCGAGCTGTCGGCTTCCGGCTATCCGGACATCGACGTGGCGCTGACCGTCCGCGAGCTGGCCCGGCTGATCCGCAAGAACGGCATCCTGTTCAATCAGCTGGACGACGAGGAGTTCGACGCCCCCTTCGGCCTCGGTTCCGGCGCGGGCACCATCTTCGGCGCCACCGGCGGTGTCATGGAGGCGGCCCTCCGCTTCGCGGCGGAAAAGATCACCGGCACGACGCTGGAGAACGTGGACTTCGTCGACGTCCGCGGCGTCAAGGGCATCAAAGAGGCCGAGTACACGCTGAACGGCAACACCATCCGCGTGGCCGTCGCCTCGGGCCTTGCCAACGCCAAGGCGCTGCTTGAGATGGTCAAGTCCGGCGAGAAGAGCTATGACTTCATCGAGGTCATGGCCTGCCCGGGCGGCTGCGTCAACGGCGGCGGTCAGCCCATCCAGCCCGCCAGTGTGCGGAATGTCATCGACATCCGCGCTGAACGCGCCAAGGGCCTTTACGCCGACGACCTGAACCTGCCCAAGCGCAAGAGCCAGGACAACGAAGACTGCAAGACCCTCTACGCCGAGTATCTGGGCGAGCCGGGCGGTGAGAAAGCGCACCACATCCTGCACACCCATTATACCAAGCGCGAAAAGTATTGAGCCTCAAGCACGGATGCCGCCGGGCGGGTTTTCCCGCCCGGCGGTTTTTTTATGCCCGAAGCGGAGGGCAGGACGGGCGGGGCGCTCTTTTTTGGGGCCGGCCCGGCGCGGACAGGAGGCGGAGCGGGGAGCGGAGACGCCGGCCCGCCGGTCCGGAAAGAAATGCGAAGGGCCGCGATGCGGAAATCTCGGAAAAATGATTGACATTTTTCTCTGCAGATGGTACAATCAAAGCGGCATTCGGAGAGACGGAGGAGTTCGGTTTGATATGAAGATCAGGATCACCGCAGACAGTACGTGCGATCTTTCCAAAGAGCTGATCGCGCAGCACGGGATCGTGCTGTTTCCCATGACCATCATCTGCGACAACGTGGCGCACCAGGACGGCGTGGATATTTTTGAACAGGATCTGTATGATTATGCCGCCCGGACCGGAAAGCTGGCGGGAACGGCCGCCTCGAACCCCACCGAGTACGGCGAGTTTTTCGACCGCACCATCGGCGACGCGGACGCGCTGATCCACGTGTCGCTGAGCTCGGGAATCTCGTCCTGCACGCAGAACGCGAAGATCGCCGCGGCGGAGCGGGAGAACGTCTTCGTCGTGGACTCGCAGAACCTGTCCACCGGCAGCGGCCACATCGTGCTGGATGCCTGTGAGATGGCCGAGGAAGGGCGGGACCCCCGCGAGATCTGCGCGGTGCTGGAGGAGACCGTGGGCCGCGTGGAGGCCAGCTTCGTCATCGACACGCTGAAATACCTGCACAAGGGCGGCCGCTGCAGCACGCTGGAGCTGCTGGGCGCGAACCTGCTGAACTTCAAGCCCTGCATCGAGGTGCGCGGCGGCAAGATGGAGGTCGGCCGCAAGTACCGCGGCGCGTATCTCAACGTCATCCGGAAGTACGTCGTCGACCGGCTCACCGGGCGCGGCGACATCGACTATTCCCGCCTGTTCATCACCCACACCACCACGCCGCGGGAGATCTGCGACGCGGTCCGCGAGACGGTGGAGTCCATCGCCAAATTCGACAGGATCTACGAGACGGACGCGGGTCCCACCATCGCCTGTCACTGCGGCCCCTGCACGCTGGGGATCCTCTTCAAGAGAAAGGCGAACTGAGGCTTCCGGATCCATCCGGGAAAGCGGCCGGGGCGTTCCGTAGAGAGAGGTACGTGGAAAAATGAAGCAGATCGGAAAAGAGGTTCTTTTCATCCGAACCGGGCCGGGCAATCCCCGGAACGGCGAATCCGCCTTTGCCCGCCTGAAGGACGGGCGGATCATGTTCGCTTACACCGAATACTACGGCAACAGCCACGACGACGACGCCACAGCCCATCTCTGCGCCTGTTTTTCCGGCGACGAGGGAGAGAGCTGGACAGCCCCGGAGCTCATTGTCGAGAAGGATGAAACAGCGAAGAACATCATGTCGCCGAGTCTTGTCCGCATGAACAACGGGGACCTCGGGATCCTTTATCTGCGCAACGAGATCATGCCGGACGGCGTTCCCGTCTGCATGCCGGCCTTTCGCCGCTCCGCCGACGAAGGCAAAACATGGAGCGGCCAGCATATCTGCGAGATCCCGGAAGGGTACTACTGCGGCGTGAACGACACGGCGCTTCGCCTGAAGAGCGGCAGGATCCTGTATCCCGCGTCCTGTCACGGTCTGCGATACGGCGGGGACACGCGCCAGCCCGGAGACGTCAGGTTTATTTATTCCGACGACGACGGCGCCAGCTGGTCGGTCCTTCCGGCGGTCCTGAAGACGCTTTACGGCGACTCTGTCGGTTTCGCGGAGCCGGGCGTTTACGAACATGAGGACGGCACGCTCTGGTGCTGGTTCCGCAGTCCTTACGGTTTCCAGTACCACTCCCACTCAAGCGACGGAGGCGTCAGCTGGGATCCCCCGGAGCCGAACTTCTGCTTCACGTCCCCCGATTCGCCCATGCGGGTCAAGCGCGTCGGCCGGTATGTGGCCGCGCTGTTCAATCCGCTGCCCTTCTCCTGCACGCGCGACGATGCCGAAGCGTGGGGAAGTCCCAAGAGAACGCCGATCGTGTGTTCCTTTTCCGACAACGACGGGCACTCCTTTGGCGACAGAGGCCGGACGTCCTGGAACGGTCAGCTCAGACAGTTTATCGACAGCTCCTATCTGCTCGAGACGGATCTCAGCGAGAGCTACTGTTATCCGGCCGTGCTGGAAACGAAAGACGGACTGCTGGTTTCCTATTATCACAGCGGCGGAACCGGGTTCTGTCTCAACTGCAGCAAGATCGTTAAAATTTGCTTTGATGAAATAACGGACTGACAGATTCCCCCAAAAGAGGGAACGGCTTTCGGCCGGCGCGGATCCGGGCGCGGCGGGAACGGATCCGTCGTTTTTCAGACGGAACGAAACGCGCGGCCGCCGGTTTTTGCCGGACGCGGCGCGGCCGTCCGAGCCGCCCGTCCGCCCCCCTTCCATCGTATCGAACGACCCGTACGCGGACTCCAGGTTTTGCGTGCGGGTCTTGTGAAAGGAGAACCAACCATGTCGCTGAGAGCAAAGGATCTTTCGCTGACTTCGATCTTTCCGGACATGCCGCCGGCGAAGCGCCTGGTCAAGGTGGAGCTGACGGCGGGCGGTCCCGACCGCGGGATCTGGGTGCGCGCCCTGCAGGGGCTTGCCAACCGCGGCGAGCCGCACGTCTGGGTCCACGCCGGAGGCGAAGCCGAGGAGCACTGGCTGAAGTGGTATTCGGAGTCCATGGGCGTTCCGGTGACGGAGACCGTGACGGATCTGGAGTTCCTGGAGAAGTACGCCGCCTGTGCCAACGGGTACGTGGTGTACGACGACCAGAAGGTGATCCAGACCGAGAACATCGCGCTGACCCGGGCCGGGTTGGAGAACGTTTTGCCGGTGAGTCCCGGGGAAGAGCCGCTGCTGGCCCGGGCCGGTCTGAAAAAGCTCGACGACCTGCGGGGGCGGTTCGCCGACAACCGCGAGGCGTCTTATTGGGCCGTCGAGCACCTGTGGCCCCTGTGCAACCGGCGCATCGTGGCCAACTGGTGCATCCACCGTCCGTCGTGGTACGCCATGGGCAGCGAGCTGGCGGACTTTTGCGTGCGGAACAAGGTGTTCTGCATCGACCTGCCCCGCAGCCGCGTGTTCAAGTGGAGCCGCGACCTCTACCGCAGCATGATGGAGACCGCCGAGGCGCCCGGCGTCATGATGTACTGGCACTGCGTCTGGGAGCAGGAGAAGGAGTACGTCTACGAGGCGGCGCGGCAGGGGTTCTTCGCCCTGTGCTCCTCCGGCACCACCAACCTGACGATCCACAGCGCCATCGGCGACACCGGCCTGTCCTATACGCAGAAGCTGCCGGACCGCGCCGCCTGCAAGGCGGACCCGAAAAAGGTCTACGTCTGCTTCTACAACAGCGACGGCGACGCCACGTGGGCCATGGCCAGCCTGCATTCGCTGAACTGGCTGAACCCGGACCGCGGCGCGTTCAAGTTCGGATGGGGCTTCTTGCCGCTGATGCTGAAGCTGATGCCCGGCGCCATGCGGTATTATCAGGAGTCGAAGCTGCCGGACGACTGCTTCTGGGGCCCGTCCTCCGGCGCGGGGTACACCTATTCCTGGGCGTGGCCGGAGGATCTGGCGGAGCACTATCTGCGCCAGTCGCGGGAGCTTTTGGACCGCAGCGGCCAGAACGGCTGCAACATGGTCAACTGGTTTTTGCAGGACTGCTGGCGGGAAAAGCCCGACGAGAGGGCCGTTCGCCGGGAGCAGGAGATCCTGGGGACGGACCGCTGTCCCGGTCTGGTCTGCGGCCTCGGCGGAAGCCCCTATGCCAAGTCGTATCCGCTGGGCAAGGTGCCGAAGCTTCACAGCGTCCACATCGCCAACGTGAACGCGGACAACATCGGGGACATCATCCGCTTTGCCGAAGAGTGTCCGACCCGGCCGGCGTTCCTGTTCCTGTTCGCTCAGATCAGCCCCGGCATCTTCAAGCAGATCGAGTCTGAGCTTCCGCAGCTGGCGGAGCATCCGGAGATCGAGATCCTGTCCATGGACGAGTTCTTCCTGACCCTGCAGGACGCGGCGGCAAAGGGACTGGTGGGCGAGACGCTCTACGAGAAGACCGACGCCATGGCCGAAACGTGGCTCAAGCGCCCGTCCCGGCACCGTCTGCCGCTGTACGAGAGCCTGATGGAGGAGACCGCGGACGTGTTCGCGGACACGCCGGAGAACCGGGCGCGGCGCATCGCCGACAGCGGATACACCCAGCTGGTCTCCTGTGAGATCGAAACGCCGGCCCCGGACCGGGAGACCTTCGTCGGGTTCTTCCGCGGACGGCCGCCGTACTATCCCGACCAGGAAGCCGACGCCATGTTCTACTGTCTGTTCACCGTGGCCTGGGGCGTGGTCCGCGCCGGGATCGAGGCGCTGGGCGTCTACGGCAACGAGCGGTGGCAGTGCATCGACGATTTTGAGCGGCTCTGCGCGGGGATCACGGATCCCGCGCCGTTCCGCGAGCTGTTCGACGCGTGGGACCGCTGGGAAGAGAACGGCTCGCCGTCGGTGGAGCGGCTGAAGACCCTGTGCGGCGAGGTCCTGGAGGGGACGAGGCGGCTGAACGCCGCGCTGGGTGACAGCTCGGAGTTCCACAAGTGGCCGCCAAAGGCCATCTGAGAAAGAGAAGAAAAAGGGAGCATGAGGATGAAAAAGAGAAAGGCTCTGGCCGTGATCCTGGGGATCGCCGCGCTGGCGGTGATGCTCTCGTCCTGTTCGATGATCACGGACCTGCTGAAGCGGGCCGCGTCGGAAGCGACGACCGCCGCGGAGACGACGACCGGCACCGCGGCGATCCCGCCGGCGACGGACGCGCCCGTCGCCACCGCCACGGAGGCGACGACCACGGAGGCGACCACGACGGAAGCGACGACGACGGAGGCGACCACCACGGAAGCGACGACCACGCCGGAGGCGACCACCACGGAAGCCACGCCGGACCCCGAGCTGGGAACGCTGAAGGTCCGGTTCTTCTGCGGCGACTCCACCGTCTATCCCGAGCGGGCGACGCTCTACGGCGAGGACCGCGTCGGGACGGCGGCGGAGCTCTCGGACGGCGAGGCGTCCGTCACGGCGCCGGCCGGCCGCTATTACCTGTTGGTGGAGGCCCGCGGCTTCTGGCCGGAGCGCATCAACGTGACGCTGGAAAAGGGCCGGGAGCTCGATCTGGGCTTTGAGGAGCTGGTGCCGGAAGAAGTCGGACGGGATTTCCGGACCGGCCCCGTGGTCCAGCTGGGCGAGACGCTGTACACCTGCGATCAGAAGTCGGTGTTCGCTCTGACGGAGGACGGGCGGGAAGAGCTGATGCGCGGGGAATTCTACGCCAACGCCTCGGTCTGCACCAACGGGCAGACGCTGTATGTGACGGACGTCTCCGGCACGCTGTACGAGATCGATCTGCGGCGCGGCGAGTGCCGCGAGGTCGCGTCGGGGCTGGCGAGCGCCTGCCACGTCTGCGGCGTGGACCGGACGGGGATCTATCTCACCGTGGAGGATCTCTGGGAGAACTATGAGCCCCTGCCCGGCTGGGCCGAATGCATCGAGATCGAGACCGGACGCACGCGCGGCAAGTGGGAGTTCTCCGAGTGCGGCTGCGGCGGCGGGTACAACTACGTCCGCGGGCGCGCCTATGACGTCAGCGCCCGGGAGATGACGGTGTACGACGACGCCGGCGTGGTGGTGGCGGAGATGCCGTACTGCTGGACCGTGCAGGAGGTGGACGGCGTTCTGTGGTACGTTCAGGCGCCGGAGATGGTCGAGGGCTATCTGTGCCGGGAGGTGACGCTGTACGCGGTGCTGTCCGACGGGCCGCGGGCCTTCGGCACGTGGGAGTTCCCCGAGGGTGAGATCTTTGCCGGGGCGGGCTTCTCGGGCTTCGTTCTGACGCTGAACCGCTATGAGGACGCGATAACGCAGGAGCGCATCGATCTGCGCACCATGAAGGTCGTCGATCCGACCAAGTATTCCGGCCCGCTGCAGTATGTGGAGGATGCGTTCGAGCGCGGCGGCGTGGAGTATGCCTGGGACGGCGCCGCGCTGTATATCTGGTACGGCGACCACTTCGCCGAGGTCCTGAGCGTGCCGGAGGAGTATCGGTACGCCAGAGTGTACGTGATCGGCGAAACGGCGGTCTTCGACAGCTATGTGGCGGACCCGCTGGCGATCCCGATCCCGAAGGGCTGAGCGAAACCGAAAAAAGAGCGTCCCGCCGGCCGGAGCGATCCGGACGGCGGGATCTTTTTGTGCGGATAACGGCGCGCGGCGGGGGAACAATAGCGACAGGAAAAAAGGAGAGGAGGCGGCGGACCGTGGAGGAACGCCCGCAGGACAACGGGTTCGAGACCATCACGCCGGAGCACGGCGGCGCGCACGGCCATGTGATCCATGCGCTGACGGTCATCGGGCAGGTGGAGGGGCACCGGAGCCTGCCCTCGGACGACAAGACGACCAAGTATGAGCACGTGATCCCGCAGCTGGCGGCCATCGAGGAGAGCCGCGAGATCGACGGGCTTTTGATCATGCTGAACACCATGGGCGGCGACGTGGAGGCGGGCCTTGCCATGGCGGAGCTGATCGCGGGGATGACGAAGCCCACGGTCTCGCTGGTGCTGGGCGGCGGCCACTCCATCGGCGTGCCGCTGGCGGTGGCCGCGCGGGCCTCGTTCATCGCCCCCACGGCGGCCATGACCATCCACCCGGTGCGGATGAACGGCGTGGTCATGGGGGTGCCTCAGACCATGCACTATTTCGAGCGGGTCCAGGACCGGGTCATCAGCTTCGTGGAGGCGCATTCGGCCATCCCCAAGGGAAAATACCGGGAGCTGATGCTGCGGGCGGACGTCATCGCCAATGAGCTGGGCACGCTGGTCTACGGGCCGGAGGCGGTGGAACTGGGGCTGATCGACGCGCTGGGCAGTCTGTCCGACGCGCTGGAGAAGCTGCACGGCATGATCGACAGCGAACGGAAGAAAAGGAAAAAGAGCGGCTGACCGCCGGCGCGGGCGGGAGACGGGACAGGGCCGGCGCGGGGACGGAGAGGACCGCGCCGGAAAGAGCCGCCGCACGGGCGGCCGCCCTTGACAAAGCAGGCGAAAGGATGGTACAATACAAACAGGATCCACGAGCGGAGGGAGACGGCGGAGATGCGTCACCGGGAAAGCACGAAGCGGAGGACGGGAAGAGCCCGCGGCACGGCTGCCGCGGGGCTTTTGGCTGCCGCGGCGATCCTGCTGTCCGCCTGCGGCGGAACGGCCGGAAGCAGCGGCTATACCTATTTTACCGTCTCCGGTCCCGCGGAAGAGACGACGGCGGGCACCACGGCGGCGACCACGCGGGAGACCGGCTCGGAGCTCCCGCCTGCCACCGAGGAGACGCCGGCGTCGGAGTCGACGGCGGTCCCCGCCGACGAGTCCCGGTTCGGCTACGTCACCGACGGGAAGAGCGCCGTGGTGACGGTCTATTACGGCGAGCAGAGCGAGGTCTCCGTGCCGGAGTATCTCGACGGGTACCTGGTGGTGGCCGTCGGCGAGACGGACGCGGAGACGCCCCGGGCGGTCTTCGGCGACGGCGTGCGCCGGGTGGAGCTGCCGGACAGCGTGACCGCCGTGGGCGACGCAGCCTTTGCCGGATGCGCGAGCCTGGAGAGCGTGACGCTGCCGGAGGGCCTGCTGACCGTGGGGCGGCGGGCCTTCGAGGGGTGCTCGTCCCTGACGGCGCTGACGCTGCCGGAGGGGCTGACCTCGGTGGGGGCGGACGCCTTCGCGGGGTGTTCCGCGCTGGCGGAGCTGACCGTTCCGGAGACGCTGACCATGCTGGGCGACAACGCCTTCGCAGAGACGCCGTGGTACGGCGCGCTGGAAGAGGAGTTCACCGTCGTGGGGCAGGGGATCCTGATCAAATACGGCGGGACGGACGCGGACGTCGCCGTGCCGGACACGGTGCGCGTGGTGGCGGACGCCTTTGCCCTTCCCTTTGGAGAGAACAATCTGTCGCTGGTCTCCGTGACGCTGCCGGAGAGCGTGGTGCGCGTCGGGAAACGGGCGTTCGGGAACTGCGTCGCGCTGGAAAAAGCGGTGCTGCCGGAGGGGCTGCTGACCGTGGGCGAGAGCGCCTTTGCGGGCTGTCTATCCCTGAAGAGTCTCACGCTGCCGCAGTCGCTGGAGCGGATCGGCGCGCGGGCCTTTTCTGGCTGTCGCTCGCTGACGGAGCTGGCGCTGCCCGGCGGCCTGCGCGAGGTGGGCGAGGGCGCTTGGGCGGGGTGCTCCGCGCTGACGGAGCTGACGCTGCCCAGCGGGGTGACGGAGCTGGCGCCGCGGCTGTTCGCGGGCTGCGCCGCGCTGACGGAGGTCGGCCTGCCGGATAATCTGGAATCGGTGGGCGCCGGCGCCTTTGAACGGTGCGTGTCCCTGCGGTCGGTGACCCTGCCCCAAAGCGTGACGGAGATCGGCGACGGGGCCTTTGCCGCGTGTTCGTCCTGCGAGACCATCGAGATCCCGGAGAGCGTGCTGCGGATCGGTCTCGGCGCTTTTGCGGAGAGCGCGTGGCTGGCGGGACAGACGGGTCCGGTGGCCGTGAACGGGATCCTGGTGGCCTGGATGGGCGACGAGACTGAGATCGAGGTGCCCGCGGGCGTGACCGCGCTGGCCGACGCCTTCGCGGGGAGCGGCGTGCGCTCCGTGACGCTGCCGGACAGTGTGACGGCCGTGGGCGAACGGGCCTTTTTCGGCTGTGCGGCACTGGAGCGGGTGACGTTCGGCGCGGGCCTGGAGACCGTCGGCGAAAGCGCCTTCGAGGGGTGCGTCTCGCTGACCGAGGCGGTGCTGCCCGAGAGCATGCGGGAGATCGGCTATTGCGCCTTTTACGGCTGTGCCCGGCTGGCGGCGCTGGATCTGGGCGGGACCGAAAAGATCGGCGACGGGGCCTTTGCCAAGTGCGAGCGGCTGACGGCCGTGACCCTGCCGGACGGGGTGACGGTTCTGGGCCGCGCGGCCTTTTCCGGGTGCACGGCGCTGGCCTCGGTCCGGCTGTCGGCGGCGCTGACCGAGATCCCGGACAGCGCGTTCCGCGTCTGTACCCGGCTGACCGGCGCGGTGATCCCGCCGTCGGTCGAGACCGTCGGGGCTGGGGCGTTCGCCGGGTGCTTCGCGCTGGACTCCGTGACCGTTCCGGAGAGCGTGACCTATATCCATCCGGACGCTTTCGCGGGGTGCCGGTCGCTGGTGATCGTGGCCCAAAGCGGAACATACGCCGCCGGATATGCGGACCGGTACGGGATCCGGCGCACGGCGGGATGACACAGAAAGACAGGAGGAACGACGTATGAAACTGGCAGAGGCACTGCAGGAGCGGGCGGATCTGAACCGCCGGCTGGAGCAGCTTCGCGGCCGACTGACGCGGAACGCCACGGTCCAGGAGGGCGAACAGCCCGCGGAGGACCCGGCGGTCCTGCTGGAGGAGGTGGAGACGGCCGCGGCGCGTCTGGAAGAGCTGACGGCGGCCGTCAACAAGACAAACACCGCGGTGCGGGTCGAGGGAAAGAGTCTGACGGAGCTGATCGCCCGGAAGGACGTGCTTGCGCTGAAGCTGTCGCTCTACCGCGCGCTGCTGGAAGAGGCCAGCGATCTGACGGACCGCGTATCCCGCAAGGAGATCAAGGTGGTCAGCACCGTCAACGTGCGGGAGCTGCAGAAGACCGCGGACGACATGAGCCGCGAGCTGCGCCTGACCGACAACGCGCTGCAGCAGGCCAACTGGACCTTTGATCTGATCTGAACAAAAGCTGTTAGCTCTGCGGGGCGAAGACCGACCTCGCCGGCGGCCGAGGCATTTGCCGCCTTTAGGAAGCGCGCGGGCAGCGCCGTTTCATCGTTTTGCCCCGATCGCGCACAAACGCACTTTTCCCGGGCGGGAGCCCCTTATCGCGCATTCCCGCGGCCTTGACCGCAGAGCAAGGGTGGGTGTGGGGAAGCATACGAAAAAGCCCTCAGACGGAGACCGTTCTCCGGCTGAGGGCTTTTTTGCCGTGTCGGGATCAGGCGAAGGTCAGCTGCCCATCACGCGCTTTTGGGCCGCGGACAGATGGGCCGCGCCGTCCATGAGGCGGTAGTACTCCTTGGGGATGGTGAAGCACCAGGGGGCCATCATGAAGCCGGCCAGGTTTTCGCGGCTGAGGTGCTCGTCGCAGAAGGCGGCCAGCTGTTCCATGTTGTGGGCCCGTTCCCAGTTGCTGCCGGTGGGCACCTGTTCGAAGCCCAGCTCGTCCAGCTCGAGGAAGGACTCGAGATCGCGGTTGTAGCGGCCGGATTCGTCCGGCTCGAAGCCGGTGCCGTAGTACCAGTTGCTCTGCAGCACCTCGCGCGGCATGCGGGCGGAGAACTCTTCGGGGTGGGACCAGATCACGTCCGACCAGACCCACGGGCGGGCGCCCACGGAGTTGCAGGCGTCGAACAGGCGGTCCAGATCGCTCCACCAGAGGTCGCCGCTGCGGATGACCGCATAGTCGTAGCTGCGCTGGTTCCCGTAGTTCTCCTCGTCCATGCCCAGATGGAACAGCGGCGGGTTAGAGAACAGCTCGGCCGTCTCGCAGATCAGGTCGCGGGTCACCCGGTAGTAGGTGGAGGTGGAGACCATGCGGCTGTACTCTTTGAGCCAGGCGTCGTGGCAGGCGGAGAAGTTCAGCTTGGGGACGACGGTAAGCCCAAGCTCGCGGGCGGCGGAGAGCTTGCGGTCCAGCTTCTGCTTGGACCAGCTGCCGCGGATGCGCAGCTCGGGGTGGGACTCGAACTCGATCCCGTCGCCCACGTCGACCACGAGGGTGTTGACGCCGAAAGCGGGCAGGTGAGAGATCACGCGGTCCCACACGCCGTCGTCGCAGAGCAGGAAGTCCCGCATAGAGGGGGCGGAGTCCAGACCGAGATAGCCGCCGATGCGGCATTCGTCGGTGTCGCTCCACATGTTCGTGCCGAGGTGGATCAGAAACGCCCAGATGTGTTCTTTCATATCGCGTGTCCTCTCTTTCAGAGATGTTTTGCCGCGCGGCAAAAATTTTTTCGCCTGATTTTGGCAGGATCCGACAAAAACCGACTTCGTTCGACAGAAAAAGGGGATACCATGAGCCCGCGGGGACGAATCGGCGCGGAAGGGAGGAGGAGGCCGAAGCGGACCGTCCTTCAGCACCATTATACATGATTTCCCTGCGGGTTGCAAGGGAAAAAGAGGAGGAACGAAAATGAACTGCAAAAAAGACGCGGTGGCGGAGCTGAGACGCTACAAGGCGAGGAAGATGAGCGTTGGAAGCATCAACGCCCAGCTGGCCGTTCTGGCGGACCGGATCGGCTTGCAGGACGGGACGGGCGAGGACTGCGCCGAGCGCCGGGCGCTTTTGGAGAAGCAGCTGAAGTGGGTGACGCTCTGGCTGAGGACCGTGGAGCGGGCCCTGGGAGCGCTGGACGAGAGGGAGCGGACCGTGCTGTGGAAGTTCTACGTGGACCGGCGGGAGGACTATATGGACGACCTGTGCGAGACGCTCTTTCTGGAACAGTCGGCCGTCTATCGTCTGAAGGACCGGGCGCTGGGGAAGTACGTGCTGGAGATGTACGGGGGAGAAGCGATGTAATCCCGCGGCGAAAAATCCGAGAGGCAAAAGTCGGCCGGGTGTGGTATCCTATCCTGCGAAGCCGGCGGAACGGGCGGGACACGTGCACGGCGTCCCGCCCGCATTTTCAAAAGGAGGAGGGAGGACGACACCCTTGCGTAAACTCAGGACCAGAGAGATGAGGTTCGTTGAGGCGCTGGAACGGCGCGGCGGCGAGGACGCGGCGGCCGCCGCCGTCGAGGCGGGGCTCGCGCCGGAGGGGAAAAGGGCGCGGGAGCTGGCGGACCGGATGCTGTCCAACGACGCGGTGATCGCGTACATGCGGCAGCGGGCGGAGAACCGCCTGAAGGCCAAGGGCTTTTCCCAGGAGCGCATCTGTCTCGAGCTGATCCGCATCTTCGAGCGGTGCATGCAGGCCGAACCGGCGGGAAGGACCCGGGAGGACGGCGGCGCGGCGGAATATAAATTCGACGCCCGGGGCGCCATGAAGGCCCTTGAGCTGCTGGGTCAGAGCCTTGGGACCTTCCGCAGCGGCGCGGAGGAGCCGGACCGGGACGTCCGGGTCGAGATCGAGGTCGTGGACCGGCCCCATGGAGCTTAAGCTGCGGGTCACAGAGCGGCAGATGCAGTTTTTGAACGCCGGGGCGGACGAAGTGCTGTTCGGCGGCGCGGCGGGCGGCGGCAAGAGCTACGGTCAGGTGGTGGACGGGCTGCTGTACGGGCTGGCGCATCCGCGGTCGAAGCAGCTGGTGCTGCGGCGGACGCTGGGCGAGCTGGAGCGCAGTCTGGTGCGGACCGCCGAAGAGGTGGTGCCGCCGGCGCTGGGGCGTTATCACCGCCAGAGCCACACGCTGACGCTGACCAACGGGTCGCTGATTGACTTCGGTTACTGCGCGGCGGAGGGCGACGTTCGCCAGTACCAGTCCGCGGAGTACGACGTGATCCGCTTCGACGAGCTGACGCATTTCACCGAGTATCAGTACACCTATCTGCTGAGCCGCCTGCGGGGGACCAACGGGTATCCCAAGCAGATGAAATCCACCACCAATCCCGGCGGCGTGGGACACGAGTTCGTCAAGGCGCGGTTCATCGACTCCGGGGCGCCGCCGGGCACGCCCTTTGAGCGGAACGGCCGGACGCGGCTGTACATCCCGGCAGGCGTTCGGGACAACGTGTTCCTGATGCGCGCGGATCCCGGCTATCTGGCCCGGCTGGAAGAGCTTCCCGAGCGGGAGCGGCGGGCGCTTTTGGACGGGGACTGGGACGTGTTCGAGGGGCAGTTCTTCCCGGAGTTTTCCCGGGAAATGCACGTCTGCGAGCCCTTTCCGGTCCCGCCGGGGTGGCGGCGGACCGTGGCGCTGGACTATGGCCTGGATATGCTGGCGGCGCTTTGGGTCGCCCAGGACGCCACCGGGCGGGCCTGGGTCTATCGGGAGTTCTGCTCGGGGCGCGACAACGAGGCCGACGGCGGCCGGCCGCTGATCGCCGGAGAGGCGGCGGAGGAGATCCTGGCCCGCTCGGCGGGAGAAGAGATCGCCGCGTTCCTCGCCCCGCCGGACCTGTGGTCCCGGCAGAAGGACACCGGCGTCAGCATCGCGGACATCTTCGCCGACCACGGCGTGCCGCTGACACGGACCGGCGCGGACCGGGTGGGCGGCTGGCAGGCGGTGAAGGAGTGGCTTCGCCCGGTGCCGGACGAGACCGGCGGCGTGACGGCGCGGCTGAAGATCTTTTCCGGCTGCCGCGAGCTGATCCGGTGCCTGCCGCTGCTGTGCCGGGACCGGCGCAACGTCAACGACGCGGCCACCGTTCCCCATGCCGTCACCCACGCGCCGGACGCGCTGCGGTATTTTCTGGCCGACCGCTCGTCGGCGGGCGGGGGCGAGCGCGTCTGTCCCGGCGAGGCGGAGGGGTTCCTCTACGCCCGGTATTGACCAAGGAGAAAGGAATGGTTTGAATGGAAACGATTTGGATCGCCGCCG
>JAEEGL010155589.1_pt1 | contig 16016 bp, 13 predicted proteins | sample 9134231 | NCBI WGS metagenome assembly JAEEGL01 (sample SAMN16246548, study PRJNA631951) | gut metagenome | biome: gut microbiome; feature: rumen; material: fiber-attached | host: Bos | place: Iran: Karaj | collected 2018-10 | reverse complement strand
AAGTAAAATGTCTATTTGTACTTTCCTTTCACTCGTTAATTGAGTATAATTCATTTAGGAGTCCTCCTTGCCGGGTGTGACTCCTTTATTGTATCAAAAAAGCACACCTAAGTGGTGCGCTTGAAATTTCAATTTAGGAAATAACATACTTTCGTATGTTATTTCTGTTTCTTTTTAATTTCTACGGATATCATGTTATATCCTCTATATCCTCTATCTATTACACTCTTTTCATCTTTAACATATAGATCTACTCTTTCGTCTCGATAACATGCTCCACAAGTATCAAGTACTATTGCTTCATATTTAACTCCATCTATAGTAAGAATTAATTCGTCGTAATATTTGAAATATAGCTTATTTGGTTTATAACCAAAAGTTTTAACTAAGTAAGGAGTTGCTGTCGCTACTACTAACTTACCTTTATATAGGTACCATCCTTTTTCATTTGTTTTGAAATCTCTAGCTCCACAGAATCCTGCACCAACACATTTATCAGTAAATGATGTTAGACGGTATTTATATACTTTTGGTGAACTTTTTAGTGGTTCTTTCTTAAGTATTTCTGGTTTAGGTTCAACATACTCAGATAATATTTGTGAAGAACTTAATGAGCTAACACCTGATACATTGTATGTTGTTATTTTACTAACTGAGCCAACTTTGACTAAACAAATAAGAATGGCTGATATATATAAAATATTGAATGACATTTTCTTAATTAATGATAAGGTTGTCTTCACTTTATCACCTCTATAGTAAGGATTATATAACATTAATTAATTCAAGTCAAATTTAGATATTGAACACTCTTTTTATGTTATTTTCTGTGGTTTTTGATAGTTCTTCTAGAGTTATTTCCTTTAAATTAGCAATGGTTTCTGCAACATATAAAACGTTCTTTGGTTCGTTTTGTTTTCCTCTAAAAGGTTCTGGTGATAGATATGGAGAATCTGTTTCTAAAATAATTTTATCTAATGAAATCTCTTTAATTGTTTCTTTTAGATTAGTATTTTTAAAAGTTACTACTCCTCCTATACCTAATACAAACCCTAAATCAATATATCTTTTTGCATTCTCTAGACTTCCTGAAAAGCAGTGAATGTCACCAGTTACTTTTTCTTCTTTTAGTATGTCGTAGGTATCTTGAAAAGCATCTCTTGAATGGATTACTACAGGAAGTTTATATTTTTTGGATATATCTATCATTCTTCTAAATAATTTTTTTTGTTTATCTTTGTTATCTTTATCCCAATGATAGTCTAGACCAATCTCTCCTACTGCTACTACCTTTTTGTTTGTTTTTATTAATTCTTCCAGGTTTTCTATTTCTTCTTCTGTAACTATATTTGCTTCACTTGGATGATATCCTATTTCTAGAAATACATTTTCATACTTATTTGCTATTTCTACAGCTTCTTTTATTCCTTTGGTATCGCATCCACAAATTATTAGTCTATCTATTTTATTTTCTTTAGCTCTTTTAACTACTTCATCAATGTTTTCATAATCTTCTTTTGACAAGTGGCAATGTGTGTCAGTAAACATATAAACCTCCTTTTTGTGTTTGATACATCACTTTTAGTAACTTATAATATACTTTATGTCTATTGTTTACTATTATTAATTTCTTCTATTTCTTTTAATTTCTTTTCTTTATCTATTCTTTGGAATAATGCTTTTGGTTCAATTGTACTGTATTTAGCATTATCAATATATTTGTTTGTTTCGTCTTTTGTATTTAACTGTCTTAATATCTCTTCACTTGTATCTGGTAAGAATGATTTTAAGTTAACTGCTGCTACTCTTATTGATTCTAACAAATTGTATAAAACAGTTTCTAGTTTATCTTTTTCACTTTCTTCTTTTGCTAATACCCAAGGAGTAGTTTCATCGATATACTTATTACTTCTTCTTAATAAGTTGAAGATTTCATCTAATGCAGAACCAATCTCTAGTTTATCCATCTTAGCTTCTACTGCTTTGTCTACACCATTAATAACAGATATTAAATCTTCATCAAATTCAGTAGTTACCTTTTTATTTGTTACTTTTCCTTCGAAATATTTATTTGCCATTGAGATAGTTCTATTTACTAAGTTTCCTAAAACGTTAGCAAGATCACTATTAATTCTTTCTATTATTAGATCATAAGTAATTGTTCCATCGTTTGCAAAAGGTATTTCATGTAATACATAATATCTTATTGCATCTACACCAAAGATATCTACTAAGTCATCAGCATACATAATATTACCTTTAGATTTACTCATTTTATCATTTCCAAATAGTAACCAAGGATGTCCAAATACTTGTTTTGGAAGTGGTAAATCTAAAGCCATTAATATAATTGGCCAATAGATAGTATGGAATCTTATTATATCCTTACCGATTAAGTGTAGGTCTGCTGGCCACCACTTGTTAAATTCTTTACTTGGACCATCAGGATCATATCCAATATTAGTTATATAGTTAGATAATGCATCTATCCATACGTATACTACATGCTTATCATCAAATGTTACTGGAATACCCCAATCAAATGATGTTCTTGAAACACATAAATCTTGTAATCCTGGTTTCAAGAAGTTATTAATCATTTCATTTTTTCTAGACTCCGGTTGAATAAATTCTGGATGACTTTCAATATACTTTATTAATCTATCTTGATATTTAGATAGTTTTAAGAAGTATGCTTCTTCTTTAGCTGCTTGTACTTCTCTTCCGCAATCTGGACATTTACCATCTACTAATTGGCTTTCAGTCCAGAATGATTCACATGGAGTACAATATAGCCCTTCATATGATCCTTTATAGATGTCTCCTTGATCATATAATTTCTTAAATATCTTTTGAACTATTTCTTCATGATGTTTATCAGTTGTTCTTACAAAATTATCGTAAGATGTATTCATACAATCCCAGATATTCTTAACTTGTCCTGCTATGTTATCAACATATTCTTTTGGACTAACTCCTTGTGCCATTGCTTTTTGTTGGATTTTTTCACCATGTTCATCTGTTCCTGTTTGAAAATAAACATCGTATCCTTTTTGTCTTTTATATCTTGCTATTGCATCTGCTAATACAATTTCATATGTATTTCCAATATGTGGTTTACTTGATGTGTATGCTATTGCTGTACTTATATAATATTTTTTCTTATCCATTTTAATCTCTCCTTTATAATCTATTTTTTAACAATTTATTATTAGGCATTCGATCACTTAATATATTAATGAAATTATATGTATTGTTCATAATTATCACCTCTAAAAAAAATAACTCATCCAATAAAGGACGAGTTATCGTGGTACCACCTTTGTTCATATTTAAAATATGCACTTAAAACTATAACGCGTTACCGGAATATTATACATATCTGCTCAGGAAGCCATTTTCGATTTCGAACATACTTTGTTACACCTTACCAAAGCTCTCTATAATGTTTCTTGAAATCTCTCTTTTCCTTCTTTGCATTTAAAATATGAGTAAATTATAGCACGTATGCTTTGATTATTCAATTAAAATGTATGTTATTTTGCAAACTTTCCATATGTATTTTCATTTAGATTTCTATATTTTTGATATGATTCAATAGATTGATTCTTAAGTGATTCATCTCTAAACATAGATTCATCTTTAATTCTTTTTAAAACTGTATCTTTAAACAAACTATTAATTCTGCTATTTATTCTCTCTTGTTGCTCTTCACTAGTTAACTTAAATTTCTTTATTATGTTATTTGAAAACTCCAAACATATTCTCGTTTTTAATGAAATATCCAAATCATCATTCATTTTTATAGTTTCATTTTTAATAAACTCACTATATTCATCTAAGAAGTCTGATAATGGTTTTTCGTCTTCACTACTATATTTATCTAAAAAGTTTTCTTTTATATTTGTTTTTTTCTCTTCTATTCTATTATTAACTATTTTGTTTATTTCAGTTTTTTCTCTGAAAAGAAGCCCTAATAGTTCTTCTTTTTTAAATTTTATATTATTTTCTTTAAAGAATGATTTAAAGAAAATAGCTAATTTATTTATTTCGAGAGCAACACAGTTATCTGTAGTACTCTTTAAAGCATTTAGATTTCTTTCCATTTCAAGAGTTAAACTATTAACAAAGATTTCTTTATTTTTCTCTCGAAACATTTTTCCTAGATCTTCTTCCATTCATGACACCTTTTTCTATCTTAAGAAAATATTAACAAACTAACGTTTTTTAGTCAATATTACTAGGCTTAAATGTTACTTTATTTAATAGCTTTGTAAGGGTAATCAAGTAATGTTCTTCTTGCTTAGTTGTATCTAATATTACTATTAACATATTAGATTTCATTTGGAATCTAAACATTCTACTTATTTCAAAAGCATCCATAAAGAGCTTTTCTCCATCAACTTTATTTGATGTTTCAGGTGAAAAATATAATTCTATTGAGTTCTTAGTTTGTTTAACTTGTACAATATCTAAGCTCTTAGCTAACTTTTCAAACCACTCTTCATACATGTAGATAATTACACTTTCACTTAAAGTTCCAAATCTATCTTCTATTTCAGATTTAACTTCCAATAGTTTTTCGTAAGAATCTATTTCATTTATCTTCTTGTGAATTTCAATCTTTAAGTCATTATCATCTACATATTCATCAGAAATATGAGTTTCAACATTTATTAATGGTTTTTCGTCTCTTAATTCTTCTTCCTCTATTGGTTCTCCTTTAATTCTTGCTATCTCTTCATTAAGGATTTTCATATATAAATCTATTCCAACACTATCTATAAATCCTGCTTGTTCACTACCTAATATGTCTCCTGCTCCTCTTATAGATAAATCACGTGTTGCTATTTTAAATCCGCTACCAAGTTCTGTGAACTCTTTTATTACATTTAATCTCTTTATAGCTGTTTCAGTTAAAGTCTTGTTTTTAGAGTACATTAGATAGGCGTATGCTATTTTGTCACTTCTTCCTACTCTTCCTCTTATTTGGTACAACTGACTTAATCCAAAGTTATTAGCATTTAATATTATTAATGTATTAACATTTGGAATATCAATTCCTGTTTCTATTATTGTTGTGCACAATAATACGTCATATTTATGATCAATGAAATCCTGCATTTTTTCTTCTAGTTCATTTTTAGTCATTTGACCATGCGCTTCAATTACTTTAGCTTCAGGGACTAATCTTTCTATTTCATATTTCTTTCTTAGTATGTCTTCTACACTATTATATAGGATAAATACTTGACCATTTCTAGATAGTTCCTTATATATTGCGTCTTTTATAATATGACTGTTCTCTTCAATAACATAAGTTTGTACTGGATATCTATCTACAGGTGGCGTTTCAATTAATGAAAGACTTCTAATACCAGTCAAAGACATTTGAAGAGTTCTTGGAATAGGTGTTGCTGTAAGAGTTAGTACATCTACATCTTCTTTGTATTCTTTTATCTTCTCTTTATGAACAACTCCAAATCTTTGCTCTTCATCTATGATAAGTAATCCTAAATCTTTAGGTTTTATATCATCTGATAATATTCTATGAGTACCAAATAATACATCTAGTTTTCCATTATTTAATTTTTCTATTATTTCTTTAGTTTCTTTAACTGATGAAAATCTATTTAATTTTGCTATATTAACTGGATAATTTTTAAATCTTTCTACAGCATTTTCATATTGCTGATTAGATAAAATTGTTGTTGGGCATAAGTATAATACTTGTTTCCCATCATTTACTGCTTTAAATATTGCTCTAAAAGCTACTTCTGTTTTTCCGTATCCTACATCTCCACATAGAAGTCTATCCATCGGATGATTTGATTCCATATCATCTTTTATTTGTCTTGTAACATATATTTGATCTAGTGTAGCTTCATATGGGAATTCATCTTCAAACATAAGCTGTAGTTCTCCATCTTTACTGAAACTATAGCCTTCTTTAGATTCTCTTGCAGCATATATTTTTATTAACTTTTCTGCTATATCTTTTACTTTATTCTTTATTCTTAGCTTAGTCTTTTGCCATTCTACTCCACCAAGCTTATTTATTTTAGGAACTACTCCCTCTTTACCAGTAAACTTGCTAATTAAATCAATTTTTTCTACTGGTATATATAGTTTATCTTTATCTTGATATAAAATTTCTAAATAGTCTTTTAAATAATCACCTTGTTTTAAAGTTTTAATACCATTGTATACTCCTATACCATGGATACTATGAACTATATAATCACCTACTTCAAGATTATTAATGTTCTTTATCTTAGATGAATACTTGAAGTTTAATTTATACTTATTCTTATTAACCTGTTTAGCAAATAGCTCGTATTCTGTTAGTAGGATTATATCCCCATAGATAAATCCTTTAGAAAGACTTTTATTTATGATATTTACTTTTCCTTCAATTATTTTAGAAATATCACTTATTACATATTCACACGTTAGATACTTACAGAAGTTTTTAATCTGATAATCCTTAATTGCTATTATTATTGTTTTTTTCTTCAATAAGTTTGTTTCTAAGAATTTGTTTATGTTATCAATATTCTCATTAAATGTTGTAATATCTTTTAAATCGTAGTTCTGAATATTTGACTTTGGTATGTTTTCAATAAGATTATCTATAGTATTGTAGTAGATAACACTATTAGGTCTCATCTTATCAAATTCAAACATATATGTATCTTCATAATCATTATCTCTATCTTTTCGATACTCCATTATTTGATTTTGTAACAATAGATATGATGATTCCATTTGTTTAATATTCTTAAAGATAGTAACAGGATTATCAAGATACGATTCAATTGAACAAACTTTCTTTGATAATTGTCTTAAATATTTTTGATTATTGTTATTTTTATATTCTTCATCTATTTTGTTATCTAATATGAATTCTGTATTTGGATATATTTCAATTTTATCTATTTCTTTTATAGTTTTTTGATTTTCTTCGTCAAATACTCTAATAGAATCTATTTCATCTCCAAAAAATTCAATTCTTATTGGATGATCTTCTTCTATTGGGAAAACATCTATTACGAATCCTCTAACACCAATTTCTCCTGTTTTGGATACTATTGTTTCTCTAGAATATCCAAGATCACATAAATCCTCAATCAATTGTTCTCTTCTATATTCTTCACCTTTTTTTATCTTGATAATACTATTTTTGTATGTTTCTACTGTTGGTAAAAATCTAAGATATCCTTCTAAATGTGTTATTATAATTCTTTTTTCTTTTCTTATAAGATGGTTTATTGTTTCTAATCTAGTTAATTTTAATTCTGGGCTTTGTGCAATTGATTCACAAGTTAAAAAATCATCCATTGGGAAAAGTGCATTACAATTTAAGTATGCTGATAATGTATTGTTAAGTAAATTTGCTTCATATAACGAAGAAGTTACTATTAATATATCTCTATCATAGGTTTTAAAATACTTATTTATATACAACGAAAAGAATTCGTCGTTGAGTCCGACCAATCCTTGTTTTTCTTTATTATTAACTTGTATTAAATCCTCTAATAGATTCACTATTATCCCCCTATTTTTTATTATACTTACTCATAAGACGATCAAAGTTTAAAACTACAAAGTCTTTAAGTAGATTTACTATTTCTTCTTTTTTGCTTTCTAATAATTCTTTATCTTCTTTTGAAAAGTGACCAAGTACGTAATCCTTAGTATTTAATTCTTTATTATTTGATATACCTACTTTTAATCTTTTAAATTCTTCTGTATGAAGATGAAGTGCGATATTCTTAAGACCATTATGCCCTCCGCTAGATGCTTTTTCTCTCAATCTTATCTTTCCTATTTCCATATCTAGATCATCATTTATTACAAGTATATCTTTTGTATCTATTTTAAAATAATTAACATACTTTATAACTACTTCTCCAGAAAGATTCATATATGATAATGGTTTTAACAATATTACCTTCTCATCATTTATTGTTGTTTCAGTATATAATCCATTATATTTTTTCTTATCGAGAGTAACCCCTAAATCTTTTGCTAATGCATCAATATACATAAATCCTATATTATGTCTTGTTCCTTCATATTCTTTTCCTGGGTTACCTAGCCCTACTATCAATTTCATTTTAATCACTTCTCTTTTTTAAAATACTTATTTACTTCATACGTATAATTGCCATTTTCTTCGTGTGCTATTAATGGAGGTAGTACTTTTAATCCTACTTTTCCATTTTTTCTTCCTTCAATTAATACCATATTTGATTCTGTACCTTGTTTAGGATAGATTAATCTAATCCTTTTTGGTTCAATATTATATTTTTTGAATGTTTCTATTATTTCAATTAGTCTTTCTGTTCTATGAACTATCGCAAATGCTCCACCATTTTTTAGATATTTGTTAGCAATTTTAGTTAATTCATCTAGAGTTATCATCATCTCGTGTCTTGCTATAGTCTTCTCTATATTCTCATTTAAGTTTGACTCTTCACCTATCTTGAAATATGGAGGATTAGAAACAATGATATCGAAACTGTTAATATCAAAGTATTTATCTAAGTTTTTCATATCATCATTTATAAGTTTAATTCTATTTTCTAACTTATTCATTTTTACTGACTCAACAGCCATATCGTATATTTTCTTTTGTATTTCTACACCATATATCTCCGCTTCATCATTTAAACATGAAAAAATCAAAGGAATTGGTGCATTCCCCGTCCCTAGATCTAATATTTTTTTTGTATTTGTTTTAATTGTAACAAAATTAGGTAATAAGACAGAATCTAACGAAAAGTTGAAACAATCATCATCTTGAATAATTTTTATATTTTCATATCCAAGTAAATCGTTAATTACTTTCATTTTTCTATTGGTACCTCTGCTATAGTTTTATCTTTCTTTTCAACTATATATGTGTATTTAAATATGTTATGTGATACAACTTTACCTTCTACACCATCTACTTTTACTACAGTACCTAATGGAGGGAAGTTTTTCTTTTCTTCTGAATAAGTATCATCTTCATATTTTAAACAGCACAATAATCTACCACAAATACCATTTATTTTAGTTGGATTTAATGATAGATACTGATTTTTAGCCATGTTAATAGACACACTATTAAAATCGTTTAAGAATGTGTTACAGCATAAAAATCTACCACATGGTCCTATTCCACCAATTTCTTTTGCTTTATCTCTTACCCCAATTTGTCTTAATTCAATTCTAGTTTTATATATAGTTGCTAATCTTTTTGCTAATTCTCTAAAGTCAATTCTTTCATCTGCTAAGAAGTTTAATGTTAGTTGTGATTTATCAAGTGTTAAATTTGCATTAATAAATCTCATGTCTAACTCTAATTCATTTGCAATTTTAGTAGCATTAATTACAGATTCAGCTTCTGTTTTTTTGTTTTTTTCATATTTAGAAACATCATCTTTAGTAGCTAATCTTAATACTTGTTTTAATGGAAGAACTATTTTTTTCTCATCTACTTCTTCTATTTCTCTTGCTGCAATACCTAATTGAAGTCCTCTTTCAGTTTCTACTATAATTTTATCGTTTTTCTTTATGTTAATATCTTTTGGATCAAAGAAATAAATTCTATTAGAGTTTGAAAATTCAATTCCTATTACTTTATACATTTTTAATTCCTCCAATTGACTCTATTATTAAACTATCTAACACTAGCTTTGTATTAGCATTATTTTTTGTTTTATTTATTGCTTCATAAATACTCTTTATTCTTGTATTTAATTCTTCAAATGTTAGATTATTAGAAATCTCTTTTATCTTTTCTTTATAATCTACACTATAAATTATATTTTGTTCAACTTTTGTTTGTAGTACGTCATAGTATATATAAATCATTGACTGAAGAATATCTTGAAATCTTTTCCTCTCAAAATCTTCTTTTGAAAAGAAATAATTTATATATGCTATCATTTTTTCTTTCTCTTTTTCAAGTTTTTCTATAAAGTTTATTACATTTTCATAATATTCTGGTATTTGAACTCTACTTATTTCTTCCTTATCATAAAATCTAATAACCTGACATCTAGAGAGTATTGTTTCAATTATTGAATATCTATTATTAGTAATTAATACTGCATGAATATTATCCTCGGGTTCTTCTAGAAACTTTAGTAATGTATTAGCAGATGATTTATTAAGCTTCTCTGCTTCTTCTATAACATAAAATCTTTTACCAGAGTAAACTGATTTAGTACTTAATTCATCTTTAAGATTAATAATTTCTTCTTTTTTTATATATTGAGCATCTGAACTTAAAACAAACAAATCATTATATCTTTTTAATTCTTCAATGGTGATATCTATATTGGATTCTTTTAATATTTTCTCAATTAAACTATATCCTAGCGACAATCTATCAGAAGAATTCGTTTCAATAAGATAGGCATGATTTATTCTATCTTTATTGATTAATTTATCAAGGATTGTTTTAAATTCAATGTTATTGTCCATGCGATTATTAATTAATTTCCTTTCTATCTAATAACGCTCTTTCAAGTGTCATAGAATCTATATATTCAATATCTGTTCCCATAGGAACTCCACTAGCTATTCTAGTAACTTTAATATTCATTCCTTCTAGGATCTTCTTAATATATAATGCTGTTGTTTCTCCTTCAATACTTGGTTTAACAGCTATTATAACTTCAGAAAAGTTTTCCTCTCTTATTCTTTTTATTAGTTTTTCAATTCCTATATCATCTGGATCTATACCATCTAACGGAGAAATAAGTCCATTTAATACATGATATTTACCATTATATGTTCCAACTTTTTCAAATAGAAAGATGCTTTTTGGATCTTCAACTACACAAAGAGTGTCTTTATCTCTTAAAGGATTAGAACATAAATCACAAATTTCTTTATCTGTAATACTGTTACAAATTTTGCATTCGTGTATTTTTTCTTTTGCATTTAGTATTGAGTTTGCAAAAAATGTAGTTCTTTCTTCATCTTCATTAACGAGAAAAAAAGCTAATCTCTCAGCTGTCTTCTCACCTATTCCAGGTAATATTTTAAAACTTTCTATTAAATCCTTTAAACTTTGTGGATACATTAGAATAACCCTGGTATATTTCCAAATTTAGACATTTTTTGTTCTCTATAGTCATCTATTTTCTTAAATGTATTATTTATAGCAACTAAAAGCATGTCTTCTAAAGCTTCTATATCATCTGCATCTAAACTATTAGATTTATCTATTTCAACAGCTAATATATCTTTATTTCCGTTTGCTCTTATCTTTACTAAAGAGCTTTCTCCTTCAAATTCTTTTTCTGCTATTTCTTTTTGGACTTTAAGCATGTCCTTTTGTAAATTTTGTGCTTGTCTCATTAAAGCTTGCATATTCATATAAAATACCTTCTTTCTTAATCATCAAATAATTCCTTAGCTTTTTCTTTTAATGTTTTCTTTCCCTTTTTCTCAGTTTCTTCTCTATATACAAAAGAGGATTTGTCTTTTTTGTACTCTAATGTATAATTTTTCCATTCATCTTCAGTAATGCATATTACTTTATATCTATTATTAAATATTATTTCAAATATTTTTTCAACTGAATTCAAATCATTGTTAATTTGTTCGGAAAGTCCAGCCAACTTAGAGTTAAGTATAACATATTCATCGCTTGCTGCAACTGGTACTATATCAGATTCAAGTAGTCTAGCTAAATTACCGTACGTACTATCGAAAGCTAAGTCACTTATATTTTTCCAATTGCTTCTAATATTTGATATAATTTCTTTTTTTGCTCTTGATAAAGCGTTCCCTACTCTTATGTTTTTCATATTATCTATATCAAAATCATTTGTTTTTTGATCATTATTGTTTACATCTATATTGATAGGTTCTTTACTTTCTTGTTGTTCTTTATCTTCTTTTTTTTGCGTTTTGACATCACTTTTTGAAGATATCTTACTATTGCCATCACTGCTATTTACATCAGTCTGATTGCTATTATCGCTTAAACAGTTGAGTAATGATACCTCTAAAATTAGTTTTGGATTATCACTTGAAATCATATTAGATAAGATTGAATCAAGTTGCATTATCATTGCACTATTATTAATATTCTTTTCAAATAATTCTTTTGTTAATAGGTTAATTAGATCGTATACCACTTTAGTTAAATCTATTCCCATTTCATAGTATTCATTAACTAAAGAAATTATATTGGTAATATCCTTTTTTATAAAACAATCTTTAAATTTTTCAATTTCTGATTCTGATATGTTCCCCATAACAGTTCTTACATCATCTTTTTGAATTTTATCATTTTGATAACTTGATACTTTTTCAAGCAATCCAATAGAATCTCTCAATCCACCATCACAATGTGTAGATATCTCGTTTATAGCTTCATCATCTATTTTTATTTTTTCCTCATTTGAAATGTATTTGATTCTTTCTGCAATTTGATTATCAGTTAATTTTTTAAATTCCAAAAGCTGGCATCTAGAAATAATTGTAGAAGGCACCTTATTTAATTCCGTCGTGGCTAAAATAAATATTACATATTCTGGAGGTTCCTCTAATGTCTTTAATAAAGCATTAAATGCTCCTGCTGAAAGCATGTGGACCTCATCGATTATATATACTTTATATCTCAATTGTGTTGGGACAAACGTAACATTAGATTTTAAATTTCTTATCTCATCTACACCATTATTAGATGCAGCATCTATTTCTATAATATCAATGCATTCCTTCTCTTTACTATCTAAACAACTATCACATTTTTCGCATTGAATACCATTTTTTGATGAAGTACAGTTAACAGCTCTTGCAAAAATCTTAGCTGTCGATGTTTTTCCTGTACCACGTGGTCCATAAAACAAATAAGCGTGTGAAATCTTATCGTTAATAATAGAATTTTTTAATATTTTTATAGTTACATTTTGACCTACAACTTCATCAAAGTTTTTAGGTCTATATTTTCTATATAATGCTTGATAACCCACGATATCACCCCTAGTAATATTATAACACTTTTAGCCTTATTTTTCATAGATATTATACATTTTAAAACATATATTTCCTAACACCACAAAAAGCATATACAGATATAGCATATGCCATTTTTTAAAATATTATATTATAACTTTCTTTTTAACAATTATTATTTATATTGATTAATGAATTTTCGTAATTACTATAATAATCTTATATCACAAACGTGTATTTATAACAGCGATTGATCCTATCAATCATCCAATATCCCTAGTATTGTCATCTGGCCACAACGACAATACTAATTCCGGAATTATGGGATAAGGACTACTGTTAATAGTTTTCAGCTATTATTTAATATTCTTTTTATGATTTTCAATCATTTCTAACAATTATCTACTTTTTATTAATTTTTCTTATAATATTTTACTTTAAGTTAACTTATATATATTTATAAATTTATTTTTTTAGGACTGGTGCGTTAGCGTCTCTTCTAACTTCATCGTCTCTTAATCTTGTGAACATTTCTTTATTTACTTCATCTAAGCAGAAATGCCACTCTTGTCCAAATGTTAATGCAAGGTATTCTAATTCATCGCTGCATTGTAGATTTGGATTAAAATCATCTCTTAAGAATAATTGCATTTGTCTTAATTCATCTGGTTTAAAGTACTTATCTAACTCAGTGAATTGATAATTTTCAAACATGTAATCTCTTAAGAATTGCATCATATCTTTTCCTGTGATTTTCCACATCATGAATCTTGCTCCAACAGAAGAATCAAATATTTCTGATTGTTTTTCTGCAGCATTTAATTCAGTTAATTGTTTGTGTGCTTCAGTAAATGACTTATTACGAATGATAGTATTTGCTGTTAAATCATATCCATTGAACCATTTCATGAATAGTTCATGAGCGTCTTTTCTATCTTCTTCTTCAAAGCATAATACAGAAGGATCGATTAAATGGTCAGCGCTCATTGTTCCATCCATCCAATCATAGTGAATTGTACTTTGATTATAATCATTTATAGCATTTGCTAAACTATTAAAGTTATCAACGTGTGCCCATCCTTGAGGATTATCTCTTGATGGAACACCTTCTGCATTGAACATATCTACTGGATAGATATAGTTTCTATCGATTAACTCTTGTGTTAGCTCATCATTTATATATGCATAGTTTGTTAGATAAAATGCAGATTTAACATCTTCTAACATATGTTCATAATTTATATGTTTAGATAATTCATTATAAGCATTCATTACTCCAGTTTCATATTCTTCAAGAGTCATATAATGCATTTCAGCCTCTTGCATAACTAATGAAATTGGTGGAGTAACAGATTCAGATTCTGCATGAACAGTTCCAACTGCTGGAGCAGTAGCTAGCATAGCTGCAACAGCTGCTGATAAAAATCTTTTAGAAAGTTTTGGATTCTTTTCTAATATCTCTGCTATTTTATCTCCTATTTTTAAATTTTTCATTTTTAACTCCTATATTCCTTTTTAATTCTTAACAAGTACCCTAGTTCTACCCGTTCTATTAAATCCTTTTGAAATTAGTGCTGTATCGTTTTTGTTTAGTGACCATCTAGTCTCTGAACTTCCACCTTCGCATGATCTAGTTGAATATCTATAATATGTAACTTCTACTTTCTTTTCAACGTCTTTAGTGCACATTCCGTCTTTAAGAGTGTATCCTTTTTCACATACTTTATATTCTTCTTTTTCAGCTTCTTTAGTGCATACATCACATTTAGCTTTTACGCATTTATTACCAATCAATGTATATCCTTCATACTTATTACAATTGTATGTTGCAGGATTTTCATCTGCTGGTTTTTCATCTTTTATTGGTGTTTTCTTAACACATTTAGTTCCATCTAATGTATAACCTTCATATTTATTACAGTTGTATGTTGCAGGATTTTCATCTGCTGGTTTTTCATCAGTAGTTGTTCCTTCTTTTATACACTTGTTACCATCTAATTTATAACCTTCATATTTATTACAGTTATATGTTGTTGGATCTTTGTCGGCAGGCTTCTCGTCAGTTACCGTACCTTGTTTAATACATTTAGATCCGCTTAATGTATAACCTTCATATTTATTACAATTATAAGTTGTTGGATCTTTATCTGCTGGTTTCTCATCAGTAATAGATGTGTTCTTAACACACTTGTTTCCACTTAGTGTATAACCACTATGTTTATCACAATTATATGTTGTTGGATCTTTATCTGCTGGTTTCTCATCAGTTTCAGTAATTTGTTTTGTACATTTATCTCCACTTAATGTGTAACCACTATATTTATTACAATTATATGTTGTTGGATCCTTATCTGCTGGCTTTTCGTCAGTCTCAGTTATATCTTTTAAGCATTTATTTCCACTTAATGTGTAACCACTGTATTTATTACAGTTATATGTTGTTGGATCCTTATCTGCTGGCTTTTCGTCAGTCTCAGTTATATCTTTTAAGCATTTTTTACCACTTAAAGTATAACCACTATAGTTCTTACATGTGTAACCGTCTTGATATTGTACTTCTCTTGTACAAGTTTTATCTCTATAACATGTTTTTGGGACATATTCTGAACTTGTTTCTGGTACATCATGACAATTAAAGTTTTCATCACATACAGTAACTATCTTTGTTGTAGTAACCCATTTTCCACATTCATAAGGTTCTTGACCGCAAACATATGTTTCAGTCTTTGTCTTATATACTGGATCTGCTGGTTTTTCGTCTGTTCTAGTTGTCTTCTTAATACATTTAGTTCCACTTAATGTGTAACCACTGTATTTATTACAATTATATGTTGCAGGATTTTCATCTGCTGGTTTTTCGTCTGTTCTAGTTGTCTTTTTAATACATTTAGTTCCACTTAATGTGTAACCGCTGTATTTATTACAATTATATGTTGCAGGATTTTCATCTGCTGGTTTTTCGTCTGTTCTAGTTGTCTTTTTAATACATTTAGTTCCACTTAATGTGTAACCACTGTATTTATTACAATTATATGTTGCAGGATTTT
>JAEEGL013059452.1_pt1 | contig 16017 bp, 11 predicted proteins | sample 9134231 | NCBI WGS metagenome assembly JAEEGL01 (sample SAMN16246548, study PRJNA631951) | gut metagenome | biome: gut microbiome; feature: rumen; material: fiber-attached | host: Bos | place: Iran: Karaj | collected 2018-10 | reverse complement strand
GTGAAATTCGAAAGCATGAAGTCGATGACGCGATATCTGCCTAAGATCGATGTCGCGGAGATCGGACGGAAATCCTCCAGACCTCTGACGTGCACATATGATGGTTCAAAATTCAGAATACCTAAAACTTTACTCATGGTCTTCACCTGCCTTTGCGATTAGGGCTTTTGATACAAGCAAGATGTCGTCGGAGTTCTTCTTTCCAAGGACCATGCCATCGGGGATCTTCACATCGTCAGCGACCAGGCATCTCGTAAGTTTTGCGCCCTTGCCTACTACGGCATTGTTCATGATGACGGTCTCGCTGACTTTGGCGCCTTCTTCAACGATGGCGCCGGAGAAGATGACGGAATGGTTCACTTCACCGTTGACGATCGCGCCCTGTGTGATGAAGGCGTTGTCGATCTTCGCATTTTCGCCGATGCACTGCGGTGTGGCGGCTGCATCGTCCGTGTAGATCTTCCAGTCGGGATCAAACAGATCCAGTCCGGAATTGTCTTTCAGAAGGTCCATGTTGGCTTCCCAGAGGGAGTCGATCGTGCCGACATCCTTCCAGTAGCCCTTGAAACGGTAGGCCTGAAGTTTCAGACCGTCGTTGAGATAGGCCGGAATCAGGTTCTTGCCGAAGTCGTGCGAAGAATTCGGATTCTTGGCATCTTCCTTCAGATACTTCTTCAGGGTCTTGTAGGTGAAGATGTAGACACCCATCGACGCCAGATTGGATTTCGGCTCTTTCGGTTTCTCTTCGAACTCGACGATCCTGTCGGTCTTATCGGCGTTCATGATACCGAAACGGCTCGCTTCCTTCATCGGTACTTCGATGACCGCGATGGTCGCCTCGGCACCGGCTTCCTGATGGGCTTTCAGCATCTTGTCATAGTCCATCTTGTAGATGTGGTCGCCGGAGAGAACCAGAACGTAGTCGGCATCTTCCTGATCCAGGAAGTCCAGGTTCTGATAGATCGCATCGGCGGTACCGGCATAGAGGCCCAGGCCCGTTTCGTCCTTTTCACGCGGAGAAAGAACATAAACGCCGCCGCCCTTGGAGTCAAGTCCCCAGGTTGAGCTTCTTGCCGAATAGGAGCTCAACAGGATGGACTCATACTGTACGAGCACGCCTACGGTCGAGATGTGCGAGTTTGCGCAATTGGACAGCGCAAAGTCGACGATGCGGTACTTGCCGCCGAAGTGAACCGCCGGTTTTGCGACCTTTTTAGTCAGGTCAAAAAGACGGGATCCTCTTCCTCCTGCAAGTATCATTGCTACCATATTATTCTTTTTCATGATAAATAATACTCCTCGTTATTTATGCTTAATTTTATTATACATCATTCATTGGAGCTTATCACGACGGAATAAGCCGAAACGGCAATAGCCGAGTGCACTTCCGACACCGCTTTTTCTCCGTCGAAAATGATCCGGTGAAGTTTTTCATCTTTAAATGCGACATCTTTATCGCCCGGGTTGATGTAGACCGTCAGCCTGCCCGTCCTGTAGATCAAAACATCCTCTTCTTCTTCAAAGGAGATGCTGATATGCGGATTATCGAGTTCTGGATAGCGGTTTCTGATGCCGATCAGATCCTTCAGATAACGGCTGCCGGCGTCAAATCTCTCCCGCCGCTTCCAGTCGATCTTGTTGATCAGGTCTCCGGCGTTGTAGGAATTCCGCACACCCTTCTTGGTACGGAAGAACTCTTCACCCATGTGGATGAACGGGATGCCCTTGGAACACAGGATGATCGCCATGGCCATCAGGCAGCGCCTATGGTTCACATCGGGCGAATCCTCGCCCTTGTATATCAGCATCCTGTCAAAGAAGGTATAGTCGTCATGGCACTCCACATAGTTGATCGACTGCGTCGCATCCAGATAGGACGTATCGGTGCTGATCGATCTTCTGACATCTTCGCCGATCATGTTGTTGCCTGAAATATAGTGGATCAGGGTCTCGCGGTAGTGGTCGTTGAACATTGCAACACCGGGCATCTTCCCGGCATTGGGTATCGAGGCGCGCCGCTTTTCAGACAGCACATCGCCCATGTTCCAGCCCTCGCCGTAGACCATGAAACCCTCTTTCTGTTCGTTCATCTTCTCTCTGATCAGGTTCACGGTGTCGATATCGGAGATGCCCATCAGGTCCATGCGGATGCCGTCGATGTCAAAGAGTTTCAGATAGCGTTCGACCATCTTCAGGATGTAGGCGCGCATGAAAACGTCTTCGGAGGCGATCTCGTTGCCGCAGAAAGTTCCTTCTGCGAGTCTTCCGTCTTCCCTGCGGCGATAGCAGCGTCCCTTCAGCATCTTCCCGAGATCAAATTCACGATAACGGTAGACATGGTTGAAAACGACGTCCAGATTGACTCTGATCCCCGCTGAATGCAGGGCATTGATCGTCCTTCTCAGTTCATTGACATAGGCGTATGGATCATTTCGGTCGGATACATAATCCGGAGAAACGTAATTGTAGGCGCGCGGGTTGTAGCCCCAGTTATAGTGGCTCTTGTCGAGGTCAAAGTCAAAGACCGGCAAAAGCTGCAGATGGCTGATCCCGAGTTCCTTAAGATAATCCAGGCCGGCTGACACGCCGCCCGGCGTCTTTAATCCCGTCTCCGTGAACGCCAGAAACTTCCCCCGATAGACGCCCGGATAGGAACTGTCGGAAGAAAAGTCCCTGACGGAACACTCATAGAGAACGGTCACTTTCGGCTTTTCGACCGGGATGATCGTATCGATGAACTTGTTTTCATCCAGAACATAGGATTCGCCATTGAGGCTCAGGTAGGCGAAAGGATCGCAGAAGCAGATCCCCTCTCTTGTCTCGTAGTGATAGCGGGAACATTCGAGGTCGCCTTCCAGGGTAACTTCGAAGCATAAGCCCTTTCTGTCCATCCGTATCCTCTGCCCGGCGAGAATGAGATCCATCTGTTCGTAATCCGGGGCGAAGACAGAAAAAAGGGTCTGTTTCGGGTGATAGAAACAGCCCAAAGAATCGATATTGAAATCGTTGATATCGTATCTGCTCATCAGCGGTAGTCTTCTAATCTGTTTTTTGCTTCCAGCGAATCGATGATGCTCTGAACGATCTTTTCAATCCGGCTATTCTTGGAGTAGTCCGCTTTGACGAAGAACGTCGCGCGCTTGTCGGTATAGAGCTGTTCAGCGCGCTTAGACAGCGATTCGTCGCCGAAGACGGCGATCGTCATACCGCCGTTTTGCTGAACGACCTTCATGCTGGGAACATCAGTGCTCCCATCGCCGAAGTAGACCATGTTCTCCAGAGGGATGTATTTCTCGGATTCCGGAGTCGAAGAGTTGAGATCTTCATCGTTGGTCTCTTCCATGACGCCCTTGTTGATGCGGAAAAGGTACTGGGTCTTCATCGTATAATTGATGACTCTTGAAGGCCACAGGATCTTTCCGTCCCTGTCATAGGCATAGGTGCAGGCGAAGATCTTCTTGAAATTGCCGGCGATCGAAGTGCCTCTGATGATGTCTGTAAGACCCGAGGAGATGACGTAGTGTTCCACGCTGACGTGGTGCTTCTTGCCATAGGCATTGATCCTGTCGAACCAGGAGCTGACGCCTCTGTAAAGCTTGACGTACTTGCCTTCTTCGACCAGCTGCTTTTTCGTCAGGTTGGGATTCTTGCTCGCCATCAGATACATGTAAGAGAGGATGCCGTCGCAGTTATGCGCCTTGGAAAACTCTCCGCATTCCTTCCAGAAGTCTGCGGGATCCTCGTAGCCCAATGATCGGATATAATGAAACTCCTGCATATCCTTTGGCGAGAGTGTCTTGTCAAAGTCATAGATGAGTGCCAGTTTAACGTTTTTCATACATCAATTATTATAACAAAACAGAAGACCTCAGTCTTCTATTTCGTTCAGATTGCGTATCGCTTGAACATAGATTTCAATCGATTTTTTATAGCTGTTGATGTTCAGGCGCTCGTTGGCATCATGGATGTGGTTGTCCTCGCCTTCAAACTCATCACCGAAGGCGATGCAGTTGTGGATCGCCTTGGCGTAGGTACCGCCGCCGATCGCCAGCATCGGGCTTTTCTTGTCGCCCGTTGCGTCCTCATAGGCCTTCTTGAGAGCCCTGATCATCGGGGTGTTGATGTCGAAATAGAGCGGCTCAACCAGTTCCATAACGACGACTTCGTTGTGCTCATCATCGATCTTCATGAGTTCGGCAACCCTTGCCGTATTCGTCATGACCGGGAAGCGCATATCCAGCGTCACCTTGATATCGTCGCCGTCCTTGAAGACGACACCGAAGTTGATGGAAGTATTTGAAACCTCATCCTCGATCTCCTTGAATCCCAGCAGCTCACCATGTAATGTCAGGCCGAAATTCCTGTGGAACCAGTCGGCGAAGCAGTCGTTGAAATCCGAGACGTAGAGAGCTTCCATCAGATGGCAGAAGGCGTTGACGCCCAGATCCGGCATCGAAGCGTGCGCCGCAATGCCATAGACCGTCAGCTTCACCTCTTCTTCATCTTTCAGATCATAGGCGATCTCGTTACTGCCGAAGTACGCCTTCAGTTTTTCCATATCGAAAGAGTCCTTCGGAAGAACGGCATCGACCTTCTTGCAGACGACGTTGGAAGCTTCGCCGCCTTTGATGTCGATGATCTTCGTCTTATGACCGACCACCAGCGCTTCAAACATGCCCTTTTCGGCATAGATGCCCGGGAAGCTGCCATCCGGCGTATATCCGTAATCGATGTGACCGCACTTTTCCACATAGTGGGCGATGCAGGCGGAACCGGTCTCTTCGTTGCAGCCCAGGATCAGTCTGACTCTCTTCTTGAACGGATAGCCCTCGTCAATCAGGTACTTCAAAGCATACATCGAGGCGACAGCGCCGCCCTTGTCATCGGTCACACCGCGTCCATAGAGACAGCCGTCCTTTTCAACGACGTCGAAGGGATCGCTGTTCCATCCTTCGCCCGCCGGAACGATGTCCAGGTGCGCAAGGATGCCGATGAGCTTTTCGCCTTCACCGATCTCGCCATATCCCGCATAATAGTCGACGTTTTCCGTTCTCAAGCCCTTCTCTTCCATCATTTTCAGGGCGCAGTCGAGAACCTTGCGGTTCTCAGAACCAAAGGGCTTGACATCGTCGCTGTACACCGAATTGAAAGAAACGAGTTTCTTCAGGTCGGCCTTGATATTTTCAAAATTCTCTTCAACAAACTGTTTGATCTCCATATATCCTCCTATAAGATCAATCCTACCGGACAGTGATCTGATCCTTCGATCTCATTATAAATCAACGAATCCTTGACATCTTTCATCAGACGGTTGGAAACGACAAAATAGTCGATGCGCCAGCCGACGTTTCGCTCTCTGGCTCTGGTCCGATAAGACCACCAGGAGTACTTGACGGTCTCCGGATACAGTACCCGGAAGGAATCCGAGAAGCCGGCGGCCAGAAGTTCCGTGAACTTGCCGCGTTCCTCATCCGAGAAGCCGGCGGAGAAGTGGTTCTCATCGGGATTCTTTAAGTCGATCTCGTTGTGGGCGACGTTGAGGTCACCGGTGTAAATGACCGGTTTCTTCTCATCCAGCATCATCAGATGGCTTCTGAGATCGTCCTCCCAGTGCATGCGGTAGTCAATCCGCTTGAGTCCGTCCTTGGAATTGGGCACATAGGCGCATACGAAGTAGAAGTCCTCGTATTCCAGCGTGATGACCCTGCCCTCTTTCGGATGACCTTCCCCTTCAAAGTCGTAGATGACGGACAACGGTCTGGTCTTTGTCAGGACCATCGTTCCCGAATAGCCTTTCTTTTCCGCACAGTTCATGTAGCGGAAGTAGCCGTCAAAGTTGAAGTTGAGCTGTTCTTCCTGCATCTTGGTCTCCTGAAAGGCCATGATGTCGGGGTCTTCCGCGTTGATGAAGGGAATCAGGTTCCCCTTGGACATGACGGCTCGTAAACCGTTGACGTTCCAGCTGATCAGTTTCATAGTTCTTCACACGCCTTTCTCAAGAATGCGGTTTCTTCTTCGTTCAGATAGGGAAGAAGTGCCTCGTATACTTTTCTGTGATATTCGTTGACCAGTCCGATCGTCTTTTCATCCAGATAGTTCAGATCGATCAGTCTTCTGTCGAACGGGACCATCGTCAATGTTTCAAAACACATAAACTGGCCGTATTCGTTGCATTCATCCTTCTTGCACAGGATCATGTTCTCAATACGGATGCCGTACTTGCCTTCAAAGTAAACGCCCGGTTCGTCCGAACAGACCATTCCCGCCTTGAACGGCGCCAGTTCACTTTCCGTTTCAGTATGACCGTAGCGGATATTGGGCGGCGATTCGTGTACCGACAACATGTATCCGACGCCATGACCTGTTCCACAGCGGTAATCGACACCTCTTTCCCAGAGGTCCTTTCTGGCCAGGATGTCCAGCTGATTGCCGTTCATTCCTTCCATGAATTTCACCGAACTCAGATTGAGCAGCGATTTCAGAACGAGGGTATAGTACATCCGGATCTCATCGCTCACTTCACCCAAAGCCACGGTCCTGGTGATATCAGTCGTGCCTTCCTTATACTGACCGCCCGTGTCAAACAGCAGGATGCCTTCGTTATTCAACATCACCGATTTTTCTTCAGTGGGATAATAGTGCATCTGGGCGGCATTCTCGTTGTAGCCGACGATCGAGCCGAAGCTCAGGTCTTCCGCCTTGTAGGAGAGCCTGAATTCATCGATCTTTTTTGCCGCATCGTATTCGGAGATCGTCGATTTATCGACCCCTTCCAGCCACATCAGGAAACGAAGTACGGCGACGCCGTCGTAGATGTGGGCCAACCGGAGATTTTCCTGTTCGATAGGATTCTTGATCGCCTTCATGTCCTCGATGATCGAGCGCATGTTGTAGATCTGATTGCCCCTGCCCTTTATAGCCAGATAGGTCTCGTAGTTGACCTTGTTTTCATCGATCAGCACTTTATGGTTGCGGATCAGTTTCAGGAAATCATAGAAGGAATGGTAGGGACGCAGGATGACCCCGTCATCGTAGAGGCGATCCAGAACTTCACAGTCGAAGCGCTCCACATCCGCAAAGAGGTAGACCTCCCCTTCCAGAATGACCATGTAGGATAAAAAGACAGGTGTATGCGCAATGTCGCTGCTTCGCAGGTTCAGAAGGTAAGCGATCGACTCCGGGTTATTGACGACATGAACTTTCTCTTTCAGGCAGTGGGCGATCATTGCGATCTTCTTCTTCCTGCTCAAGCCTGTGTACTTCTTTTCCAGTTCATAGATCGGGCCGTTTTCAAGCGGCGGACGATCCTCGATCAGATCTGAATAAATGTCTGCACTGCGGATCGTAAAGCCCTCTTTGGCAAGCGACTTGGCGAACTTCGTGCTGGTGCGCCGACCGTCGAGTCCGACGACCTTCCCCTTGAAATTCTCCTTCAGATAGCCGATCGGATCCGGGGTCCCCTTTGTGCCGAGCTTCATCACTCTGATGCCGTGTGAGAGGCACTCCGCATCCGCCTGGACGTGGTAGCGTCCGTCGACAAAGATGCAGGCTTCTTCAGCGCTCACCAGCAGGGTCGCCAGTGAACCGGAAAAGCCTGAAAAATAACAGATCGTCCTGAAATACGCAGGTACATATTCGGACATATGGTAATCGGAAGTATTCAGATAGTAGACGTCGATTCCTTCCTTTTTCATCGCTTCCTGCAAGCGGCTGATACGTTCTTCAATCATGTCTTTATATTATCATTTATCCCATAATATAGTATAATAATAAACTGTATGAAACAGGATATTGAACTCAACGAAACACAAGAGCGCAACATAAATCAGGTTAAGAAAAGAGCGCAGAGACATCAGGAAAAACGCGAGTATTTTCAAAGCGAACCCCGGCATATGCACATTGCCGGCAGCGCTGATACGACCGGTCTGAAAGAGAATCCGCAGAAGAAGAATCAGGGTACGGCAAAACACGCCAAATCACTCAGCGTAGATTTCGAAAACGCGAAGAAATCGATTGCCGCCTCCATTGCTGGATTCAAAAAGAAAAACGAAGAGAGAATTGAAAAGAAAGCGGCAGCCGACAAGGAAGCTGCTGAAAAGAAAGCTGCTGCCAGACAGAAGGCGGAAGCTGAAAAGACCGCAAGAGAAAAAGCGGCAGCTGAAAAGGCAGCTGCCGATAAAGCGCAGAAAGAAAAGGCGGCAGCCGGAAGATCTGCAGCCGCTGCAGTTTCGGCGAAACAGCCGGAAACTGAAAAACCGAAGAAAATCAGAAAGGAAAGAGTCAGAAAAGAGAAACAGCCGCGTCCGAAGGCAAAGCTCTTCACTTTTATCATGGCCATCCTCATGTGCATCATCCTCTTTCTGGGTGTCTGCGGTGTCGCGGCCGCCGGTTACTTCGCCTATAAACTCTGCGAAGGCAAACCGGAACTCAAGGTCGCCGACCTGGTCTCTCCGGATTCCTCGACGATCTATGACTCCGAAGACAACAAGATCATGGAACTTGGCATGTATCTGCGTGAAAACATCGAGTACGAGCGCATGCCCAACTGTCTGATCGATGCCTTCCTGGCGATTGAAGACTCCCGATTCTTCGAACATATCGGTTTCGATATCCCCCGCTTCACCAAGGCGGCGCTGGCCAATATCCGCACCAGGGATTTCTCGCAGGGCGGTTCGACGATCACGATGCAGCTGATAAAGAACTCCTACTTCTCCATCGATGCGGACGAAGATTCCACGATCGCTGCCCGAGAAGGCATGTCAGGCATCAAGCGAAAGATGCAGGAGATCGTCCTGTCGCTGGAACTTGAAAACCTGACCGATACCACGAAGCAGGAAATCATCGCCATGTACATCAACAAGGTCAACTACGGAAACAACATCCGCGGCGTCGAGAAAGCTGCCCAGTATTATTTCGGAAAGTCGGCGGAAAACCTCAATCTTTCCGAATCGGCCTTCCTTGCCGGTCTGATCAACTCGCCCAACACCTACAACCCGTACAACGATCTTCATAAATACGACAACTACTATCTCGATCCGGACAGCGAATATCTGCAAAACGCGACCGAGAGAAGAAACGAAGTGCTCGACCTGATGGTCATGCACGGATATATTTCCGAGAAGGAATCCGACCTGGCCAAATCCATCAGGATCGAGGACATGCTGGCGGGCGTATCTGACAACTTCCAGGAAACCAACGAGAAATATCAGGCATATATCGATGCGGTCATCGACGAAGTCGAAAAAGTCACCGGTGAATCTCCCTATGCAGTCGGCATGGAGATCCACACCAACATGAACGCCTATATGCAGGAATACATCTACGACATGCAGAACGAAGCGGATTACGTCGGCATCGAATTCCCGAATGAACTCTGCCAGAGCGCGATCGTCGTCATGGACAACCAGATCGGCGCGATCGAAGCCCTCGGCGCCGGCCGCGGCACGACCGACAAGGCCAGACAGTTCAACCGGGCAACAAGTGCCTATCTGAACCCCGGTTCTTCGATCAAGCCGGTCATCGACTACGCATTATGCATTGACCAGCTCGGCTATGCAACATCCCACACATTCACCGATCAGCCCTACTACCTCTACGGCGGCAACGTGCTGATCTCCAACTACGACCACACCTATTACGGCGACATGCTGATGACGGAGGCGCTGGGGCGTTCCCAGAATACGCCGGCCGTACAGGCGCTGGCAGCCGTCGTTGAAGAAAAAGGCGAAGAGTTTGTCGTCGACTACCTCAACTCGATCGGCTTCGACTTTGAATACTCCGACTTTGACCTGCAGTTTGCGATCGGCGGCAACCGCTGCCTGGTCACGCCGCTACAGATGGCAGGGGCGCACGCCATGTTCATGAACGGCGGACGCTACATCGCTCCGCATTGCGTCAACTACATCGTCTACAACGACGGCAGGGAAAACTTCGTCGCCGATACGATAGGCGAACAGAGGATCTCCGATGCGACAGCCTGGATGGTCGCCTACCTTGAAGAATACAACATGAGCGGCAGCTATTCTTCCCTCATGTGGTACTGCAAGCGCGGCAGAGATTATCCGCTCTACGGCAAGACCGGAACGACCGACTGGGCTGACGCCGGTGTCGATTACGGCATCCCGAAGGGTGCAACCAAGGACAGCTGGCTGGTCATGCAGACCAACAAGTATACGATCTCCTGCTGGACCGGCTACGACATGCTGGAACCGGGTGCATACTTCTCTTCAGCCGAATATCAGGAAAACACCAAATCCCAGATCGTCTCCAAGATCCTGGATGAACTGATCGATCATCACCTCGGAGAATACGATCCTTATGAACCGATGGAAATGCCCGACTCGGTCACTGAATTCACGCACGTCAAGGGGGCCTACCCCTACGCCTATTCAGATGGCGGCTACCCGACTGTGACCGGCTACATCGCCAAAGAAGCTCTCGAGGAACATCCGCTGGTTTCGACTTCCCAAGCCATGGAATACGCCAGGGAAAACAAGAAGTACATCGCCGGCGGTATTGCCGGACTCAATGGATCATATGACGGCAGCACCGTATGGGTCACCTTCGGTGTCGGCGGCGGCGAGAACGGCTTCTGTACCGGTGATGCCTGCGACCTGTCTACGACCAACGACTACGGCGAGACGACCTACGCAGCCGGCAGGATCTGGTTCCCGCACTGGACAGCGATCTATTCCGGCGGAGCGCTTCCTCCGTACTTCTATACGATCACATCCGATACGGGTGAAGTTATCGTCAACGCGACGGAAGAGACAGCCATCAGCGAAGGCATCGGCGGTTCAAGGGTGACAGTATGCATCACGCCCAACGGATCGCAGTCTCAGGCCTGCATCGCGCTGGCAGCGACCGTTCCTACAGAATAACAGTATTCAGATAATAAAAAGACAAAACCCCGGGAAAACGATTCCCGGGGTTTTTACATGAAAATAAAGAAAAAGCCAGATCATTCTGGCTTAGCTGTCGGCGCGTTTTCTGGCAATGATGTTGATCGGAATGCCTTCAAATCCGAAGGCTTCCCTCAGCTGGTTTTCGATGTAGCGCTGATAGGAGAAATGCATGAGATCCGGATCGTTGCAGAACAGTACGATCGTACACGGTGCCGTTGAGACCTGCGAAGCGTAGTAGATCTTGAACTTCTTTCCATTGTGCGGCTTCGCCGGATTGGCCAGCTGGGCGTCCATGACGACCTCATTGAGTACGCTTGTCTGGATGCGCCTGTTCAGGTTCTCATAGACCAGGTCGATGAGCGGAAGCAGCGTATCGATGCGCTTGTTCTGTTTTGCGGATACGAAGGCGACCGGAGCGTAGTCGAGATAGACGAACTCCTTGCGGATCTTTTTGGTGATCTCGGACATGGTCTTGTCATCCTTGTCGACAAGATCCCATTTGTTATAGACGATGATGACGCCCTTCCCCGCTTCGTGGGCGAGTCCGGCAACATGTTTATCCTGTTCGATGATGCCGGTCGATCCATCCAAGAGAACCAATGCGAGATCGCTTCTCTCAATCGCCGATTTAGCTCTCATGACAGAGTATTTCTCGACATTCTCGTAGACCTTGCCTCTCTTGCGGATGCCGGCCGTATCGATGACGACGTAGTTCTTGCCATCGGCTTCAAAGACTGTATCGATGGCATCGCGGGTCGTTCCTTCAATATCAGAGACGATGACCCTTTCCTGTTTGAGAAAGGCGTTGGTCAAAGAGGACTTGCCGACGTTGGGCCGGCCGATGATCGCAAAGCGGATCATTCCCTCATATTCTTCTTCACTCTTTTCGGGCATCAGTTCGACAACTTTGTCGAGCAGATCGCCGATGCCGATGCCATGTACACCCGACACGGCAATCGGATCGCCCATGCCGAGAGAATAGTATTCGTAGATATCGCCGATCAGCGAATGATCGTCGATCTTGTTGACGGCCAGAATGACCGGCTTTCTGGAACGCTGCAGAAGTCTGGCGATATACTCATCGTCTGCCGTCAGACCGGTCCGGCCATCGGTCATAAAGATGATGACGTCGGCTTCTTCGATGGCGATATCGACCTGTGCGTTGATCTCCTTCTGAAACGGCACGTCTTCGATCTGAACGCCGCCCGTATCGATCAGACGGTAGGTCTTGGTCTGCCAGCGGCAGTCTCCGTAGATCCTGTCTCTGGTGACGCCCGGCGTATCTTCGACGATCGCCACGCGCTCTTCCAGCATACGATTAAAAACTGTCGACTTACCGACATTGGGTCTACCAACGATTGCGACAGTTCCATCTATCATTTTTAATCTCCTGCTTTTTCTTCGACGATCTTCATGACCGCATCGGCGACTTCTTCAATCGTCATATCGGATGTATCGATCTCGATCGCATCTTCGGCTTTGGTCAGGGGCGAATGTTCACGATGCATATCCTGGTAATCGCGTTTTCTGATATCTTCCAGAATTGTCTCGTAATCCGCCTCTAGGCCTTTTTCCAGATTCTGCAGCACCCTTCTCTGTGCGCGGGCTTCCGCAGAAGCGACCATGTAGATCTTGACCGGGGCATCCTTCAGCACGACCGTCCCGATATCGCGTCCATCGAGAATATAGCCGCCTTCCTTGCAGATCTCCTGCTGCATTTTCACCAGAGCTTTTCTGCAGCCCTCCAGTTTGGATACATCGGAGGCGCCCATCGAAATCTCATTGGTGCGGATCGCTTCCGAGACGTCCTCTCCTTCAAGGATCACCCTTCCATCTGCCGGCATTTCAAGCTTCATGCCTTCGATCATTGCGACGATCTTTTCCTCGTCATCCAGAGCGATCTGTTCTCTCGTGGCTTTCAAGGCGACCGCGCGGTACATGGCGCCGGTATCCAGATGCGTATATGTCAGTCTCTCTGCCAGCACATCGGCGATCGTCGACTTGCCGGCCGCACTGGGACCGTCAATTGCGATATTGATCTTCTTCATTAAATGATGCCCTTCGTCTTGAGAATATAGAATACGATCAGGCCGAGAACGGCAACCAGAACGATGATCAGAACGATCAGGATGATGTTGAGGATCGTGTTGGAGCTCTCTTCATCGTCGTCTTCGATCTCTTCTTCATCGTCGGAAGTTGCGACAACAAACGGAATCGTATTGGAGACCGTATCCTTGACCGGTTCTGCTTCCAGTTCCGTCAGGTTCTTGATCTCTACGACTTCTTCTTCATATTCATCTTCCAGAGCCTTGGCGAGGACCGGATGTTCCTCGACGACAGGTTCTTCCCTGACCGGTTCCTGTCTGACAGGCTCTTCAACAACGGGTGCTTCCTTGACCGGTGCCGGTTCTGCGACGACTGGCTCTACCTTGACCGGTTCCTGCTTCAGTTCCATGGTATCGATATCATCCATGATCTTGGCGATCTCCATGGATACGGTGTTGGAGAATTCGTCGTCTTCCTTCTTAAGCTCTTCAGCGGTCTTTTCTTCTTCGACCGGTTTTGGCTGTATCGGAGTTTCCTTGACGATCTCTTCGCCCGGATGTCTGACTTCATGGACCATGTTGCTGGCGATCTGGGAGATCGTCATATCGCCGTTGGCCTCGTTGTATCTGGAGACCTCGTCCATCATGGAACTGATGTAGGTATTTGTCGCTTCCTCGTGGACAACGGCGTGATTGTCGACAAACTCGTCGACAATGGATTCAAGTTCGGTCTTTTCCTCTTCGATGATCTCGGGTACTTCGATTTCGATCGGTTCCTCGATGAAAGCTTCTTCAACTGCCGGCGCTTCTTCGACGGTTTCGATCGTCTCTTCTTCAAGCTTTGCTGCGGCAGCCTGCGCTTCCTCTTCCTTTGCCTTCTCTTCCGCCTCTTTATAGAGTGCTTCGATTTCCGGATTGGGTCTGTATAAACCGAGAAGTTCATCCTCTTGCGGATTTTCTTCCGCTTGCGCATGAACCGTTTCTTCATTCAGCGGTGCTTCTAAGACAGGTTCTTCAATTGCCGGTTCCTGTGCCTGAGTATAGGAGGTTGTGTAAAGTGGCTCATCGATCACAGGCGCTTCATAGACCGGCGTCTCAACGACCGGCTCTTCATAAACCGGCGTCTCTACTGGAACTTCGATCTCGACGGGAGCCTGGGTCTCGGCTTTTGGCGCAGCTGAAACTTCTGTGACCGGCTGTTCAACCGGTGCGGTCGGCTCTTCTTCCTTCTGTACGGGGATCACCGGTGTTTCCTGGATCGTGTGCCATACATCGGATTCGTGCCTGATCTCTTCGACCTGCTCAAACTCGTCGCTTCTGAAGTTTTCAACCAGAGATTCGATCGGCGTCTCTTCAAAATCGGTCCATGTGTATTTCGGATCTTCTTCGATCACGGGCTGCTGAGCTGCGCTGACTTCGACCGGTTTGACTTCTTCCTTCACTTCGGGCGTGACGAAAGATTCCTGAACAGGTGTCTGCGGCGTGAGCAGCTCAGTGATGCTGTTTAATCTATCTTCATAATTGGAAAGATCTTTTGTCTGTAAGGACGACTCCTTGTCGTTTGCCAGAGATTCTCTTAATTCGGCAAATTTCTGTGTTCTTGTCAATCTAGGCACAACAAAACCTCCTAATTTTTTACCTAAAAATTATACCATATCTGAATGCAAAGTAAAACAATCAGATATCGTTAAAAAGCCTTAATTTAAGCCTTATTTTTGCCTTTCAGCAATGGTGAAATGCGCTTGTAAAGGAAGAATGTCAGCACATCGACAATCACGGCCTTGATCAGGTTGAACGGAACGACGCAGAACAGTACAAAAGTAAACTTGTCATGGACCACTGGGAAGATCTTCGCGCCCATGCCGACGATCGCCTCGAGGGGCAGACCGAAGAGACTGACATAGGCCGGAATGATGAAGGCGTAATTGCCGACAGCGGATACAACGACCATCAATACCGTGGCAAGAGCCAAAGCTTTCACGGCACCTCTTCTGCTTTTATCCAGCTGATAGATCAGAGCCGCGGAAACGCAATAGACGGAAGAAAAGATAAAGGCGGCGGCCTCGCCGACAAAAGCCGTTGACGTCGGTTTCAACAGGAGCTTGATCAGGATCTTGACCATCTGGATCAGAAAGGCCGGTAAGGGTCCCAGCGCAAAAGCACCGATCAGACAGGGCAGATCGCCCAGATCCAGTTTGTAGAATGAAGGAGCGACGAAGATCGGAAAATCAAAAAACATCAATACCGCTCCCAAAGCGCCCAATATGGCGATACTGCAGATTTCTCTTACACTTAATTTTCTGTTCAAAATAAAAAAACCTCTCTCATCCTGACTGTACAGTCGCCACCTGAATCCCACAGGTTCTGCCTTCTGCTCGCGGGGTATACCGCCGATCAAGGAATTTCACCTTGCCCCGATGTTTCTGTAAGAAAATAATAGCACCCGAATGGTGTAAAATAAAGATATATGATCAACAAATTGCAGGATGCGCTCGATCGCGCCAAAAGAATCGTCTTTTTCTCCGGAGCCGGCATGTCCACCGCTTCCGGCATTCCCGACTTCCGCTCCGCTACGGGTCTCTACAAGAACGTCTACCGGGCAGAAGAGATGCTTTCACATACCTTCTACGAATACAGGACCGAGGACTTCTTTGAATTCTATCGGGAAAAGATGCTTTACCCCGACGCAAAGCCCAACTATGCCCACGAATTCATCGCGAAGCTTCAGGACTATAAGGATGTCAGCGTCGTAACGCAGAATATCGACGGCTTGCATCAGGCAGCCGGTTCCAGGAAGGTCTATGAGCTGCATGGATCCGTCTTGAGGAACTACTGCAGCCGCTGTCACAAGTTCTTCGATCTCGACTATATCCTCAGCACTGAAGGTGTTCCCAAATGCGACCGCTGCGGCGCGACGATCAAGCCGGACGTCGTCCTCGACGAAGAGGGGCTTGATGAAGCTGTCATCTCCGGTGCCATCAATGCAATCGCCCGTGCCGATCTTCTGGTCGTCTGCGGCACATCGCTGGTCGTCTATCCGGCTGCCAGCTTCATCCGCTACTTCCGGG
>JAEEGL011470581.1_pt1 | contig 16017 bp, 14 predicted proteins | sample 9134231 | NCBI WGS metagenome assembly JAEEGL01 (sample SAMN16246548, study PRJNA631951) | gut metagenome | biome: gut microbiome; feature: rumen; material: fiber-attached | host: Bos | place: Iran: Karaj | collected 2018-10 | reverse complement strand
GAACCTTTACAAACTCTTGAAGATCGATGGCGAGTCTGTCGCCAAACAACTGATGGAAAAACTATGAGCGAAGAAAACAAGACCCCGCGTACCATAAGGAAAACTTTGGACCGCAAGTTCGGCGTCAGCGAAAGCCGTGAAGAACGCCGCCCCCGCCGCGAAGAAAGAAACGGCGATGACAGGGAATTTGGCCGTGGCCCTCGTGGCGACCGCCCCCGTGGACTTCGTGAAGATGGAAGCCGGCGCGAAGGCCGTCCAGGCGAGCGAGGCTTTGACCGTGAACGTCGCCCCTTTGATCGCGACCGCCGTCCCCGTCGTTTTGACGACAAGCCTTTCGGTCGTTCCGAACGCTTTGGCCGTTCTGACCGTCGCCACGAAGGGGATCGTCCTTTCCGTGGGTTTGATAAGGTTAGCAAGCCCATCTACCGTCAGCGTCCGGAACAGAAGGCTGAAGTCAATGCCGACGAGACCCTGGACGAATCCGTATTGGAAGCCCGCGTGGCAGCCTTTGATGCTCCCGAAGCTTCTGGCTCCAATCCTCCCTGGTTTAAGAAGCTCCTGGCCCTTACCACAGAAAAGGGTCGCGAACGCGAAGGCCGCTTCTTGGGAGAAGGCGTTCATGTGGTGAACGAACTGGTGAACAACCATCGTGAATTGGTTATTGCCGTTTATGCCGTGGAAGGCTTCGAAGACAAGGCTTTGTTGGATTCTATCAATGATGCTGGTATTACACTTCATGAAATGTCTGCCGACATGATGAAGCAGATTAGCTCAACGGTAACGCCTCAGGGTATTATTGCTCACTGCCGTATAGCCAATACTAAGCCCGTTTATGAATCTAGCCGTAGCGTGCTCACGCTGGTAGATGCCGTGCAAGACCCGGGTAACTTGGGAACGCTGTTCCGCACCAGCCTCGGTTTTGGTTCCGATGGTATGATTCTTGGCCGCGGTACCGTGAGCCCCTTCAATCCGAAGGTGGTGCGCGGATCTTCGGGAACGTTCCTGCGTGTGCCTTTTGAGTTTGACGTAGACCTGGTTGATCAGATCAACTTCTTGCGCAGCAAGGGCTACACGATCATTGCAACAGATTTGCATGCTAAGCAGTCCCTGCGCCAGATCCCGGAGCGTAAGCTCCGCAAGATGGCATTCTTGGTGGGTAACGAAGGTGCAGGTACCAACCCCTACTTCATTGAACTTGCCGACGAAACGGTAAAGATTCCCATGAGCAGCGAACTGGAATCCCTGAATGTGGCTGTCGCTCATGGCATTCTCAGCTACGAAGCTGCTCAGATTCAAGAGGATTTGAAGTAATGAATTTTCATGGACTTCTAGAACAGCGTATCGCTAAGTGCGGAAACCCGATTTGCTTGGGCATGGATCCGGTGCTGAAACTGATTGATCCTTGCTGCCCTAATGGCTCTGCCGAAGACAAGATTAAGCGCTTCTATTCCGAAATTTTGGAATGCGCCCTTAAGCGTGGAGTAACTCCTGCTGTAGTCAAGCCCAACAGTGCTTACTACGAATGCGTAAGCGTGCAGGCCATGCTGGTGCTGCAGCAGCTGATTGCTGATTACAGGAGTGCTGGCATCCCGGTGATTCTCGATGCCAAGCGTGGTGACATTGGCAAGTCTAGCGCCGCCTATGCAACGGCAGCCTACGATGTGTACAAGGCCGATGCCGTGACGGTTTCCCCTTGGATGGGCGCTGATTCTGTTGGTCCATTTATTCGTGAAAATTCCGAAGGCAATGGCGCCTACGTGTTGCTCCGCACGAGCAACAAGGGTGCCCATGATTTTCAGGACCTGAGTGTTGTCCGTAGCGACGACCCTCGTGACAAGGCAGAAGCGTTCTATTCTGTAGCCGACAAGATTATGGAATGGGACGGGAGCCTTGGTTACCTGGGCGCTGTCGTAGGAGCAACCCACCCCGAAGAGCTGGAAAAGATTACGGCCTACACGGTGGCCAATAAGCACGAGATTCCCTTCTTGATTCCGGGCGTGTCCATTCCGGGAGTTCCTGGTGGTCAGGGTGGTGATGCCAAGACGGTTCTTACCGCCATTGCAAACGGTGGTGGCAAGCGCAAGTTCCATGTGCTCAACAGTTCCAGCGGCTTGAATTTTGCCTACCAGCGTAGCGGCAACCCGGCGAACTTTGCCAGCGACTGCATTGATGCTCTGGAAAAGCTTGCGGAGGCCTGTCAGGTTTAGACGAGGAGCCATGCGTTACCTGGTTTGTCTCATTCTTGCTATTACGGTTGTTGCTTTTGCGTTTCACTGCGCAAAGCCTTTGCCGAGTACCAATTTTGACGAGTCATTCTTGCCAAGGTCGGACTATGTAAAGTACATTGCCGCCGGGAACGATGCATCAGTAGCGGGCTTGTTCTGGATTAAAGGCCTGACGGAACTGGGTGAAAGCTTCCTGACCGGTAAGGAATATGCATACCTGAGTCACGTGGCCAATCTATGTACTGAACTGGACAGCTTGTTCTATACGCCCTACTATTTTGTGGGTGGGGTGACTTCCATCGACTCTCCAGATACATCGGATTTTGTGGTGCTACGTCGCGCCTCGCGGATTTATCCTAATGAATGGCGCCTGTCGCTTTATTACGCTTTACGCCTTGCTCGTGGGCCTTATCATAACAGGGCTGAGGCAGCCAATGTAATGCGCAAGTATTTTGATAGTCCTGATACGACCATACCGAAACACATTCGTATGATCTATCATAGTTTTGAACTGGATTCCATGCAAACAGAGATGGCGCTAGAGACCATTTTGAACGACTTGATGCAACCGCGTTTTAAAAAGTTCCGTGATAGTTTTTACAACAAGACTTTTAGGATTTTGGGCTACAAAAACAGGGGCACAGATTCTTTGGCATACGAAGAGATTAAGCTGACGATTGACTCGTTTGTTGACCAGAAGATTTCTCCGCAGCAGGCGTATGGGCATCTGCTGCAAATGAGAAAGCCTGAAGAGGTTAATCTGGACTCAACCGGTGCGGTTAGTGATTCAACTGCGGTTGCCGACACGACGGCGTTAAATTAATTCTTGACTATTTCCCGCAACGTTTAGCGTTGTTCGGGAGACCCATCAGTTCAAAGGCATTCTTGCAGCGAAGCTTCAAGTCGTCTTTCTCTTTCTGAGACACGCCTCTAAGCAGGGAACGCTCCCAGAGGATGGTAGCAGTCATATAAGAATAGTTGCTCTTGATAGATTTTTCTTCGGCTGCTTTATAAAAGGTCTCTGCATCGGAATTTCCTAGTAACCTAGACACGTTCGCTGCGGTATAGGCGTAGAAGCCTTCTTCGTCATCGCTGTTCTTTGCCGTCATTTTCAAGGCTTGCTTGGCATCGCTGTCTTGTTTGCTGCCAGCATAGGCAATTGCACAACCCGAATAAAATGTCGCTTTCAGGGATTCGTCGCAGTCGTCAATTTCCTTGTCGGTTACGGATCTGCAGATGCTTACCCCATCACTGAATTTTTCCCTTGCATTGGCCAGGGAAATTTTATTGATGTTGAACATTAGTTTTGTGTTGTCATCCATCGCCTCTTGACGGACAACTGAGAGCAGGGAGTCGGCGAAATTTAAGTCCAGGCTCATGATGCGGACCTTTGCCATAGAAATGAGGATACGCCCTTCGGCACTTAGGTCTGCCTCTTTGCGGCTTGCCAGGAGTGCTCGTTCTAGCTGGCCGTAGCCCTTCGCGAAATTACCCTTGGCGATGGATTTTTGGGCACGGAAGGCGAGCACCGAGGACTCAGAAGCGAAACAGGCTCCAGAAAGAAGAACGACGAGAGCTAGGGCGAAGAATCTATTTACCATAGGGTCTCCACCATGAAGGGTATGCTGTCGCGGTTGGGCAGGTTCCTGTTGATGATCCACATGTTGGAAACGCCCTCCATCAGCTCGTCTGCGTTTTGTAGGGTGTTCTCTGTGCTTTCCATGAAGTCCGAAAGGCCAATAGTGATTTTCCCGAGTTCGGTAATCATGTCGTCTGCGCGGCCCACCGTATTTTCAAGTTTACCCATGAGAGCGTCCACTTTCCCAGGCAGAGGCTTCAATTCTGTCATCATGCCCGAGACGTCGTCCATCATGCCCGATACGTTGGTCATCATGTTGTCCATCCGGTTTAAGAGCGGCGGGACCGTGCCCTGCAGTGTGTCCATCAGGTCTGAAACCTTGTGGATAGCTCTTGTTCCGCTGAGGGTGATGTCGTCGAGTCGGACAAGCTGGCGATTCAGGTTGTCGTATAGGGCTCGGGACCCGAACAGGGCACCGATGGTGGTTCCCGTGTCCATGGCCATGGCCACCAGTGTGTCGGCGGCATCGATAAGCTGGTTCACACGGCCAAGCAGTTCGTTGGCCGTTTCTAGCACGGTTTCGATATCTTGGGCCTTGCCAGGGGGCAAGAACTCGCCATCTTCTAGGATGCGTCCTTTCCCACGGTGGGCTTCGATATTGATAACACGAGCTGAAATCACGTTTTGGTCGCGGATGGCGTAAACCTGAGCGCTGTCAGTAATCCAGTTCTGGTATTTCTTGTAAATGGTAAATTCCATGTACACGCCGTCACCTTCGATTTTCATGTCAGAAATCTGGCCCACGTCCACACCGCTGATTTGAACACGGGTGCCGGGCCTGAGGCCAAGGGCCTTATCGAAGGTACTGTGGAGCTTGTATTCCTCCACACCAATCATTCCGCTGGTAAAAAGCTTTGTGTAAAGCACAAGCCCGAATATCATCACGGCAACCGTGAAAAAGATTCCGACCAAAAGACCGGACATCTCCATCCAGTTTATCTGCTTGATGGGCTTCAACTTCATGCAAAAAAATATAGAAACAGGTAAGACCGGCACCCCGTTTTTAGAATCCAAAACCTAATTTTGGAATATGAATTTTCTTGAATTTTTGAATAAATCGGTTACGCCGTACCATACGGTAGAGAATTTGAAAGCCATTTTTAGCGAACACCAAGGGAAAAATGTCCAGTTGTTCGAGCGTGGCGGCGCTTTGATTGCGGTTCGGGCGCCAGAAAAAGCCGGGGAAGAATCCAAATTTAGGGTGGCCCTTGCCCATACGGACTACCCGACGCTGAAAATTACGCCTAATCCCGATGGGGCGGCGGCAGGGGTACGGACCCTCCACCCTGAGATTTATGGGAGCCCCATTTTTGCAAGTTGGCTAGATAGGGATTTGGGTTACGCGGGTCTTTTGGCCTATGAACTAGACGGCAAGGTACAGACAAGGTTGATCCGTGGCGACAAACTGTTCCGCATTCCGCAGCTTGCGGTTCATCTGAATAGGAATGTGAACCAGGATGGTCTAAAGGTGAACCCCCAGACGGACCTGAACGCCCTATGGACTGCCATGGGTGGGAAGTCCTGCTTTGAGGAGGCTCTGTCGAGTGAACTTCCTGCAGGCGCGAAACTTCTGGATTTTGATATCCAGCTGTTTGATGTTCAGCCTGCTCAATATGGCGGCTTTGAGGACGAGTGGGTCTATTCGGGAAGGCTCGACAACCTGAGCAGCTGTCATGCCATAGCGGAAGCTTTTGCTGCCGCTGAACCTTTGGAAGAGGATTTTCAGGTGGCGGCATTCTTCAATAACGAAGAAGTTGGTTCCACTACTCGCGAAGGTGCTGTCGGCAATTTCTTGAAATCCGTAATAGACGAAGTGTTAGTGTCGTTGCGAGGTGGCGGAGCGACCGAAGCAATCTCTTTGCCATCAATTCTTTCGTCAAGTTTTGCCCTTTCTATTGACATGGCTCACGCTTGCCATCCGAGCTTTGAAAACAAGAATGAAGGCAACCATGCTCCCGTTCTGGGCGGTGGCGTTGTGCTAAAGACCAACTCTCAAAAACGCTATGCCAGCGACGTATATTCCAGCGCGCAATTCAAGTTGCTTTGCGAACAAAATAACATTCCGTACCAGACTTTCGTAATGCGTAACGACATGCCCTGCGGTTCAACGGTGGGTCCGACTGTTTCGGCAAATCTCGGAATCCCCACGGTGGATATCGGCGAACCCATGCTTAGCATGCACAGCATTCGCGAAATGACGGCGGTCAAGGACCACGAAAGCATGATAGATCTTGTGAAGTGCTTTTATAGAAGGTAGGTAACGGCTGGTTTACGATAGCACTTAGGGGCGAATACTTTATTCCAATGTGGATAATCGATATTAAGCCAATGGCGAATAGGGTTAATCCGCAGTCAAAGAGAATATACGAAAGATCACTTACTGGTAGTGCGCTGACTTTTGCCCACCAATTCGGGAAAAGGAGACTCCTGAAAATGGGGAACGCAAGGGGTTGATGGAAAGCTAAAAGGGCAAGATTGATTTCGACAGGTTTTGCCAAAAGTGGGTTGGAGATTCCACGACAAAGTAACAAGAATCCGATGGATCCGATTACAGCTCCGGGTATTGTGGAGTAATACGGGAGATAGAAGCGAGCGAACATTTCAAGGTGGCGAGGGTAATAGAGGGTATAATTGTGCTGGCTAATGAAATAGGTGATGCCCATTAAAAAAAGACCGATAAGAGTGGCGCGTACTCGACTTGTTGTGAGAAAGTTGTATAGCGAGGAAAGTTTTTTGTGGTGGAATGCGAAGCCACAATAGGTGAAAAACGTGCCGAAGAATGCCGCATCAATATTCCATACCAGCGCTACATTGTGGAATAAATTGAATAGAATGCCTAAGCTCAAAAGTAACAGGGTGAGAACTCCCATGATCGAAATACGGCCTTTCGAAAATCTGTGGAATCCATAGAGAATAATGTCGCTGAAGAATAGGGCCGGTAAAAACCAGATGGCAAACATTCGGACCTGGTTAATGATGTTTGCGATACCTTTAAGAAAAAAATAGTCTGGGATAGGACTGTTTAAGAGCCACCTGATGAGCCAATCAAAGAGAATGCAAAAAAAACCGAGGCCAAGCATCGGGATTATATAACGTTGGAGTTTTTTTACGAGGAAGTCTCCAAACGAAGGACTGTTGAGTTTTAGGGTGATGCCATTCAGGAAGAAAAACAGGGGAACGTGGAAGGCGAAGACAAAGGCGACAAAATTACTTTCCTTGATGCCATGCGTAAACACGACTAAAACCATGGCCAAAAATTTGGCAACGTCTATATATTCAATTCTTTTGTGCATAGAGGTTTTTTAGGAAAGCCATTTTAATAGGCGTATGACGCCCATCTTGGCACACTCATTGTGGGCCGAGACATTGGTGCGGTGTTCGATGGCCTTGCGGTTCTGGTGGTAGAATTCGTAGGCGCGCAACAGCATTTCTTCGTTAGTCTTTGTAGGCTGGAAGCCCAGTTCCTTTTTGATTTTTGACGTGTCAAACACGAAGGTGCTTGCGATCATCTTGTACTGGTAGGGCCCAAGCGGCGAGATACCGAGCTTGCTTGCAAGCTTCATGCATGGGATGATGAACCATTTTGGGAAATGGGCAAGCTTGGATTTTGACTGTCCGTGTTCAATGACGTAACTGTAGACTTCGTTAAATGTCTTTACGTTGTCTGAACCGATGTTGAAGACGGTGGTTCCCTGGTAGTTCAGAGCGAGTTCGCAGGCGTTGGCCAAGTCCTTCGCGTAGATGAATTGATAACGGTTGTTGCCGTCGCCTACCATCCAAAGCTTGCGGTTTTCGTCGATGAATTCAAAGAGGATGGAGAGCAGTCCGAGGCGACCTTCGTCCATGATGGTGGGGCAGCGGAAAATGACGGAGTTTAGTTTGTCTTTGCGGGCGAAGAGGATCTTTTCGCCTTCTAGCTTGGACTTCCCGTATATCTCAATGGGGTTAGGCTCTTCGGCTTCGGTGACGGGGTCGTCGAAGTTTTTTGCCCACAGGCAGTTCGACGATGTAAAGACAAGCTTGTTTACGTTGTGGCGGATACAGGCGTCGGCAATGATTTCGGTGCCGTCTACGTTTGATGTCCACAAGTTGTTGATGCGTTTGCGGTCGTGTGCAAGCATGGCGGCCAGGTGGAATACGGCTTCAAATTGATTCTCGCTGAAAATTTTCTCTACTTGTTCCTTGTCGCGGATGTCGCCCATGATGCTGACGAGATTCTCGTGTTTGTCTGGATCCGGGCAAAGGTCGATACTTACGCACTTGTGGCCCTTTGCAAGGAGCTCTTTTTTTAGAATGGAGCCGAAGAATCCGGCGCCGCCAGTAATCAAGAAACAAGACATGGCTATTATCCTACATGTAAAATTATTTCGGGGTAAAAATTACTAACTTTCTTGCCATGGATTTTGAGAATTCCATATTCGGAAAGATAAAATCGAAAATTCCGAGTCGAAGGGGAATAGTTGGCCAGTTCTTGCGGTATTTCGTGACTGGCGGTCTTGCCTTTGTGGTGGATTTTGGGGCTTTTGCGCTTGCCCTCTACTATTTTGATATTCATTACCTGATTTCGAACTTGATTGGCCTTGCGGCGGGAAACGTGGTCAACTACCTCTTGACTGTAAGGTGGGTGTTCAGTACAGAAAAACGCAAGATGGAAAAGTACGTTTTTCTGGAAGTGGTTGTTTTTGTGCTGATAAGTCTCTTTGGGATGGGGCTGAATGAACTGCTGATGTATGTGTTTGTTGGGCTGCTCCTGATTCAGGAGATGGTATCCAAGGTGGTGGCCGCGATAATCGTACTTCTGTATAATTTCCTTGCAAGAAAGTTTATTCTATTTAAGTCTGGAAATAAAAAGCCTAATTCCCAAGGTGTCTTATGAGTGAAGAAAAGAAAGTTGCTGTTATCGCGGGGGCTGGTCCTGCAGGTCTTACCGCCGCTCTTGAACTTTTACGTACGACGAATGTAAAGCCTGTCATTTTTGAGGCAGAAGATGTTATCGGGGGAATCTCCCGTACGGCACGCTACAATGGCAACCGCATGGATATCGGTGGTCACCGCTTCTTTAGCAAGAGCGACACAGTAATGGACTGGTGGCAGGGAATTTTGCCTCTGCAAGGTTCCGCCAGCAAGGACGATATCGCCATCGGGCGTAGCGTTCCGCTGGTAACGGGTGGCCCCGATCCCGAGAAGACGGACTACGTGATGCTTTGCCGTAGCCGCCTTTCCAGAATTCTCTTCTTGCGTAAGCTTTTTGACTACCCAGTAAGCCTGAACGGCGATACCATCCGGAACTTGGGCCTCTGGCGCATGTTCAAGATAGGCATGAGCTACATCAAGGTACAGCTTTTGCCCGCCCGTAAGGAAAAGAGTCTCGAAGACTTCATGATCAACCGTTTTGGCGTGGAACTTTACCGCACCTTCTTCCGGGACTACACCGAGAAGGTGTGGGGGGTACCTTGTAGTAAGATCAGCCCCGACTGGGGTGGCCAGCGTATCAAGGGCCTTTCTATCACAAAAACGGTGATCCATGCCGTGAAGCAGATCTTTGCCGGGAAAAAGAAACCGGACGCGGGTGCTGCCAACGGAGCGGACATCCGCCAAAAGGATACGGAAACCAGCCTGATTGGTCAGTTCCTGTACCCGAAATTCGGCCCGGGACAGCTCTGGGAAACGGTGGCCGAGAAGGTGATGCAGCAGGGCGGCGAGATCCACATGAAGTCGAAGGTGGTGGGCGTAAACCGCTCTGCCGACGGAAAGCGTGTAGAAAGCGTTGTTGTGGACCGTGGTAATTCCACCGAAACCATTCCCTGTGACTATTTCCTTAGCACTATGCCGGTGAAGGAACTTATTGCTGCCATGGATAACGGCAAGAACCCTGTGCCGGCAGAAGTCAAGCGCACCGCCGATGGTCTCGTGTATCGTGACTTTATAACCGTGGGCTTGCTTCTGGATAAGCTTTTGATCAAGAACCCTGCAAAGCCTGGCACTCCTGAAAGCAAGCTCAAGTTTGTGGCTGACAACTGGATTTATGTTCAGGAATCCGATGTGAAGTTGGGTCGTATTCAGATTTTCAACAACTGGAGCCCTTATTTGGTGGCTGACCCAGAGAAGGTTTGGATTGGTCTCGAATACTTTGCTACCGAAGGCGACGAGATGTGGTGCATGCCCGATGCAGACTTTATCAAGTTTGCCATTGCGGAACTGGACAAGATCGACGTGGCCAGGCCCGATGCGGTACGTGATTCCGTGGTGTTCCACATCAAGAAGGCGTATCCGGCCTACTTCGGTACCTACGGCGAGTTTAACAAGATTCGCGAGTTTGTGGACCCGGTGGAAAACCTGTTCCTCATGGGCCGCAATGGTATGCACAAGTACAACAACATGGACCACAGCATGCTTGCCGCCATGGAAGTCGTGAAATGCATTCGCGAAAATTCTACGGACAAGACTGCTCTTTGGAACGTGAACAGCGAAGAAGACTACCACGAAGGAAAAAAATGATTCGGTCTGTCTTGAAAAGAGAATGTCTTCTGATTGTCGGAATGGTGCTACTTGTCGTTCTTTCGTACGCGTTTAGCCCTAAGATAAAGAATGTCGTGCTGCATAGGCAAGGAACAGAGCAGTCGATGGACATGCCTGTAAGCCTTCCTATGGGGTCAGGAGAATCTTTTGTTGTTGATATGGATGTTTCCGCTGGATTTGCCGGCGATTTTTATTTGAACTTTCACCCAGATGATTGTGTAACGGAATTGACTGTTAATGGGATTGTGTTTCCGCATACAAATTACCCAGGTTATTGCAGTTGGAATCAGGGTTTTGTACTTGATAAGGCTGAAATCGTAAAGAACTTGGGTAAAGACGTCTCGGATTATCATATCCAGATGTCTCTCAAGAACGGTGAGGGATTGGGAGGGCTTACTGCGGTTGTTAATGGCAGTGGCGGTTTGCTTGGCTTTTTTTCGGTGATATTTTTCTTGCTGCTTGGTGCTTTGATTTTTTCTGTTGGTGCGCGCTTCAAGTTGGATCGTCGTTTGCTTTTGATGTTTTTCATAGGGCTTCTTCTGCGTGTAGGGTACTGCCAGGAGACTTTCTATGATCAGCGTGGGCATGATGTAGGTGGCCATGTACACTACATGCAGATTATCGCTGAACAAAATCGTGTCCCTGCATCGGATGAATGTTGGACTTGCTATCACCCGCCTGTTTATTTCGTTTTGAGTGCTGGTGTATGGAAGATGTCAAACCTTATGGAATGTTCTCCGCAGAATGCGGTCAAGTGGTTTGATTTTCTAATCTCTCTTGTGGCTCTCGGTTTTGGACTTGCTTGCCTCAAGAGTATATTGACAGGCATGCCCCTTTTGGCAGCAGCGCTATTGTGGAGTGTTTGGCCTAGCTTTGTTCTGGCTTCTCCACGACTTGGAAACGATATTCTCTTTTATGCGATGCATGCGGTGGCCTTGTGGGGTTGCCTTAAGTATATCCGTACGAATAACGGAAAATATTTCATTGTTGCTGTTGTGATTTCTTTTGTGGCATACTGGACGAAATCGACGGCTGTTGTCACATTTGGCATTCTTGGCTTGACCGCTCTGCTTCAACTCTTCAAGAATCCTCGTCTGTGGAGCAAATCTGAACGTGTTGCTGCTGGGCTGTTTGTAACTGCCGCTATTGCGGTGGCATGCGTTGCCTTGACTCACGAAGTTGTTGGAAATGCAAGTGGAAACGACAATACGGTGCTTATTCGCAATAATCCAGGAAACTTCTTGTTCTTTGATTTGCGCACCTTCTTAACGCAACCTTATACAGACCCGTGGCACGATGAACTGGGGCGACAATATTTCTGGAATTATCTAGCGAAAACCTCTTTGTTTGGAGAGTTTAAGCTTTTGAGAACAACTATGGGATTGTGGCTTGCGTCAGCCATAAGCGCGTGCTTTGTCGCCTTACTGGGTTTTGGCATTCGCGGATTATGGAAATCTCGCTTTGACAAGATCCAAGTGGTGCTTGTCGCTCAGGCGTTCCTTTTCTTTGCTGCGATGATTGCGCTCCGCCTGAAATACCCCTTCTCTTGCAGTAATGATTTTCGCTTTATCGTGCCGGTTCTTTTGAGTTGCTTGCCGTGGGTGGGCTGTGGCTTTTGTGGCGATGGCACATCGAAACGCCTTAAAATTGTAGGTTGGGGTGTTGTCTCTATTTTTGCTATTTGCAGTTTTGTTTTATTGCTGAGCTTATAATATGCTTTTGTATAAGTACCGGAACAATCTGAAGGCCTTTCTCCTTTGGGGAACGCTTTGCCTGCTTGCGAATATAATTTGTACAGTGGGAACAGCTTATGATGGCGATCAGGGGTATTGGGCCGGCTGGGTTCAACAGTTGATGAATGATGGCGTTGGTGGATTCCAAGGGAACTATCCTCCGCTTTATGTTTTTTGGCTGTGGATTGTGGCGCAACTGCATTCTCTGCTGGGGCTTGCTGTGGGCAAGACTTTCTTTTTGAAGGCTGTTTGCCTATGGCCTGTGTATTTCTCGCATTTGTTTCTTGTAGATTGGCTTAGCCGTGTTACGGAAAAGTTTGACTATCCGCAGTGGAAAAAACATCTGCTGTTGGCTTTTGTGGCTTTGAATCCGGCATTGCTGTTAGACGGCCCTGTCTGGGGACAAGTGGATTTGTTCCCTGTCTTGATTGCCGCTTTTTCCATTTATTGCATTAGTCGTCCGCGCTATATATTATGGGCGTCTATGCTGTATGTCCTTGCACTGTTGACAAAATTCCAGATGATTGCCTTCTTGCCTATTTTTGGAGGGCTCTTTATACGGAATTGGAAAAGATCCTGGAAGGGCCTTCCGTTTGCCATTGTAGCTATTGTTCTTGTGTTGTTGCCTTTTGCCATTACCGGCAATCTGCAGGGCATGCTTTCAAGAGCCTATGTTCAAACGACGAGTCTGTATGCCTATGCCACGTACAACGCTGCTAACATGTGGTTCTTGTTGGCAGGAAACGTATCTCCAGATAATGTTCCAATATGGGGCTTTTCTGAAACGGGACTTGGTTTTCTGCTGAAACCGATTGTTTTGGGAAAGATCCTTTTTATTATTGTCTCTGTGTTTACCTTGGTCAAGTCTATTCTTTGCAAAAATGTGAGAACGGCATTTGCACTTTGTACATTGAACGGCCTTGCGTTTTTTGTACTCTTGCCGGGGATGCACGAAAGGTACTTGATTTGTGCGGTTCCCATGGCGCTCTGTTGGCTTGTGTGGGATATGCGCCGGGGTGGAGTTGTTTGCCTGCTTGTTACGTTAGTGGCCATGTTGAATGTGAACATTATTAATTCATTCCGCGGGCAAGATGTTTGGACGTTTATTTCCGTGGCAAGTTGTGTAACGCTTGTAGTTGCGCTTTTTGTAGTGGCGGTCCCTTGTGTGGTGCGAAAAGTGATATGCGTAATGGGGAAGGTTTCGCTTCCGGCTTTTGTACCCTATGCTTTGCTGTTTGTGATTCTGTTGATTCAAATTGCGTACCTTGCTTACCTGAATCGTCCCATAACGATACCCCCTGGCAATGATGTGGTTTTGCTAACAGATTTAAATTGGGTAAAGTCGGAACAGCGTTACAAGACGCCCAGGATAAATTTATCCATTGACGATCATTTGTTGACTTCGGGAAATAGGGTGTATAAGTACGGTATTGGTTCACATGCCCCATCTGAACTTGCTTTTGAAATTCCGCAAAATGCCGATACCTTGTTTATCGGCGCCGGAATTGATGGGGAATGTGCTCATGAAGGAAACGCAAGGTTCTTTATAAAAATTGATGGCAGAGAGGTTTGGCGCAGTCGCCTGCTGAATGGCCGAATGGGTGTTGAAAATGCAAAAATCCCTGTACAGGGAGCTTCTCTGCTAGAATTGATAACAGATCCTAGCGGTTCGGATAATTGTGACCATACGGACTGGCTAAACGGGTATGTTAAACTCCATTAAGGCAGTTGTTTTTTGGAGAGGGCTTTTTGTATATTCTAGCCGTATAGGTGATGAAGAAGGCGTGAAATGCGGTTGTTGTTAATATGTATAGGAGTGCTGTCGGTGGCCTTGTTCGCGCGGCCTATCAATGACGGCAATAAACTTTTCAAGAACGGCGACTATGCTGGTGCGCTTGTTCAGTACATGAAGGCTCGAGAGGCCGAGCCTGCAAATCCGCTTCTGTTCTACAACATCGGTACGTGCCAGTATAAGTTGGGCAACTACGACGAGGCCAAGAAAGAGCTAGAAAGCGCCGTACGCATGCCCGACAAGAAAATGGCGGCAAAGGCGGCCTATAATCTGGCCAACACTCATTTCCGCATTGGCGAAAAGGCTGCCGAAGGTAGCGAACGTATTGCTGCCTGGCGCGAATCGGTGGCTTATCTGAAAAAGGCTATTGACCTGGATAACGGTTTCGAAAATGCCAAGAAAAATGTGGAAATTGTGCAGCGTAAGCTGAAAGAGGAACTGGATAAGCAAAAGCAAAACCAGGAACAGAATCAGGATAATGACCAGAAACAACCTCCCCTGAGCGAAAAGGCGAAGGAAGTTTTGGCCCGAGCGCTGCAGCTCTGCAAAGATGGCAAGTACGCTGAGGCCAAGGAAATGCTGGAGAACCTGATTGCCGAAGACGAAACGGCAGGGCAGCTCAGTGGCCATGTGCAGCGTATTGACGATGTCATTGAGATCAAGGCTGGTCGCAAGCCCAAAGCAAAGATTGATGCTAGCAACACCGACAACGATCTGGAGGTAATCTGATGAAAAGGATTATGTTCACAGTCGCGGTGGTTTTTTTTGCGGTAGCAGCCTTTGCAGCTCCGAAGTCGGCGAGCGCTTACTACAGCGATGCAGCCTTCCAGTATATTGAAAACCGCCTGCCTTCAGCAGAAATCACCTGTAACGAAGGTCTGCAATATTACCCCAACGATCAGAAATTGCAGATGCTTCTGGACCGTATCCACGAAGCCAAGGACGAGCAGAAGAACGAAAACAAGAAGAACGACAAGAACCAGGATAACAACCAGGACCAGAACCAAGATCAAAATCAGGATCAGAACAAGGACAATGGCCAGAGTTCTTCTAGTGGCGACGACCAGAATCAAGATCAGCAGAATGGTCAGGATGGTCAGTCCAGCAGCAGCCAGGGCGGAAGCTCCGAAAGCAACAGTTCCGACAGTAACGGCGGTGCTGGCGAACAGCCAGAACAGCAGCCGGAACAACCGGAAGAAAATTCTAGCGATAGTCAGGGTGATTCCTCTAATGACGGTGGCGAAGAGCCCGAGGAACAGCCTGTGCCCATGGGCGAGATGAGCCCCGAAGAGGCGGCCCAGCTTCTGAAGGATTTTGACGAACAGAACGGTGAACGCAAGCCCTGGAAGCCTATCCGCGGCCAGGCCAGACCTGCCAAGGATTGGTAAGGTGAGGGTCACAGGATGCCTTCCCGCACCTATGCTGCCATAGACCTTAAGTCTTTCTTCGCTTCGGTGGAATGTATCCTCCGGGGTCTTGACCCACTAAAAGCAAAACTTGTGGTGGCCGACGAGAGCCGCACCGAAAAGACCATCTGCCTTGCGGTTACGCCAGCGCTGAAAGCCTACGGGATTCCCGGGCGGGCGCGGCTTTTCGAGGTGAACCAGAAGGTTCGCGAGGTGGAACGGCGCACCGGCGAGAAGGTGGAATTCCTGATTGCAAAACCCCAGATGGCCAAGTACGTGGAGTATTCCACGAGGGTCTACAATGTATACCTGAAGTACGTAAGCGCCGAAGACATTCACGCCTATTCCATCGATGAATGTTTTCTGGACTTGACGAAATACCTGAAGTTGTATAAGAAGACGGCCCGAGAACTGGTGAAGACGATCATTCAAGACGTGCTTGTCACTACGGGAATTACGGCTACAGGCGGCATCGGCACAAACTTGTACCTCTGCAAGATTGCCATGGACGTGATGGCCAAGCACGTGGAGGCCGATGCCGACGGCGTGCGCATCGCGGAACTAGACGAGATGAGTTACCGCAGGCAGCTTTGGTCTCACCGCCCTATAACCAGCTGGTGTCGGGTGGTCCGCGGGATTGCGGAACGTCTGGAAAAGTGCTGCCTGAACGGGGTCCGGGGGATTGGGACGATGGTGTACATGG
>JAEEGL010784013.1_pt1 | contig 16017 bp, 9 predicted proteins | sample 9134231 | NCBI WGS metagenome assembly JAEEGL01 (sample SAMN16246548, study PRJNA631951) | gut metagenome | biome: gut microbiome; feature: rumen; material: fiber-attached | host: Bos | place: Iran: Karaj | collected 2018-10 | reverse complement strand
GAGGAAGCTTATAGAGATTTGTATCTACATAAGGATTTTCATAATCAGATTTTTTTCCGGCTGAACGGAAATTTCGCCATAAAACAAGAATCAGAATTATAAGGAAGAAAAGGAAAACGTAAAAACTTCGTCCAAGTGCACGGCCACTTTGCTTTTTCACTGAACGAGGCAGGCGCTCTTCATCCCCTTCTGATTTTTTGGAATCAGATTTACTTTTTTTGTCTGAAGCTGGAGAAATCTTTTTTTCTTTTTTACTTGGACGTCCCGGATTTGCCGGAGCATCGTAAGCAGTTTCGCCGCCTTTGTATTTAAATGGAAGAGAAACCCCGCCTGTGTTATACGAAGGTTCGAGAAGCAGGATAAAAGCAACAATCGCAATATAAAGAAGTGAGCCCGCTCCGGTAATTATGATTTTTCGTTTTTTCTTCCAGGCAGTTTGAAACCACATGAGGGCAAGACCTATCGGAATAAGGATGATGCTGCAAAAACAAGCTATTGTAATGATTGAAAAGACTTTATCTCTTTGCATTCGAAATCAACTCCAAATGTATACTTTAAATTATCTGTATTCATTATATCAGAGGGAGAGCCGAAAAGCACGGTTTTTTTAGAATTTGCCGTGTCAGCCGCCGGAGGCAGGAGAAGGATTTTGTCGGCAAAGCGGGCTGCCAGGTTGATGTCGTGGACGGCCGCGAGAATGCCGAGATTCTTTTTGTGGGCGGTGTCGGCCAGGAGCTGCATCAGGTGAGGCTCGTATACATAATCGAGATTTGCGGCCGGCTCGTCTAGGAGGAGGAAACGCGGAGTTTGGGCCAGAGCCCGGGCAAGGCGGATTTTCTGAAATTCACCTCCGGAAAGCTCGTGAATATATCGGTTTGAAAAATCAAAAAGGCCGAGTTCGCCTAAAACTCCGTCCACCACTTCGTAATCCGCCGCAGCATAGTTCGCAGGGCCGGCACCGAAAATTGAGCGTTTAGTGTAAGCAAATCTCCCCTGAAGCACGTAGTCGCGCACAAGAAAATTCCACTCAGAATATTCGTTTTGCTGCAGGTAAGCGACCAGGCGGGCTGCCTCACGGCGGGGAAGCTTTGAAAAGTCGGCCAACTGCTGACCGCCACCGGAAACTTTCAGACCTGCATCTGCAACTCCGGCCATCACGCTCAGCAAAGTCGATTTTCCCGCGCCATTAGGCCCGCAGAGGCAGACAAAGTCACCCTCTTGTAAGTTGAAACTTATATCAGATAAAACTATTTTATCGCCGTATGAGGCAGAAAGATTTTGTATTCTCAATTCACTCATTTCCGCCTCCCGAGACACAAAGCCAGGAAGAATGGCACACCAAGTATCGAAGTGATGATTCCCGCAGGAAGCTCTCCCGGTGCAATTATCACGCGGGCAAAGGTATCTGAAAGCAAAAGAAGTGCCGCTCCAAAAATCATACTGAAAGGAAGAAGTGTGCGGGCACGCGGGCCAAGAAATTTGCGGACAATGTGCGGAGCGATGAGGCCTACAAAGCCAATTGTTCCGCCTGCACATACGGCACAGCTCACGGCAAGGCTACCTGACAAAAGCACAAGCACACGAAGGCGATCAACTTCCACGCCAAGGGCAGCGGCAGATTTTTCGCCACCGGTAAGAAGGTCTAGCGGACCGGAAATTGCAAACATCAAAAGGATCGAAATAGCGGTCGGCAGCGCGATAAAAAACAGCTCGTTCCAGCCGCGACCATTAAAGCTTCCTAAAATCCACGTGTAAATTGAATGAAGTTCCTTGTTACAGGTGAGAAGAAGCATTGAACTCAAAGAAGAATAAAGTGTCCCAAGGGCAGTACCGCAAAGCAAGAGCATAACAGAAGAGGCCTTACCGCTGCGACTAAAGGCCAGAGAAGTAACAAGCACGCCCGCCCCCAGTGCACCCGCAAAGGCACAAAGATTCACAGGAGAAATAAAGGCTCCAACTCCACCGCGGCCGGTCAAAGCCATCACCCCAGGCACAATACTTGCAATTACAGCCCCAAGAGTCGCCCCCGAGCTGATTCCCATAATGCCAGGCTCTGCCAGTGGATTTCTAAAAAAGAGCTGAAAAACCGCACCGCTTCCGCCAAGCAGAAGTCCCGTTAAAAAAACAAGCAGCACTCGCGGAAGGCGCAGCTGCCATAAGATGATATTTTCGAATTTATCTCCCTGCCCGAACACTGCCGCAAGACTCACCTTCTCTGCACCGAGCATAAGGGCAATAATCACAGAAATTACCAGGAGAATGGGAGAAAAGATTTTCCAGAAAATATCACGTTTCATTTATTTCAGCAAAGAAGAAAGCTCCAGCACTACATCCGCAACGCGAGGGCCGGGTCTTGTGTAAACGTTATCATCTACAACAAAAACGCGGCCACCCTTCACTGCAGGAATATCGGCCCAGCCGTTACGAAGGCCAACTGCATCGGCCGCCATTCCTGTGCTGGCAGGAATCAAAATTACAGCAGGCTGGCGGGAAATAATAGATTCCTCGCTGACCATAGGATAAGCATCAGGTAAATCAGAAAAAATATTTTCGCCACCCGCAGCCTTAATTACATCATTAATAAAAGAAGAAGCTCCCGCAGACATATAAGGCGCATTCCATACTTCCCAGTAAACCTTTACGGCGGCGCTGAACTTTCCTGCATCGCCCTTATGAGCCGATGCAGACTTCTTCAGTTTTTTCTCCATACCGTCTACAACTTTTGCGGCTTCTTTTTCGTGGCCGGTAATTTTTCCAACCTCAAGAATCTCCTTCTCCACAGAAGCAATTGAATCACCCTTTGAAACATAGTAAGCAATTCCGTTGGCTTCCAGAGTTGCAATCAAAAAGTTGTGCATTCCTTCGGTAAGATAAACCAGATCCGGCTTAAAAGACATGATAGTTTCAATGCTCAAAGTTTTTCCGTCAAAGCCACCAACAACAGGCTTAGCCTTTGCCGCCTCCGGAAAATCTGTAAACTCGCTTACAGCCGAAACCTGGTCACCCGCACCGATTGTAAAAAGAATCTCGGCCGCACTAGGCGACAGGGCTACGATTGATTTTGGATACCCGTTCGCTGCGGCCTTAGGCTTTCGGGCGTAGATTGCAGAAATTAAAGAAATGAAAACAAAAGCCGCAAGAAGTCTTTTTTTATTCATTACTTGCAGCCCCACTGAGAATAATAAGAATCAAGTTCTTTCTTAATCTCATCAGTAATAACTTTCTTATCGCCGTTTGTATAAAGAGCCTCAACAACATCGCTCATGCTTACAATAGCGCGAGCCGGGAAGCCGTATTTTTCTGTAATCACATCGAGAGCAGCCTTGTCACTGTCCGGAGCACGCTCTTCACGGTTCAGACTTACAATCTCACCAACAATCTTGATTGCACCAGGCACAGTCTCCAGCGCCTTGATTTTCGGATAAACCTCTTCAATAGATTTTCCGCTGGTTGTTACGTCCTCGATAATTACAACGCGGTCGCCATCCTTAATCTTGTAGCCAAGGATTGCACCCTTATCTGCACCGTGGTCTTTTTCTTCCTTGCGGTCGCAGCAATATTTAATTTCCTTTCCATAAAGCTCGCTATAGGCAACAGCAGTCACAACAGCCAAAGGAATACCCTTGTAGGCCGGACCAAAGAAAACGTCGATGTCATCACCAAAGTTGTCGTGAATTGCCTGCGCATAATATTTTCCAAGCTGAGCAAGCTGTCCGCCGGTCACATAAGCCCCCGCATTCATAAAAAACGGCGACTGTCTTCCACTCTTGAGCGTGAACGACCCGAACTTAAGCACCTCGCAGCGCACCATAAAATCAATAAATTCTTTCTTGTAATTTTCCATGGTTTTCATTTTAGCGAATTTGGAGGGTTAGATAAAGAAGGAAAGGAAGCCTGTAAAATTTGAAATTCTACAAAATTGCAGGCTAAAGATTATGGGAAAAACTGTTTAATTTATTATTTCGGCCTGCAGAATAAGGATTTTATAATTTTTGCAGGCTGAAACTAATGTAATTCTCAATTTATTCATCAACAAAATCAAAAAAAACATCAATTTGAGCCTGCAAAAATGGGTTTCTTTCAATTTTACAGGCCTATACCTTCGTTTTTCCTCATTTACATAGGAAATGTCAGCCTGCGGAATTATAATTTATTCGAAATTGCAGGCCAAAAAGACTTTATTTATATGTAAAATTATCTTTCCGACCCCAAAACAGCCATGTCAGAGAGTCCCACTTTTTAATATTCGTAATGAAAAACTCCTTCATCACAAATGTTAAATCTCCACAAGAATTACAGCTTGTACATCCATTTATACAAACTTGACAAGTTGACAAGTTAACCATATCTTATAGATATGAAACAAATGACCGTTGGAGATTTTAAGGCACATTTTTCCTCAGTTCTCGAAGAGGTTATGCAGGGCGAAGAAATTCAGATTTTGTATGGCCGCGCTAAAAAGCCTGTAGCATGTCTGACACAAATGACTGAAAAGAAGAAAAAAAGACGTATTCCTGGCCTGTATAGAGATTATGGTCCTTATTGGGAAGATGAAACTTTTGAAATTACTCCAGAGTGGCTTTTTGATGACATGAATGATCTTATGGAGGACTCAGAATGAGATATTTAATTGATACTCATGTTTTCATATGGTTCATTATGGAACCCGAAAAGATACCGGAAAATACCCTGGAAGAAATATGCAATTGTGAAAATGAAATCTATATAAGTCCCATCAGTTTCTGGGAAATGGCGATTAAACATCAATCTAAAAAATTGAATCTTGGAAGAATTAATATACTTCATCTTCCTCATATAGCCGAACAATACAATTTTAATATACTAACACCTCAGACTTACGACTATGTATGCATTGGACAAATCCCCCAAAAGGAAAATCATCACGACCCGTTTGACCGCATGTTGATTCAACAGTCTATACGTAATAACTTAGTATTAATCAGTAAAGATGAAAAATTTCCACAATACGAAGAAAATGGTCTTCAGCTTCTATGGGAATAGAATTTCTGCAAAAAAAAATCAATTCGAGGTGAAAAATGATTATCTTAATTGGCGGCTCAAGTCATGTTGGAAAAACACTGATTGCGCAAAAGCTTTTGGAACGAACGCACTACCCTTACGTGAGCCTGGACCATCTTAAAATGGGATTTATCCGCAGTGGCCGCACAGACCTGACTGTTGAAGATGATTATAAGATGCGTTATTTTTTGTGGCCCTTTGCCACCGAGATGATTAAAACCGCAATTGAAAATAATCAGAACATGATTGTAGAAGGCTGCTACATTCCCGGCGAATGGAAAGATTCTTTTACTCCTGAATATCTTTCAAAAATCTACTGCATATTTATTACGATGGATGAAGAATATCTGCGCGCCAATTTTGATAAGGTTGCCGGCAAAGCTAGTGTGATTGAAAAACGTCTTAATGACGACCCTGACCTAGAAGGCCTGATTATGTGCAGCAAAGAGTTCAAAGCCGACTGCAAGAAATACAATATCCCAAACCTCGAAATCACAGCCGGCACAGTTTACGACGCCGATGCCTTTGCAGAACAAATTATAAAAGAAGCAGGTCTTTAGTCTTATGAGCGCAACATTTTTATTTCCAGACAGTATAGATTTCTCACCTGATTTGAAAGAAGTGGCTCGGTATCTTGGTTACCGTAAAGCCGCAGGACCGGATGTTGATGTGATGGCGCTGATGGAAAAGGCAGCGCAGGAAATGCAGGCAGTAATGAAGCCACAGGCAGTGTTTGAGATTTTCAAGTTAGATATACATTCTGCGACAAATGCAGATTGTCGGGTCAAGCCCGACAATGACAAAGCTGTCACCTTCGGGCAAATGTCGAAGACATTAGACCCAGAGGTCTCTTTTGCGGATGTTACACTGCACTCGAAAGACCTCACAACTAACCTTAACGGTTGCTCTAAGGTAGCGCTTCTTGCGGCGACCATCGGGCCGCAGGTAGATGCACTCATTCGTAAAAACAGTTCGCTGGATCCGGTTTATGCAAGTATTCTTCAGGCGACCGGGGCGATGTTCATAGAAGAAGTTGTTGATTTAGTAAATGCTGAGATAAAAAAAATCGCCGGCTCACAAGGACTTAAAACGAGACCTCGTTATAGTCCTGGATTCGGCGATGTGCCTCTGGAAGTTCAGAGGGATTTTTTCCGACTGCTGCCGTGTACCAGAATCGGGCTTACCCTGATGGATACACTCATTATGGCACCGGAGAAGTCGGTAACGGCTTTCGTCGGCCTCGGTGGTTTAGTGTCGTAAAACGGCGTGTATCGAAACCACCGCACCTGCTGTCTATTTTAAGCAGCTTCTATCAAGTCTATCAAAGCCGTCTGTAAGTTTCTTTGCGATTTCTACGAGTTTTGCTAAATCACCCTTACGTGCACCTTCAATGTTCAAAGGCATAACCGGGTCATGAAGGCTCAGGCGAAGAAGCATCCAGCCCTGAACATCTTCTCCCTTGAATGAAAGACGAATTCCTTCAAATGACTGTGGCATTTCGTAGCCAGCTGCTTCGGCACGCTTTTTGAACTCATCAAGAACGCCCTGACCATAAGCCTTAAAATCATCTCCGGAAATCTTAAATCGGTATTCACCTTCTTCAACAAGTGGAGGAAGTTTTTCTATAAGGCTGTCGAGTTTCTTTCCCTGACTAGCAGCCTGAGCCAAAGCAATCACAAGTTTTACTGCGAGGAAAGCACCGTCATCGAGGAAGTAATTATCTTTAAGAGCTCCGTGTCCAGAAGTTTCCATAGCAAGCGGAGCAACTGTACCAGCTGCATTCAATTCCTTCTGTTTGTTAATGACGTTTTTATAACCGCGCATATAGCAAAGGTGCTTAAGACCAAGAACATCCTGAAGGAAGTATGTAAGACGGTCAGAAGTAACACTGTCTGTAATAATTGTACTTCCAGGATATTCAGGAGCAAGAATTGCGGCAATCATAGCGATAATAGAATCGCGGTTTACTTCACTTCCGTCGCTCAAAACTGCAGACATACGGTCAACGTCTGTATCAAAAATCAAACCGAGGTCTGCTTTGTTTTCAAGAACAGCAGAACGTATAGCTTCCATTGCCTGCTTGTTCTCTGGGTTTGGAATATGATTAGGGAACATTCCATCCGGTTCAAGGAACTGGCTTCCAGTTGTGTCTGCACCAAGCGGCTGTAAAATCTTATCAACAAAGAAACCACTTGCACCGTTTCCACTGTCTACGACAATGTGAAGTCCACTTAAAGGCTTGTCGCCTTTTCCAAGTGAAGCAAGTCCATCAGCAATTTTATTTTTCAGATATTCAGCATAAATTGAAAGAAGGTCCAGTTTTTCTACCGGAGCATTGATTTTTGCAGGATTAAGGAAACTTGCAAGATTCAAGATTTCTGTAATATCTTCGTGCTCAAGTCCACCATCATCATCGAAAAATTTAATACCATTACGATTAAAAGGAAGATGGCTTGCAGTAATCATTGCAGAGCCGTTGAAATTTGTTTCCGGGAATACAATCGACATAAACATTGCCGGAGTTGTTGCCATTCCACAATCAGTAACAGTTGCACCAGCGCTCACCATTCCATCAATAAGAGCCTCTGCAAGATCAGGTCCAGTAACACGAGAATCGCGGCCTACACCAAGATGCAGCGAAGTTGCATCTACATCAAGCTTTTTTGCAAGCCAGCTGACATAAGCACAACCAATCTGCTTTGCAATCTGTGGAGTAAGATTTACATTTTCCCCTTCAACACCTTCAATTGCAACACCACGAATATCACTACCATTCTGCAGCTTCATTAAATCCATAACTTTCCGTCCTAAAAAATAGTTTTATTAAATTATATTAAGAATTAGCTTTTTTTTAAAGATTTTTCCCAATAATCTTCAAAAACAACAACCTGCCATTTCTGGCAGGTTGTTGTAAATTATTGTAACTACCGCTATCTCTTCTGAGCAGTTTCGAGACACGAACCGGTACTTGTAGAAATCTGATAACCTAATACGGCATTTGATGTACCGTTACCATAAGTCCTACTCCAGTTGGTTGAATTATAACCATTCAAAGATCCACCTCTTCGACTAGTTCCTGTTGTTGAGTTCTTAAGAACACCAGAATCTTTCCAGACACCAATATTTACCTTGTCTTCGCGGTTAGTTGTCATTCGGCTTGGAGAAGGCACAACTGTAACTTCCCAATTGCCAGTAAAGCGTTCATCTAAATCAACACCTGCTGCAGTCTGACTAAATCCTGTAGTTTTATCTACAAGATAAGCATATTTTGGCATTTTTATTGCCGATGTAAAGTAACCGATATATGGAATGCTATGTGCATTAGCTCCAGTACCAGCAACGGCTACATCCAGAGTCAAATGCTCACCAACTGTACCTGAAGCATCAACTACACAAGTAGAAGCAACTGCTCCCGCTGCATCAAGACTTGAGTATGCAGCAAGATACGAGTACATAACATCTCCATTTCCTGCATAAGCAGCAATATGCAAGTGATTATTCTTATCTGCAACAATGTGACAGTATTCTCCTCCTTCGGCAAAAATTGTCTTTGGTGTTGACCAATTGAGAGCAGTTGCATTTCCTTTCAAAATCTCCCAATTGTTAATTGGATCAGTGATATAGCTAAATTTACAGCAGTTAGATACAGAATCAAACCAGACAACGCAGACTACATCTTTTCCAGCATCATTCTTAACTACTGCAACATCAACATATTGACCAGCGCCTCTTCCAGAAATACTAGGAACTGTTACTGTTCCTCCATTTACTGTAAATGGATCTGAATCACCGTTTGCAATGACCTGACAGTTGTTTATATTGTAATAACTTGAAGCTCCGCCTATATACTGATCCTGGAAGCCTCCTGTCTGTTGGTAACGATTAGTTCCAGAGAAAGTACCCGCTCTAAAGCGGATTTGGTTACAGAGAGCATCATAATAAACCAAATACAAATTCGTAGAATTATTATCTACAGTTGAAGCAAATTCTGGAGAAAGGAAACGATACTTCATAAGAGAGTAATCCATAGCATCAGTTCCTGTTTTAAGACCAATTTCTTCAAGACGGAGAGCTCTAAATGTATTTACGTCTTCTTCATCATCGTTTAATGTTCCTCTATATCCTCTTCTACCTCGTCCCCAGCGACTCGTCCAAAGATCCCATTTATCAACAGATCCTTGAGTATTTGTATCACCGCCAGAATCCACAGAATAGGTATACCCCAATTCGTCCACATGGAAGCCTACACAAGGACCTGCAAAGGTATCATAGTCTCCAACCCAATAAATAGATGAGTAGCTATTGTCATTAGAATACGCAGTTGACCGGTCAGTATTACCTCCCATACTAAAATACAAACCACCATTTGCAAATGCATAGTTTAACATTCCAGTTATCTGGTTTACTTCCATATTAATACCGGTTGCAAGACCATTAATTGGCACTGCGGCACGGTCATTGAATTCCCAGACATCAAATTCTACATCATCATTTTGAATATTATTTGTATCTCCATTTGGCTGCAAGTTGTAATAGTTTGCATTTGAGTTACCGGCTTCATTTGCTGTTCCCTTTGCGTCGTTTTTATTACTGTTGTTCATAAGAGGTATGCCATTGACAGTAAGATTCAATTTACCAGTCTGCAGACTTGCAACATTAAATGAAAGCTTATCAAGTTGAGTTTCAGTATCTATACTATTTGTTATCTTAAGATTACCAGTTGCAGTTGTTGTAAAGTCACTGCTTCCACTTGTAAAGGTTGCAGAACTATGATTAAGGTTGAAGCCATACAAGGTTACATTTTCAGAGGTTGTCGTCTTAAGATCTATTCCAGCTCCGGCATTTGTTACTACAGACTGTACAGGGTAATGTCCTAAAGCTGTTCTGTTATAAACAGACCAGTTAGAACTCTTGTGCTTTGAAAGTCCTGTTTCAACTTTTGTAATATACGGAACGATATCCATCTTGTAGTAATAAGACATTGGATTCTTATAAACTATAGTAGCATCTGGAGTTGCATTAGTAGGGTGTGTAGAACCATAGAAGTCGGTGTAATAAGTTGTATAAGCATTTTCTTCATTGTTTACAGAACCCCAGGTATCTACTTTATAAACCATTGCATTATCAGAAGTATCTGTCTTTGATGCATTTTTATAGAAATAAATATCTTCGTAATACAACTTCTCTGAATTCTCCTGATTCTTTACAGTACCCCATCGATAACTTGTCAATGTTGTCTGAGTTGTTCCGCTATGAGCAGAAGTCTTTGTTGTATCTGAACCACGGGCATCAACTGCATAAACTACTACTGTCTGTTCTGTCTGTGCCGGCGTGTCTCTCTTAGCAGTGTCTACTGTGAGAGTCCACTTTACAAGATGGCCGTCGGCATTACAGTAAACATCAGTTGCAGTGAAGTCCCAGCCTGCAGCCGCTTCATGACCAACAGTTGTCCACTTAGTAGCAGCTGTTGGAGTATAATCTGCAACCTTAATGCCCCCTTGGAGGATTGTATGACCAGACATTTTTACCCAAAGCTCTTTGAGCTTAATGTCATCAAATGCGTAACCTTCTAGTTTAATTACACCAGAAACCTTTGGGTCGCGGTCATTAACACCTGTGAGATTTGCATTGTAGCTGTCAGGCAAATCACCTTCAAGTTCTATATGACCTCGGAGATCTGCAAACGAAGTAGGATTAGCCGGCTTATCTACAGAGTTTTCAGTAAGGCTATTCCAATAGAATGGACGAATCTTAACGACAGGACTCGTAGAGTCGCGATACTGAACATTCAGAGCGACACGGAACTTTGCACTTAAGCGACCATCTGTTCTGTCATCTCCAGACCAGGCTCCTGAACCTTCTGTAGAATCATAAATTGTATATTCAAACCAGGTTGGGTCTGTTGCAGATGCACTATTATTGAGAGCATAGAGCGTATAAGAATTATCATCTGTTGTGCTGTCTCCTTCACCACCATAAATAACCATCTCATAAGAGTCGTTACCGAGAATATAAGCACTACCATTTTCATCTGCCCGGTAATAACCAGAGCCATTTACATCTTCATCAATTCCATCGTCATTACCATTACCTATTGTAGCAGCTCCATAATGAACATCTGCTGTTCCAAGATGCTCCTTATCACCATACTTGTAGGTGTAATACAAAGCACCATTACCACCAACAAGTTCTGGGATAAAGGTAGTAGTTGCTTTTACAGTCATAAAGGCAGAACCATATACTGTCTCTCCTTCGGCCAGAGTGTAATCCTTATCATTTCCAGAAACTACAAACTCAGAAGTAACAGCGGTTGCACGCATTACATGAGAATTACCAAGTTTACGTTCATTTGCATTGAAATACTTTATATTACTTTCACCTGGTTCTGGGTTTCCTCCATTCTCATTAAAGTCTGACCAAACCTTAAGACTTGCAATTCGAGGAGCATTATTTGCTACACTTCCTTGAACTTCTCTTGCAGCATAGTTTCCAGCCTTATCAAATACAACATAATGAAGTTTGATTGTACCATCTTTCATATTCTGTGAATTGATATTTGCTTCCCATGTCCAGGTTGTTCCCTGCTTTGAAACAGATTCAATCATGTGGTCGCCATCATCATTTGAGATAGAACTATAGTATCCATACATTCCATCAGTAGTAGACTTTATTCCAGTTCCAGATTCAACATTGTTATTTACAACATTTGCAATTGCAAACTTAACTGTTTCTGATACAGTATTTGTAGTCGCTCTATACTCCGGCTGTCCATTAATAATGATTGTAGTTCCATTTACACTACTAATAAAGTAAATTGAACCACCAATCTTACAAAGTCCACCAGCGTGAATGTTTGGATCTGCTGCACTAAGTGTAAGAGTTCCTGGAGTATCTTTATTTCTGGTTACTGTTTTTGTTTTCCACATAAGACCATTTTCTTCAGATGGATTTTCTCCAAACGCAGTCCATTGAACTTCGCTGTTTCCCTTATCTCTCATTACATCATAAACAACATGCTTTGCATTTGTTCCTGTAATTTCTCGTTCAAACCAGAAGGCAAGATAATCAAAGCCAGACTGTGCATTAAGACCTACACTGTCTTCAGTAACTTGAGAACTGAAACTATAGAAACCATGTGAATTCTGTACCGTATCACTAATATTATAATTAGTTCCAGAGGTTACCGGTACAGGGTCTATATTATCATAATTAATTTCATATGTTCTTACAGTTTCATGAGGTCTAGCACCTTGTTCAACTTTATCAGTTGCTGTAACTTCAATTGATAAGCTTCCTACACCGGTTCCAGTTGAAAGTTGATAATTAAAATGCTCATCTATATTATCATTTCCATTAATCTGTCCACCTGCTATATTAAGAACAGTCTCTGTTCCGCCCCTAGGCTTTATCTTTATAGAAGCAATTCCATTTGTATCTTTCACAGTACCATAAAGCCACCAGTTTCCCTTAACCCACATATTATCTTCATATGGTCGAGATGCTATTACATTATTCGATTCATCATACTGACGCAGATAAACTCCACTAACTATTGGATTATCCGAATCGTAAACACTAAGCTGCTGCTGGTAACGGCTTAAATAACCATCTCTATCTTTTGCAAATACTCTGTATGCAATTGGATTTAATTTACCTGCATCCGGGTCATATTCACCGTTATTATTAATCTTTAAATTCCATGCAGAACCGGCAAATGAAGCTTTAATATAATAATCAGAAGCATCATTACTATCTGCTATAGAGGTGGTAACTGGAGTTGGAATATTGTTAGTAATATTTGTATAAACCATATAACCATTCGAAATCCATTGATTTACATCTACTGAAGTTGGAGTAAATGAATTTAATGTATATGCATGTGAATAAGTTATAGAATTATCATCATTAGTTGTAGTAGTTACCGTATCCTTAAATTTAAGACCTCCACAAATCATGTCGTCTGTAGTACTTGTTACTGATGCTGAATCATACCCATTTTTCTTAGCAGAAATAATCTGAAGCCATACTGAATCCACACCAACATTTGTACCAATTGTATCAGTAGCAGTTCCTCGTAAAGTTACTGTACCACCTAAAATCGCACCATTTTCTTCAGGATAATCTATTGTTACCGATGGAGCATCTCCCTGTGGGTCAATAAGTACAGGATGCTTTTCGATAGTCTCATTACCAACCTCATCAACAGCCTTAATCCACAGGTATGCTTTAACAATAGTTATAAATTTCTGATTTGAATTAGTACTTTCTATTGCAGCCTGTGTAGTAATTCCCGAATCAATAAGGAACTTCTTAAAGGTTGGAGCATGAGTATAGGTTCCTGTTGTACCATCATCAAAATAAACATACCAGTTAAAACCGCCTCCAACAATTGGAGTATAATATGGTTTATATGCTATTGTTGCGTTTCCTCCAGCAGGATTAGTTGTTAATGTATTACCATCTTCATCTTGCCAGCTGGAAATTGCAGTTGCACTAGCTCTACTTGCGTAATCTGCCGCTGGATTTGTTGTTGTATCAAGAGTAAGTGCATAATACATAAACTCTTTTGGATTATCTGTTGTTGAAGTATTTCTCCAGTCTGTCAAATCAGTTTCACCATAAGCAACTATGTTTCCACTTGAATACTGACTTGAATCTGGCTGACTAACATCAATTACAGGAGCTGTATTATCAATTACCAGAATAAACTCTGTTTCTTTTGATGACGTACCGTCACAAATTTCGAAAACAGCATTTCTGTTTCCACTCTTCATTCCAAGAGAATTAATTACATCTGAACGCCATTCTGTTCCCGGGCTTCCGGCAATTTGTCGTGTAGAATTAACTACTTTATTAAGAGTATAGTAATAATATGTGTCATCTGATGAAGTGAAGCCTGTCACTCTATTTGTTCCAGTACTTTCATCATCAGAATTCTTTTCTATCTTTAATCTTGTTCCATAATCACCATTCTTAATTGAATCACCTGTTTGACTTTCTACTATTCCATTTGCATCATAAGCAAACTGACGTATGTAGAAGTTTTTTGCATTAGTTCCACCAAATGTTCTTGAAGCATTTGACCATGAAGTTGGAACATCAGGAGTTAATGAATATTCAATGCTTGAAACGCTAGGTTTTTGAGTATCTACAATTACAAAAAGCGATGTTGCTTTCTTTGTAGAATTTGAATAACCATAAGTTGCAGGTGATGCAGCTCCATCTTTTATTTTTGGAGAACTAAGATTGAAGCTATCTGTTTCAGATGTTTCAAATGTATTTCCATTGCTTGTTACCCTAAAGCTGATATTTTGAGCACCATCTGAAAGAGAAATTGAGAATGAAGAACCAGTTAGTGGAACCTCTGTATAAGTACCTGCAGTCTTTTTGTAATATGTTCCTGCTGAAAATGTAGCAGGTGCCGATGTAGTACAAGCATTTGTAGTATAGTATGTTACTGTGCCCCAATCAGAAGGAGCTGCAACATAATCTTGTCCGCTTATAATATCTGACTTGTATTCCAGCAGGGTAATTCCTTCATCATCTGTAACGTTACCGTTTAAGTTTCTGTCAGAAAGATTCTTTCTTGAAACTGCAGCCATTGAAGTACCTAATGAAAGTCCATTTGTAAACTGAATTACAGGACGGTCTGCATCAAGGTCTACTGTATAATTCTTTGTATAATATGGTGTAGAAATAACAGACGTATTTCCAGCCTTATCTTCCGCATATACAAGGAAGTAGAGAGGTTTTGTATAACTATCTGCTGTTGCGGCAGCACCAGACAATGTGTTGAAATTAACATTACTTACTGTCCATGAATAAATCTCAGAATCAATTGCATTGTATTTTACTGTTGCTGTATCATTTCCAGAATCTTTTGTAATCTTCTTTATTAATGTCCAGCCAGAATCTGTTTCATCTGGAGCTGTATCAGCACTTGGAGCTGTTCTTCTGTAATAAAGGCTTACAGATTTAGGATTTATTTCTGTTACATTTCCAGTAATATTTTTTGTTCCATACAAGGTTGATGCTGACGGTGTTGAAATAGATACAGCAGGTGGTGTTATATCACTTTCAAAGCGGAAAGCAAGAAGTCTTGCTTCATTACCAACTTTATCCTTTACAGTTACATTAATATTACCAGACTGAGAGGTTGCTGGAATTGTAATCTTATAACGGCCATTGTTGTTTCCACTTGTCTGTAATTCTCCATCAATTGTACCAAATGTTACTGTATCAATTCCTGTTACAGTTGAAGTGTCTTTTTCATAATAAGTGTTAGCAATATATACTTCTGTTGCACTTATTGGTGTTGTTAAATCTTCATCTGTATAATAATTTGTGTAATTTGTTACCCAATCTGATGGTGCTGTTGCAGCGGTAATTTTTTTACCTCTTATACAATCGTCTTCAACTGCAATAAATACATCTTTAGAAGATGACTGATTTGTAAGTAATGAGCCATTGATTAAATTACCATCTGAATCATATGCTGTAAGACTTGCAGGTGCTGCTGAATCTACAAAAACACTAGTTGTAGTAGTAGCTGAATTATTTGTATTTCCCGCATGGTCTGTCATTCTTAAATAAATTGTATTTAAGCCATCTTTAAGACCTGTTATAGTTCCTGTAAATGCATTATTTTCACCAGGATTCATTGTTTCAAATTCTGTATTATCTTTTGAAATTTCTACTGTTGAAATATTTGCATCTGTAACATTAACTGAGAATCTTATTGAAGATGATTTATACCATTTGTTTGTTACTGAATCTTTTGTTACATCTATTCCCTGTGGGGAATATGCAGATGAGTTAAAGGTTCCTGTAGGAATAGTAGTATCAACTGTAATGGTTTTATTAACAGATTTTGTCTTACCGGAAAGGTCTGTAGCAGTTATTACAAAATTATAAACACCATCTGCAAGTAATGTGGCTGTTCCACTTTCCTGTCCTACCCTGAATGCTTTTGTATAT